>OLPR01002802.1_pt1 | contig 12390 bp, 11 predicted proteins | sample 1672761 | NCBI WGS metagenome assembly OLPR01 (sample SAMEA3136721, study PRJEB25190) | human gut metagenome | biome: human gut; feature: human-associated habitat; material: faeces | place: Austria | collected 2013 | reverse complement strand
TACCACTGGTGTAAATTTTCTCTTTTTGACTAGTCCTATTTATATGCTAACATCAGACTATAGTGATGTGACTAGCGATTGTGTTTTGATGGATTTAAATGCTTATATAAAATTTCAATTCTTGAATCATATAACTAAGGAAGTTATGGCAGAGAAGTTATACGATCATTTTATGATGGTTGAACTAATGAATAAGTGTGATTTTAATAAGTTAATCAAAAGTTATTTTAAATGTTTGAATGATATTTTAGAATCACAGATTGAAACATCGAAACAGAAGACGCGTGCACAGAAGTATTATGAAAAGGCGGTTTCTATTAGTAAGTCTAAAGAAGTAAACTTTCAAGATTTGAAGGATTATACGCGTATTATGATGTGTTTATATATGGCGGTTACTAAAAATCAATCGAAGTTGATCTCTGATTTTGATTTATCTAAAGAATGTTTGGATATGGATACGATTCTTACTTTTATTCGCAGAGAAACGGTTCCAGCACTTGGAATTAATAAGCGTAAGCCTCGTTTTGATTTCCATAATTCATATAGTATGGATTCTTGTATTTTATTGATTTTGACACTCGTTCTATACAAATTAAAGGATGGAGAATAGGTATGGATGAAATTGAAGTAATACGAACAATAGAGGAATTGCGTAAATTCTTGAATGATAAGAATTTTATGGAGATCGTAGTTCGTCAAAAGAATAAGCGTTTTAAAAAGTTCTATAAGGTTGCTTTAGATAATATTTTTAAAGAAGCTGAGCAACAGGTAGCTGCAAAAGAAGTTTTAAAGGCGGTTCAAAAGAATTCTAAGTTATTAAATCAGAATTTGAAGATGGTAAAGAATTTATCTAAGATTCAAAATATTGCATTGATTTTAGATGGTGTGAATTTGGTTTCGACTTGGGCTTCTTTTGCGATTCTATATGAGAAGTTAAATTCCATGGAAGAAGAGATTGTTGGTGCGATTGAAAAGGTTCAACAGACTTTAAATAAAGGGACTGAACTTCATATTAAAGCTGAATACAATAAGGTGATTAGTGATTATCAGGATATGTTGGATTGTCGTAAGAAACAAAAGCCTTATAGTGAAGAACAAATGCGTAAGTTAGTGGATTCATTATATGTTGTCTTGGATATGATGATTGATTCTTTAAAATCCGATTTGATTGATAATAAGGATAATATGATCCTTACTGTATTTATGATGCTTTCGATGTATACTGCTTCATTGCGTTTCTTTGATGAACAATATTATTTTAACTATAAAGATATTTTGAGTGGAGATGAAGTATGGCATACGTCTCACAATAAATGGATGAGTTTGTATGACACCTTAACTCAATCTTGGTTTGTTGAATTATTACAAGATCATGGTATTTTTGATTTAGGTTTAAATACGGATGAAATGGATACGTATTATAATGAGTTCTTAGAACAAGTTCAAGATCAAAAACAAGAAGTGATTGATAATCAAGAAATTATTTTAACTCTTCAAGATACATCTTTATTGAATGTATTTCATGAAAAGACGAGTGAAGAAATTCAGAATGAATTGGAAAAAGAAATTTCTGAGATGTTTAATGGTATTGAGGGTGAGGATGCGTCGAAATTATATGATTCGTTGCATAGTCAAATTCAATATGCATAAAGAAGGTTGTAATTATGGATATAGATGTAAAACAATCATTAGCTAAATTATTATTAGCATGTTCAAAAGAGCAGGAATTGATTGATAAAGATGGGGGTCATTTAAATGTAAAGCAGGTTATTTTAAATAATATTGCTGGGTTTATTGATATCATATCTTTGGATCATGTAGATCTTCGTATGGATTACTTTAATAAAGTGTTTCTTGGTTCTAAAGAAAAATTGAATGATAGTGTTTCTGTTCATTCTTGGTTTTCTGATTTTGAAGCTTTAAGTTTAATGCCTATTGTAAAAGCTTTGTATGCACAATTTGTGTATGAACTGGGTCGTTATTATTTGTTTAATAAGAATGATAAGAAGGATATTGTAAAGGATCATTTTATTCAATATATTCAATTATTAGATATTAAACAAGAAGAGAAACCTTTAGCTGTTGATAAAGCCAAAGAAGAAGTGGTTCAGAATGAAATTGAGGTGGAGTCTGAAGAATCTTTAGAAGATCTTCAAAAACAATTGGATTCCATGATTGGATTGGATGGAGTAAAACAACAGGTACATTCAATCATTAATGAATTGAAAATAGATGCACTTCGTAAGAGCAAAGGCTTGAAAGTTTCTAATACTTCTAAGCATCTAGTATTTAAGGGAAATCCTGGTACGGGAAAGACAACGATAGCGCGATTATTATCTAAAATCTATAAGGAACTAGGAATCTTAGAAAAGGGTCAATTGGTTGAAGTGGATCGTAGTGAGATTGTTGCTGGATATGTTGGACAAACAGCATTAAAAACGAAGGAAAAGATTGATGAAGCTATGGGTGGTATTCTATTTATAGATGAAGCTTATACTTTGGCTAAGGGTGAGAATGATTTTGGTCAAGAAGCAATCGATACTTTATTAAAGGCCATGGAAGATCATCGTGATGAATTTATTGTGATTGTTGCTGGATATGATGAGCCAATGGAATCTTTCTTACAATCAAATCCTGGATTAAAATCTAGATTTAATGAATATATTCATTTTGATGATTATTCTGAAGAAGAATTATTTATGATTTTTGGATTGTTGTGCGAACAAAATGATTTTAGAATGGATTTAGAAGCACAAGATAAATTAAAGTCATATTTAAATGAATTATGTAATCACAAGCCAGATAATTTTGCGAATGGTCGAGAAATGCGTAACTTGTTTGATAAGAGTAAAAAGGCACATTCGAATCGTTTGGCTAGTTTAAATGAAATATCCGATAAGGATTTGATTACATTTAAAAAAGATGATTTGTTACATGCGATTGAAGAAATGAAGTTAGTATAAAAAGAAAAAAAACTAAACCCACAAGCATTGGCATCTCGATCTACATATTACTGGCATAGCCAGCCCTGCTTTATTCATCACAAGTTAGTTTCTGTATGTTTGATACTACATATTTTTAAAAAATCTATAAATAGAAAAGGCTTATGCTTATTTGGATAATTCATTAAAAGATGTATTAAGAAGATGGAAGAAATATATGAGGGGTGAAAATGTATGAGTGGGGTCGTTGACTTATTAAATGAGATTTTAGATGAACTTAGAACAATGAATGAGAAATTGGATGATATTCGTGGAAATGAATATAGTGATGGTTCTTTAGAAGATATATTTGATAAATTAGATGAAATTAATGATAACATTGGTTGAAATCAATGGTATCATATTGATATATCTTTTCAAATCAGTTATTAAATATAATGTGGCATTGTCTGATTTGTGATGATGCCTTTTATAATGTGGGGTTGGTTTATGCAGGATTTTAAGTTACTTACTAGACAATTGTTAGAAACATATCTAGGATCGGATACGTTGAGTAAAGTTGAGATTCAGGATTTTTTGGATACAAATGCATGTATTATTGGTACGGGAAAACAAGAATTTTTTAAAAATATTGAGCACTTTTTAAATTCTTTCAAGTTTGATGTGGAGAAAAGAAAGAATATTCATTTTGAATTTAAAGATTTAGAAATTGAAGAAAATATTGTGGATGATCAATGTGTCTTTGTGTATGGATCGGTTCAAATTTATGGTCTTTATGATAAAGAAGTTACAATTATACATTTGGATTCTCGCTTTACTATTATTTATGGAGTTAGAGATGGAAAATGGAAGGTGTTTCATATTCATCATTCGATTCCAGATAAAGAACAATTGGAAGATGAAGAGTTTCCAATTACTTTAGGTAAGCAGGTACAACAAGCTCGACATGAAGTTGAGGCATTATCGGCTGGGTATTCCTATATTTGTTTGATTAATCTAGAGACAGGTGATGTGGAATTAATTAAAGGAAGTAATATTCCTGGCTTAAATGGACGCTATATTCAGATGGATCATAATATATTATTAGAGCAAGTAAATCGTTTGATTGCCGAACCATTTAGGCAGAGTAGTGTTGAATTTTATGATAGTAAGACCATCGCAAAACGTCTTGTAGGAAAAAATTCCTTATTCCATACTTGTGAAAGGATAGATGGAAATTGGATTCTTTCGATGATTGTACCCCAAAAATATGATGAGAACGGTCGTGTTGTGAGTGTATTGCTTGCAAATCGTGATTTTACGGAAGAAAAGAAGCGTGAGTTAGAACAAGAGGAGGCTTTACGCCAAGAAAAGATCAAGGCTGAAAAGGCCAATGAGGCCAAATCCATATTCTTATTTAATATGTCACATGATATTCGTACACCGATGAATGCGATTGTGGGATATTCACAATTAATGAAGAAAGCATTGACAAATCCAAAGCTGATTCATTATCAAGAAATGATTGAACAATCCAGCAAATTATTACTTTCAATTATTAATAATGTATTGGATATGGCTCGTGTTGAAAGTGGTAAGATGGAATTGGATGAAAATTATGAAGTTATTGGGAATATTAGTCAACTTGTTTGTAGTGCATTTGCAGCGGAAGCTTCAAGAAAGAATATTGAATTAAACAAAATTGTGAATGTCGAACACAAACATATTATTGTCGATTCTACAAAGATGCAGGAAATTCTATCCAACCTAATCAGTAATGCGATCAAATATACATCTGCTGGTGGTAAGGTAACAATCGATACAAAAGAACTTCCTTATAATAAAGAAGGCTATGTATTGATTCAAACAAAAGTATCGGATACAGGTATTGGAATGAGTGAAGAATTCTTGCCATCTTTATTTGAATTATTTACACGTGAAAGAAATACAACTCTATCTAAAATTCCAGGTACTGGACTTGGTATGGCTATTGTCAAAAACTTTGTAGACTTAATGAATGGTAGTATTGAAGTAGAGAGTGAACTTGGTAAGGGCAGTACTTTTACGATTACCATTCCACATAAGATTGCGAATAAAGATTATACTAATAGAAATATTGAATCTTCCAATGAGTTTGATATTGATTTTGTGGGTAAAAGAATTTTACTAGCCGAAGATAATGAATTGAATGCTGAAATCACAACCACAATTCTTAGTGAAATGGGTTTTGAAGTTAAAGCTGTAGAAGACGGAATTCTTTGTGTGAATGAAATCCAACATCAACCTGCCAATACATACGATTTGATTTTAATGGATATTCAAATGCCAAACATGGATGGTTATAAGGCAACGCATGTAATTCGTAGGCTTTCATCACCTGAAAAAGCAAATATTCCTATTATAGCTATGTCTGCCAATGCGTTTGAGGAAGATAAGAAAAAAGCATTTGATGTAAAAATGAATGATTATATAACGAAACCAATTGACTTTCAAAAAATGGAAGAAGTGTTAAAACATGTATTGAGTAAGAAGGATCCTCTTAGTTGAGGATTCTTTTATCTTATGTTGTGTAAATGATTGATTTTGTGTTAGTTTAGATGTTAAAACCGTATCTAATTCAACGAAAATAATGCGATTTAGACAAGATAGGATCATTCGCAACAAAATGCTTGGAGTTAATAATGTTTTCACATTGAACAATTATAATAGAAATTGGCTACTGGATGTAGTAACGGTGAACCCTCTGAATAAAAAGGATGATATCTTGAGTTCTTAAAGATTCCGATTTTATAGGAGGACGTGTTGTATGTATATTTATCTGTACATTGATGTTGCCATGTGTTTAATGGCTTTAGTTGAATTACTAAAAATCGCATTGATTATTATAGAAAAATGTAAAAGACACTAGTTCACCCGCTCCAAGGATCAAACTAGTGTCTTTCGACATTAAATAATTCAGAGGAACCACTGTATCCAGTAGTCTTTCTGTATTCGTATTATAGTTGTTAAATTGATTTTATGCAAATTAATTGATTATGTTGGAATAATCATCTGGATGTACGGGCTGTTTTGACAAGCTTGCATACACCATCGCTTAATAGTTCGATATTTTCTTCATTGAAAATTATATCTCTAGAAGTATGTATTCGATCAAGATAATAGAACAAGCCTTTCTTAAGGCTGCAAACTCCATATGCATATTTAAAGTTAAAGTTGTCGGATGGATAGAATCCAAATCCTTTGTTGATGTGAACTCTTATATAATCTGTTGATGCAAATGCATTTATAATATTATCATGTTTTGATTGATCATTTTTAATTTGTTTCGTTGGAAAGAAAAATATATCATTGCCATTGGATACACAATCAAAATTAATGATAAGTTTATTCTTTACATATTCTTTATATTCTTTCGCAAAAGCAGAAGAGCCTAATAAACCTAGTTCTTCGTTGTCAAATAACACAAAACATACTTCATCTCTTAAATCTTCTGGTAATTTGATGGCTGACTCAATGATTGTAATGATACCACTCGTATTATCATTTGCAGTATGTTTATTTGCTTTTCCAAACAACATCCAAATCATTATAATTAACCATGAAATAAAAGAAGCAATATTAAGCTCAATATTCTTAAATAGACCTATCCAAACAAATAATTGAATTAGAAAGATGTTCATAAAGAATATAAGAATTAATACACAAATAATAATGGCTAATTGTGATAAAATCAGACCAAACAAATTATTAGGCACAATTAAATTGGGAAATGGTAAGACCGCCTGTGTATCATAGTGAGCTGTACAAAATATTTTAGCTTTCTCTATATTACCGATAATTATATTATTATTTATCCCTTTATGTTGAATACTGGGGCAATACCCATATTGATTAAGTTCATGAATTATATATTTACGAAATTCCTCTTTTTGTTTTTTTGTTTTTCGAACTTGAAAGTGATCAAGAATTCTACGACTCGTTTCATTCATTCTTATTTCTCCCTTAGTTGCATATATTTTATCATAATGTGAATGGTTTTCGTGTTTTTATAAAATTGAATTCGAAAAAGTCAAAACTAACCTTATCTAATCTAACGAAAATAAGGCATTTTAGATCAAATAGGAACAATCGTTATAAATTTAGTGGAATTCACAATAATTTCACATTGAATCTTTATAATAGAAATTGGCTACTGGATGTAGTAACGGTGAACCCTCTGAATTAAAAAAAGAAATCTGCTTGAGTTCTCGGCAGATCCTTCGATTTTTTTGCAGGAGGACGTGTTTTATGTATATTTATCTATACATTGATGTTGCCATGACTATCTTGGCTTTAGTTGAATTACTAAAAATCACATTGATTATTATAGAAAAATGTAAAAGACACTAGTTCACCCAAAGCCAACGGATTACTAGTGTCTATACATTAGAATAATTCAGAGGAACCACTGTATCCAGTAGTCTTTCTGTATGAATATTAAACAATTGATATATATAAAAGTCAAGACTAACCTTATCTAATCTAACGAAAATAGTGTGCTTTAGATCATATAGGAACTTAGGAAAACGTGTTGTATGTGTATTTATTTTATATATCATCCCATGAATTTTTAAATATTTGCGATTCTTGAATCCATTTCATACACATTTCATAAATGATTGCTAATATAGTGTCGGATAAGGAGTTGGTTGTTTTGATACATAATGCTTATGCATATATCACAAGAAAAAAAGTAAGAACGGGTATCTTGTTTTTGATACTTATGGTTATCCTGATCAGTCTTTATGAATGTTTGAGTATACTTTCATACAACGCACAATTAGAACGGTCTTTATATTCTGCAAGTCATAGTTCAATCGTGGTACAAAAAAAGGATGGTTCTGAATTTGAACATACATCTTTTGAAAATTCTGTGTATGAATATGAATTTGTTTCTAAATTAAAAGAAGCTAAGGTTGTTTCTATTAAGCAGGGTGTAACACTGGATTCTTTGCCTAAAGAATATAAGAATGTGGTTTCAGTAATTGGAACTAATAACACTTCAAAAAATGTTTTATTTCGTAGTGGCGTGTTTACTTTAACTTCCGGAAAAGATATTGATTCTAAGGATAGAAACTCTATTCTTATTCATTCGGATTTAGCTAAGAAGAATTATTTAAAAGTAGGGGATACAATAATTTTGAATTCTCATACTTATACCATTAAAGGCATATTTGTAGGTAAGAAACATGAAACCTATACAGGTTTATCTTCCGATTTAAGTGAGAATACTATGTTTGTGGATTATAATTCTCTGGATACTAAGATGGTTACTAAATTGACGATAGATTCAAATCATTTAAAACAAGTTCAATCCTTATATCTTTCAAGTGAATATGTTGTGTCTAAAGATAAAAATGCCTATCAATCGTCTTTAGAATCTATACAAAGTATGAATCACATGATTCAGATTCTATCTTGTTCTATCATTGTGTGTGGACTTGTTGTCTTATCTTTAGTCTTAGTTCTATGGCTAAGAGATCGCATCCATGAAATTGGTATCTTGTTGTCTATAGGTAAAAGTAAGGTGGAAATCATCATCCAATTTATATTCGAACTTGTATTTATATCGATTCCATCAGGAATCATTCTATGTGCTTATAGTGTAATCAAACATAATGCGTTATGCTTCACATTAAGTTATGGCTTGCTGATGAGTATTATTATCGTTTCTGTACTAATTGCGAGCCTTATGATCATGATCAAAAAGCCAAGGGAAATATTATCAAAATTAAGTTAGGAGAAATAAATAATGAGTATATTAGAAATAAAAGATGTAACGTATGGTTACACAAAACTAGAACATATTTTATTTGAAGTAAATCAAAACTTTGAGTGCGGAAAATTCTATGCGATTATTGGAAAATCAGGAGCTGGTAAATCAACCTTATTATCTTTATTAGCTGGACTTGATGAGCCAGACTCTGGTGAAATTTTATTTGAAGGAGAAGATATTTCAAAAACGGGATATACAAATCATCGTAAGAATCATATTTGTCTTGTGTTTCAAAATTACAATTTGATTGATTATTTAACACCATTAGAAAATGTACGCTTAGTCAATTCTAAAGCTTCGCCTTCCATTCTTTTAGATTTAGGACTTGAACAATCCCAAATCAATCGTAGTGTAATGAAACTATCGGGAGGGCAGCAACAAAGAGTTGCGATTGCCCGTGCCCTTACAAGCAGTGCACCTATTATCTTGGCAGATGAACCAACGGGAAATCTAGATAGCGATACGGCTAGTGAAATTATTGATATCTTAAAGGCTCGTGCTAAAGAAAGAAATAAGTGTGTGATTGTTGTGACACATAGTAAAGAGGTAGCGGATGCCGCTGATGTTGTCTATGAATTAAAAGATAAAAAGTTAAAGAAGAGGGGGGAATAGAATGTTTAAGAATGCATTTAAATATGTAACTCGAAAAAGTGTGAAGTCAATAATTCTATTTCTTGTTGTTGTAATTATGTCAAGCCTTTGTTTAGTCGGACTCTCTATTAAAGATGCGACAAACAAAGCGTCCAATACATCATTAGGCTCGATTACCAATAGTTTTACAATGGAAATTAATCGTCAAGTCAATTTTGGCACGCCTAGAGGTGCGGGCAATGTTAAGGGTAAAGATATTGAAAAGATTTGTACTTCTAAAGACATTGATTCATGCGTGAAAAGAATCAATAGTGTAGCTGACTTAGTCGATCATGATATTATTTTAACTTCAAATGAAAATGAAGAGCGTCTTACTAAATTTAAATCGACCGTGATGCTTACTGGGGTGAATGAATCGAAAAAGGAGACAAAATTTGTATCGGGTGCCTATAAATTAGTTGAGGGCAAACATTTAAATAGTAAGGATAAACATCAAATCTTAATGCATAAAGATTTAGCGGCAAAGAATCATTTAAAAGTAGGAGATAAACTATTACTCCGTTCAAATATCTATGATGCAGATAATGAAAAGGGGGCTGACGAAACAGTAGAAGTAACCATTAAGGGTTTATTTGATGGTCATAATCAGGGTGGTGTTGCAGCAGCACAAGAATTATATGAAAACAATCTAATCACGGATTTGGATACGGCTGCCAAAGTCTATGGCAATACAGAAAAAACAGCTGTATATCAAGATGCCACATTCTTTGTGAAAGGAAACAAAGATTTGGATCAAGTTATTAAAAATCTAAGGAAATTAGATATTAACTGGAATGCGTATGTACTGGTAAAAAGTACATCCAATTATCCGGCTCTACAAAAATCAATAAGTGGTATGTATAGTGTCGCAAATAAAATGTTTATTGGATCTTTGATCTTTGCGGGTATCGTTGTTACTTTATTGTTGCTCATGTGGATGAATGCACGAAGAAAAGAAATCGCAATTTTAATGGCTTTAGGTATTTCTAAAACGAAGATTTTTATTCAGTTTGTTCTAGAACTATGTATGGTAACCATTCCAGCCTATATCTTTGCGTACTTTATCGCTAGTAAAACTGCATCAGGTCTAGGCACAAAAGTATTGAATCAAGTAAGCACTGGTGTTGCCAAACAAATCGCAAAAGAATCTGCCTCAAATCAACTTGGCGGTGGAGCTGAAGTGGATGGCTTTAATAAGATGTTGACGCATATTGATGCAACTGTTGAACCAAAATATATAGTGTATGTTATTATATTCATGTCAATTGTAATGTTAGTCGCACTTGTTGTGGCTACCACACACTTGTTAAACAAGAACTGTAAAGAATTAATGAATGAGGAAGAATGATGAAAATATTGGTAGTGGAAGATGATACACTGATTCGCGAAGGATTAAGTGAATTTCTATCGGAGTCTGGATATAGTATTATCCAGGCAAAGGATGGGAAAGAGGCATTGGAAAAGTTTAATACAAACATTCATTTGGTGATATTGGATATTCAAATTCCATATATCAATGGGTTGGATGTATTAAAAGAAATTCGTAAAGAAAGTGATTTACCCGTTTTAATCTTAACGGCTTTCAGCAATGAAGAATTCAAAATTGATGCCTATACAAACTTGGCCGATGGCTATATTGAAAAACCATTTTCACTACCCGTATTAAAAGCTCGTATTGACGCGCTTTTACAGAAGCAGGATATTTTTGCATATAAAAATGTTTGTGTGAACTTCAAAAGCTATACGGCGAAAATAGATGGTAAAACGATGGATATCAATGCCAAAGAACTAGAGATATTAAAATATCTTTTAGATAATGCAGGGATTGCCTTAACTAGAGCACAAATATTAGATCATGTTTGGAAAGATAGTGAAGAAGTTCCTTATGATCGAGTTATTGATGTATATATTAAAGAATTACGTAAAAAACTAGGCTTAGATTGTATTACGACCATTCGTAATGTGGGCTACAAATTGGAGAAATCATGAAAAACTTAAAGATATTTCCTAAAATATGCATACAAACATTCAGTGTCATCGCTATTATTGTCTTATTTATCCATCTCTTTGTATATTTGATTTTTCCAAGAACCTATTTGGATGTAAGAAAAGAAGAAATTTATACTAAGGCCAATGAAATTACAGAAAACTTAAATGGCAAATCTGAAGACTATATTGAACAAGCTTTAGATTTCTATTCCAATACCAATGAAATCAAAGCGTTTATTAAAAAGAATACTTCATCGAATGAAGTTGAGATCCAGAATAATTTAAATGTCGACTTAAAGAGTTCTAATAACTCGTTAATTATTGAAGAAAGACAATTAAAGCTGGATACAGGAAAGACCATCCGCCTCCAATTTGTTTCAACGGCAGATATGCAAAGCCAAGCCAAAAATCTAAGTTTACAATTTCTTCCTTACTCATTAATCATATCTCTATGCTTTTCGGCCATCGTCTCTTTTGTGTATGCCAAATCCATTAAAAATTATGTGGTTGAAATCAAGAGTGTAACTGATCAAATGATAGCATTAGATAAGAAGGCTCGTCTAGAAATTGATTCGAATGATGAGATTGGTCAATTGAAGGCACAAATTAATGATTTGTATGAAACACTTCTTGATTCCATTTCCAATCTAGAATTGAAAAATAAAGAGATTTTAAGATTAGAGAAAATAAAATACGATTTCTTTAAAGGGGCCAGTCACGAATTAAAAACGCCTTTGGCAAGTCTTAAAATTATCTTAGAAAATATGAAATACAATGTGGGTAAATATAAAAATAGAGATGTTTATATTGATGATTGTATTGATTTAGTCGATCACTTAACGAAGAGTATCCAACAAATTTTATCGGTATATTCCATTGAAAATCTAAAAGACGATGAAGAAATTGTTTGTATAAAGAATGAATTAAGTCGTGTACTTCAAAAATATGATGTATTGATTCACCAGAAGGGATTAAGAATTTGATGTTAGCATATAAATAGGACTAGTCAAAAAGAGAAAATTTACACCAGTGGTA
>OLPR01002801.1_pt1 | contig 12395 bp, 11 predicted proteins | sample 1672761 | NCBI WGS metagenome assembly OLPR01 (sample SAMEA3136721, study PRJEB25190) | human gut metagenome | biome: human gut; feature: human-associated habitat; material: faeces | place: Austria | collected 2013 | reverse complement strand
CCGCGCTGATCTGATCCAGCGTCTCACGGCTGGGCAGCCATCGCGTCAGCGGCCCGGCCAGCGCGTAGCCCAGCACGCCGCCCAGCGTGTTGGTCATCAGATCGTCCACATCGAACAGCCGATAACTGCCGGGATAGATGAAGTACAGCCCGCTCAGCTGCGTCAGCTCGAAGAACAGCGACAGCAGGAGCGACGCGAACAGCGTCTTTTTCAGCGAGCACTGGAAGTAATAGCGCAGATAAATTCCGAAGGGCAGCGTCATCAGCACGTTCAGCGCCGTGGTCAGGAACGCGCCGGTATTCAGCATCCGAAGCCAGCTCTGCGGCTGATTCCAGACCGGCTTCGCCTCACCGAGCATGTTGCGCACGAACCAGAAGGGAATCCACTGCTGCTTGCGTCCGCTCAGCGTCCGCGCCTTCTCCGCCGAGGGCAGCGGCAGAATCACCAGACAGTACACGCACAGCAGATACAGCGCGAAGGAATAGACAATGACGATGCGCAGGCTCAGCACCGAGCCGTACTTTCGATAGCAATAGAGCAGATAGGGCACCGTGAACAGCACCGCGAAGATGGGATAGATCACCGCCGCCTGCCGAAGCGCCTCGAGATTCTGAGCCATGGTCATTTCCTCCGTCCGCCGATCTGCGCAGCCTTCCGGCCTGCGCTCGAAGATTATACCACGGAAGCCCGCCGCCGAACAGGGTTTTTCGCAAAACGTAAGGCAAATGTAAGGGACAAAACCGGCCCCCGGCCGGAAACCTCCGACCGGGAGCCAATCTGGTGAGTTTTTACTTCGCGGCCACGAAGCGATGGAAGGTCTTTTTGCCCTTTCTGACCACCGCGCCTTCGCCGGCGAGCATCTCCTCGGTGAAGCGGAAGTCGGGATCGGCGACCTTTTCGTCGTTGACCGACACGCCGCCCTGCTGAATGGCCTTGCGCGCCTCGCCGTTGGACTTGGTCATGCCGACCTTCGTCATCCACGCCAGCAGGCGCGCCTCCTCCGCAAGCTCCGCGGCGGAAATTTCCGTGGTGGGAATGCTGCCGCCGGCCGCCGCGCCGCCAAAGAGGGCCTCCGCCGCCTGCTGGGCCTTGACGGCCTCCTCCTCGCCGTGGATCATTTTGGTGACCTCGAAGGCCAGCACGCGCTTGGCCTCGTTGATCTCGCTGCCCTGAAGCGCGCCCAGACGGCGAACCTCGTCCATGGGCAGGAAGGTCAGCAGGCCCAGACACTTCTCCACGTCCGCGTCGTCCACATTGCGCCAGTACTGGTAGAAATCGTAGGGCGAGCACTTGTTCGCGTCCAGCCACAGCGCGCCCTTTTCGGTCTTGCCCATCTTGCGGCCGTCGTGGGTCAGCAGCAGCTTGAAGGTCATGGCGAAGGCGGGCTTCTGCTCCTTGCGGCGGATCAGATCCGCGCCGGAGAGCATGTTCGACCACTGGTCGTCGCCGCCGGTCTGCAGGATGCAGTTATAGCGATGGTTCAGCTCCAGGAAGTCGTAGCTCTGCATGAGCATGTAGTTGAACTCCAGAAAGGTCAGGCCGCGCTCAAGGCGCTGCTTGTAGCACTCGGCGGTGAGCATGCGGTTGACGGAGAACAGCGCGCCCACCTCGCGCAGGAAGTCGATGTAGTTCAGCGTGCGCAGCCAGTCAGCGTTGTTGGCGATGACGGCGCAGTTGGACTTGGACGGATCGAAATCCAGGAAGCGGGACATCTGCTTCTTGAAGCACTCCACGTTGTGGTCGATGTCCTCCACGGTGAGCACCTTGCGCAGGTCGCTCTTGCCCGAGGGGTCGCCGATCATGCCGGTGCCGCCGCCCATCAGCGCGATGGGCTTGTGGCCGGCGCGCTGGAGATGCGCCATGGCCATGACGGGGATGTAATGGCCGATGTGCAGGCTGTCCGCCGTGGGGTCGAAGCCGGTGTAGAACGTGACCATGCCCTCGTCAAAGGCCTTGCGGAGCTCGTCCTCGTAGGTCACCTGCGCGATAAAGCCGCGCTCTTTGAGAATGTCGTATGCGTTCATGTTCAAAATTCACTCCTTGAATCAGATTTCTGCAATCATGCCGTCGTAGGCGACGGTGAAGCCCTCCTCGGCCATCATGGGCGCGTAGAGGTCGTGGGGCGGCGTCCAGTGAGGACTCATATGGGTCAGGAACACGGGCGTATCCTCGGAGATGCAGCCGTGCTCCAGAAGCGCTTTGCGGAAGGCGACGTTCTTCGCCTTGCTCATGTGGCCGTCCGCGGGCGCGTCGCAGAGACCCAGCGTGCCCTCGGTGATCACGCCGTCGTAACGCCCGGCATAGATCAGCTCCAGCATGTCCGGATCATAGCCGCCCGAATCCAGCGCGTAGAGCAGCGTTTTGCCGCCGCGCCGGAGGATATAGCTGTGGGCGAAGCCCGGCTCGCCGTGGCGGGCGCGCACCGGCGTGAAGGTGAGGTTCTCCGCCTCCACGGTCTCGCCCTCATGGATGCGCACAAAGCGCATCCGGGCGTTGGAGGAATCATCGAACAGCTCCGGCCTGCGCTCCATAAGCAGCTTCTCCACGCAGGCGTTTCCGTAGACCGTCATCATCGGAAGCGGCGTGAACCGCGCGGCGCTGTAGTGCACGCGCTCGTCCTCGGGCAGCTTCTCCACCCATTCGGGCACCGCGCGCCATTCCAGCGGCTCGATGGTCATGTGGTCGGGATGGGGATGGGTGGCCAGAAGCGTCTTTACGCCCGTCAGCGAAACGCCCAGCCGCGCCGCGGTGTGAAAGCCGCAGCTGTTGAGGTCGAGCAGCACGTCGTCGTCGATCATCGTGCCCGTGTTCATGCGGAGGTTCTTCCCGCCGCGGGCGCGGGCATAGGCGCAGTTCGGGCACGCGCACCACACGCCCGGATAGCTCTCGCCGCCGGAAGTTCCGAGAAAAAGAATCTTCATCTTATCTTACCTCTTCGGCAATGGCCTGTCCCAGCCGCGCCATGCCCTCGCGAATGGTGGGAATGTCGCACATGGAGAAGTTCAGGCGCATGGTGTTGGCATGGCCGCCCTCAGGATAGAAATGCGTGCCGGGCACGAAGGCCACGTTCTTCGCAAGCGCCGCGTCGAACACCCGCTGTCCGTCCGCGCCCTCGGGCAGCTCCGCCCAGACGAACAGGCCGCCCTGGGGCTCCGTGTGGCTCACCTTCACCGGGAACGCGTCGAAGCCCTCGAGCATGGCGCTCAGCTGAAGCTGATATTCGCCGCAGATGCGCTTCAGATGCCCGGGCATCAGGCCCCGGCGCAGATACGCGTCCACGATGGCCTGGGTCAGCAGCGGCGAATGCACGTCGGCGGACTGCTTGCCGATGACCATCTTGCGCAGCAGCATGGGATTCTTCACCGCTGCCGCGCCCAGCCGCATGCCGGGAGCGATGTACTTGGAAAAGCTGGACATGTACACCACCCAGCCCTCCTCGTCGAAGGACTGAATGGGCGGCAGCGCCGTTCCCGAATAGCGCAGATCGCGATATGGATCGTCCTCGGCCAGCACCACGCCGTAGCGGGCGGCCAGCTCCGCCAGCGCCCTTCTCCGCTCCAGCGAAAGGGTGATGCCCGTGGGATTCTGGAACGTGGGAATGACGTACATCAGCTTGGGATGATGCTTCCTGATCAGCTCCTCGGCGGCCTCGACGATCACGCCCTCGCCGTCAGTGGGCATGGAAATCAGCCGGGCGTTGTACTCGCGCATGGTCTGAATCGCGCCCAGGAACGTGGGGCTTTCGCAGAGCACCGCGTCGCCGGGATCGATCAGCGCGCGCAGCAGCAGATCGAAGGCCTGAGAGCCGCCCTGCACCGGCAGCACCGACGTTTCGTCGCAGTCGACCTGCTCCGTGCGCAGAAATTCCGCCGCGCTCTCCCGGAACGGGCCGAAGCCGTCCGTCGCGCCGTATTGCAGAAGCGTGGTTCCGTATTTGCCCAGCACCTCGCCGGAGAGCTCGGCGATGATCTCCGGCTCCAGCGCCGCGTTGGACGGATTGCCGCCGGCGAAGGAGATCATGCCTGGCTTGGCCAGCAGCTTGAAGATTTCGCGGATGGCGCTGCCCGTGATGGGGCGCATGTGCTTCGCAAACTGTTCCTCGGTGAATTTCATTTTCGGATTCCTCCCTGTCAGACGCCGATTCGCCGAATAAAAAAGCGCCCTCCCCGATGGGAAGGCGACCATTGGACGCTGTACCACTTCCGTTCGCCGTCCATGCGGGCGGCCTCTCGCGCGTTCACGGGCGCAGACCGGGTCGGACTACTCTTCTTCCCCCGACCGGCTCCGGGATGTATTCCCCCGACCGTCTCCGCCCTCTCGCACCCACCGAGGGCTCTCTGAATTCCGACGGGACGGGCTACTTCTTCCCCTCATCGCTTTTGAGTCATGATAGCACACTCGCCGCCTTCTGTCAAGCCGCGCGAGGGCGAAATCTTGATTCTTCAGAGGGCGGCCTCGATGGCAGCGAGGATTCCCCGGGTCATCTGCGCAATCTCCAGACAGGGCCGATCCGTGCCCTCGGCCTGTTCGGCGGAATAGGGCACGTGGATGAAGCAGCCGCGCCGGTTCTGCGAAAGCAGCGTATAGTAGAGATGGTTGCACACATAGGTGCCCGCGGAAAAGGAAGGCTCGCAGGGAACGCCCTCCGCCTGAGCCGCGGCCACCATTTTTTCCACCGGCAGATCCGTAAAATACGCCGCCGGGCCTTCCGGGGCAATGGGGCGATATCGCCGCACCTCTCCGGCGTTGTCCGGGGCCTGGGCGTGGTCGCGGTTAATGGCGCAGCATTCCACGCACACCCATTTGCGTCCCCCCGCCTGACCGCACAGTATCGTCAGGTCGGGATTTTCCTTTTCCAGCAGGCGGCGCAGCTCCGCGCCGGATTTTTCATATTCCACCGGTATCTGCGCCTTCACCAGCCTGCCGCCGGGAATTTCCTCCGGCAGCGCCCGCACCGCTTCCCAGGAAGGATTGACCGTTTCGCCGCCGAAGGGTTCAAAGCCCGTCACCAGAATCCGCTTCATTTCCTCCGCAGCCCCCTTTGCGTCTTTTTCCTGCATCATAGCACATCCTCCCCGCCCTGTCAAACCTTGCAATTGCAGAAAAGATACTTTATAATATAGGATGAATTATTATCAGGAGCGCGCCATGATTGAAACATTTGAGTATCGGGGGCCCATGGGCCGGGAAGTGCCCTTTGAAGAAATTCGCCGGGTGCAGCTGAGTCTGCTGGACGCGCTGGTGAAGCTTTGTCAGGAGCATCACCTGCGGTATTACCTTTCCGGGGGAACCCTGCTGGGGGCGGTGCGTCACGGGGGATACATTCCCTGGGACGACGACATCGACGTGAACATGCCCCGGCCGGATTGCGAAAAGCTCTTGCGGCTTACCGGCGGGCGCATCAACGAGCACATGGAGATCGGCGCCTTCGGCGGGCCGGTGGAGCATTCCTGCGCCTTTCTGCGGGTTTACGACACGGATTATCTGCTGCGTCAGGAGGACGGCAACGGCAAGATCCGGGCCTATACCAACGTCTCCATCGACGTGTTTCCCATCGAGGGGCTGCCGGAAAACAAGCGCAGAAGCGATTTGTTTTATTTTGTGGCCAAGTGTCTGGTGAATCTGAAGCTGGTGGCCTATTACCGGGAAACCACCGGCAAATGGGACTGGCACCGGATCATCCGGGCCATGACCCGGCTGCCGGCCAAGGCCCTGGGCTGGCGGCGGCTGAACAGGATGGTGATTCGCCACGCGAAGAAATACGATTACGACAAAAGCGCCTATGTGGGCGTGGCCACCTGCCACGTGCACACCTTTACCGAACGACTGCCCCGGGCGGTTTACGGGGAGGGTGCGCCGGTGACCTTCGAGGGCCGCACCCTCACAGGCCCCGCCGACGCGAACGCCTATCTTTCCGCCATTTACGGGGATTACCGCAAGCTGCCGCCTAAGGAAAAACAGGTGCGCAAGCATCACAACACCGTGTTCTGCTTAAAGGAGGGCTGTCAATGAACGCCGCCATCATCATCGCCGGAGGCGTGGGAAACCGGATGCACATGGACATTCCCAAGCAGTTCATCAACATCTACGACAAGCCCGTGATTATTTACACCCTGGAGGGCTTTCAGCGCCACCCGGAAATCGACCAGATCGGCGTGGTCTGTCTGGAGGGCTGGCAGGAGACTCTGCGGCGGTACGCCCGGCAATACGGCATCACCAAGCTTTGCTGGATTGAAACCGGGGGCAAAACCGGCCAGGAATCCATCCGCAACGGCGTGTACCGGTTCCGGAAAACTCTGGCGGACGACGACATCGCCGTGGTGCACGACGGCATTCGCCCCATGGTGGATTCCTCGGTGCTTTCGGACGTGATTCGGGTGGCGGCCCTTTACGGCAACGGCGTGACCTCCACGGCCTTTACCGAGCAGATCTTCCGGGTGGGCCAGGACGGCGCTACTACCCGGGAATACATTCCCCGGGACAGCGTGCGCAAGGTGGCCACCCCGCAGGCCTATCGCTATGGCGACCTGTACGCGGCCTATCAGGAGGCCTTCGCCAAAGAGATCGGCATTTACGGTTCCAGTTACACCAACACCATGATGGTGGAACTGGGCCACACCCTGCACTTTGCCGCGGGCTCGGAGAAGAACATCAAGCTGACCACCAAGGACGATTTGGAACTGTTCAAGGCCTATCTGCGCATGGAAGCGGAGCCCTGACAGCAAGGAGCGCATCATGGATTTTTCCGGAAAAACCGTACTGATTACCGGCGCGACGGGGCTCATCGGCTCCACGCTGGCGGAGACCTTTTCCCAGGCGGGGGCGGAGGTCGTTTCCGCCGTGCGGGATATCTCCCGGGCCCGGGGGCGGGCCGTGGCCTACGACGCGGCCAAACCCCTGAATTTTGATTTCCGGGCGGATTACATCATTCACGCCGCCTGCAGCGCCCATCCTCTGGCCTATTCCACCGACCCCACCGGGGTCATGCGCGCCAACCTCACCGGCACCATGAACCTGCTGGATTACGCCCGGGAGACCGGGGCGCGGATGCTGTTTCTCTCCAGCGGCGAAATCTACGGCAGCGCCCCCCGGGCGGAAAGCGGCTTTACGGAAGAGGAGACCGGGCAGATCGACCCCATGAACCCCCGATCCTGTTATCCGGAAAGCAAGCGGGCGGCGGAGACCATGGTGGCGGCCTGGGTGAAGCAATATGACACCGACGCGCTGGTGGCCCGGCTGTGCCACGTATACGGCCCGTCCATCGCCCGAAGCAATTCCCGGGCGGACGCGCAGTTTCTGCGGAAGGCCGTATCCGGAGAAGACATCGTCATGAAATCCGACGGCAGTCAGGTGCGCTCGTTTCTGTACGTGCGGGACGCGGCGGAAGCGCTGATGCTGCTGTGCCAAAAGGGCGTGCGGGGCCAGGCCTACAACGTGGCCGGGCGCTGGGTGCACTCCATCCGGGAATACGCCGAAACCCTGGCCCGGCTGGCGGGGGTGAAGGTGGTCTTCGAAAACCCGGACGACGCGGAAAAGGCAGGCTATTCCCGGGTGAACCGGGCGGTGCTGGATCCTTCAAAGATTGAAAAACTGGGCTTTGAAAGCCGAACCTCCCTGGAACAGGGATTGACGGAGATGCTGAACATATGTCGAAACAACGCAATGGGCTGGTAAAAAAAATCAAGGCCCGGCTGATTCACGCGGGGCCGCTGTTCACCATAAGCCGCTGGTGCCTGGAAACGGCCCGGACGGCTTACATCCGCGCCGTGCGCACCGCGCGGGGCATTGATAAAAACAAGATCGTCTTTTCCTGCCTCATGGCCCGCACCTATGGCGACAACCTGAAGCCCATTTCCGAAATGCTGCACGCAAAGCGCCCCAATTCCAAAATCGTCTGGATGTTCCGGGACCCGGAAAGCAAAAAGGGCGTGGTGCCGGATTACGTCGTCTGCTGCGACCCCATTTCCCGGCGGGGGCTGGCGGAATACGCCACCGCCCGGGTGTGGGTGGACAATTTCACCCTGGGGCACTACCTGAAGCGCCGGAAGGGACAGCAGTTTTATCTGAACACCTGGCACGGAGACCGGGCCTTTAAAAAATACGCCTACGACGCGTTCCCCAACCAGCGCCGGCGGATGGAGGAAGACTGCGACCTGGTGCTCACCGGCAGCGATTTCGGCGAACGGGTACTGCGCAGCGCCTTCCGCTATCAGGGGGAGACCTTCTGCTACGGCAGCCCCCGGAACGACTGTCTGGTGAATTACGACCCGGAGAAGGCCGCCGCCATCCGCAAAAAGATCGGCGTGGAGGAAGGCGTCCGGCTGTTGATCTTCTGCCCCACCTTCCGGGACAGCAGCCGCCAGACGGCCCTGAAAAGCGGCGTGGATCTGGAAAAGGCCCTGGACGATCTGGAGCGGGTCACGGGGGCGAAATGGAAATGCCTGTTCCGGGCGCACCATCTGCACACCGCGGGCCTGGCCCTGAAGGAATCCGGGCGAATGCTGGACATGACGGGTTACGAGGACATGGCGGATCTTCTGCTCATCAGCGACGCGCTGATTACGGATTATTCCAGCGCGGCCATGGACTTCTGCCTGCTGAACCGGCCCATCTTCCTGTATCAGGACGATCTGGAGGATTACACCCACAACGACCGGGGGCTGCATTTCTCCATGGAGGATTCCCCCTTCCTGGTGGCCAAAAATCAGCGGGAGCTGACGGAACTGATTGAAAAAACCGGCCCCGAACAGGCGGCGGAAAACTGCCGGGCCATCGAAGCCTTCTTCGGCTTCCACGAAACCGGCCGGGCCACGGAAAAGGTCTGCGAAAAAATCATGGAATGGATGGCATAAAGGAGCGCACATGAACCGATTGGATAAATTGCAGAAGGGCATCGACTGTTTTCTGGCGATCTTTCTGCTGGTTACGATCTTCGCATTCGGCTACAAAACCATTTCCGAAAGCTGGGAACCTTTGTACAATTCGGCCCGATATCTTTCCCGGCTGAAGACCTACATGCCCGAGGATTACGACGCGCTGGACTTGCTCACCGCCCGTATCCGTTCCGTGGAGGATCAGCTGAACGAGGTTTTGTGGCACAAGACGGAACTGGGGTATCTGAATTCCACCTTCCAATATTCCCTGGGCAAGAACATGATCAACACCGGTTCCTCGGAAATGATCACCCTGCCCTCGGGGGATCTGTACGATCTGCCCGCCTACGTGGACACCACCCACCAGACCGACGAGGTGCTGGCCTTCTTTGATACCCTGGAGGTGCCCCATCTGTTCGTCTTTGAACACCCCACCACTTACGCCGGCAACCAGCCCCAGGGGGATTACGCGCTGCTGGACAAGGGCACCCAGATGAGCGACGAAATCGTAAGCCACCTGCGCCAGGGCGGCGCTGCCGTGCTGGACAGCCGGGATATTCTGGCCGGAGAGGACCTTTCCCGCATTGTCATGCGCACCGACCAGCACTGGACGTATTACGCCGCCCTGCGGGTGGCCCGCGCCGTGGCGGAGGAAATCGGCCTGGACGCGAGCCTGCTGGAAACCGATCAGTTCGAGGTGCGGCTGTATCCCCAGAAATTCATGGGCAAATACGGCCAGAAGATCGGCCCCGGCAACATCGATCCGGACGATATCGAAATTTTCTGGCCCAAATACGAAACCGCCATCACCCGCACCACAGTATACGACAAAAACGACGCGCCCTACGAAATTTCCGGGGAATTCAAGGATTCCATGATCAAATGGGAATACCTTTACGGGGACAGCTGGAACATCGAGGCCTACAAGTGCTACGGGCTGACGGAGGCGCTGGAGCATTTCCACAACGAAAACGCCCCGGAAAAGCGCATCCTCATTTTCAAGGATTCCTACGGCGCGCCGGTGGGCCACTTCCTGTCCCTTGTGGCCAGCGACGTGTATCTGGTGGACCTGCGCAAAAGCGACTATCTGGCCAATTATTACGTGGATCTGTATCAGCCGGATCTGGTGATCGTTTCCTACAGCCGGCAGATGCTCTGCGCCAATCTTTACGACATGATGGAAGGCTATTGATCTTCACACACGGGGCGAAAGGTTTTTCACCGGTCTGTAGAAAAGCGTAACATCCCGGTGGTATAATAAGGACAAAATCGAATCAGGAGATGAATTTTCATGGCAACGAAAATCAACATTATTTCCGGCTTCCTGGGCGCGGGCAAAACCACGCTGATTAAAAAACTGCTGGCCGGCGGCGCTTTCGGCGATGAGAAGCTGGTGCTGCTGGAAAACGAATATGGCGAAGTGGGCGTGGACGGCGCCTTCATGAAAAACAGCGGCATTGAAATCACCGAGCTGAACTCCGGCTGCATCTGCTGCACTCTGGCGGGAGATTTCCATGACGCGCTGATCGAAATGATCGACAAATATCACCCCGACCGGGTCATCATCGAGCCCTCCGGCGTGGGCAAGCTCTCCGAAGTGCGCAACGTCATCGCCGGCCTGGCCCAGGAAATCGACGTGACCCTGGAAGCCTGCGCCACCGTGGCGGACGTGAACCGCTGCCGCACCTACGCCCGCAACTTCGGCGAATTCTTCCTGGATCAGATTCAGTCTGCCGAGTGCATCATCCTCTCCCGCACCCAGATGACCTCTCAGGAAAAGCTGGACAAGGCGCTGGAGCTTCTGAAGAGCATTAACGACAAGGCCCGCATCGTCACCACTCCCTGGGACGAGCTGAGCGCCAAGGCCCTTTTGGACGTGATCGAATCCGAGCAGCCGCTGGTGGACGAATTCGACGAAAGCCGCATGCACCACCATCACGACGACGAGGACGAAGACGAGTGCGAATGCCACGAGCATGACCACGAGCACGAGCATCATCACGATCACGACGACGATCATGACCATGACGAGCATGACCACGACCATGAGCATCATCACGACCATGACCACCATCATCACCATCACCGCCACGACGGCGAGCACGACGCGGACGAGGTGTTCGACGATTTCGGCGTAGAAACCGCCAAGGTCTTCTCCGAAAAGGAAATCGCTTCCTGCCTGGACGCGCTGCACGACGTGGATCGCTTCGGCTCCGTCATTCGGGCCAAGGGCGTGGTGCGCTGCGATGACGGCGGCTGGATTCACTTTGATTATGTGCCCGGCTCCAAGGACGTGCGCCGGGGCGAAGCCGACTATACGGGCCGGGTGTGCGTCATCGGCGTAGGCATCGACGTGCCCGCCATAAAGGGGTTGTTCGGACTGTGAGCGAAGCGGCGGGTATTCCGGTATACATCATTACCGGCTTTCTGGACAGCGGAAAGACGAAATTTATCAACGAAATGCTGGGCGACCCCGGCTTTTCGGAAGGCGAGCGCACGCTGATTCTGCGCTGCGAACAGGGCGAGGAGGAATACGACCCCAAGCTTTTGAAGGCGGCCAACGCCATCGTGCGGGATCTGGACGAGCCGGAGGACATGCAGGAAAAGCTGATCCGGTACGACAAGGAGTTCCGCCCCGAACGGGTCATCTTCGAATACAACGCCACCTGGATGCTCTCCGCCCTGTACGACGCCCCCAAGCCCGAGGACTGGGAACTGGCGCAGATCGTGGACATGATCGACGCCTCCACCTTCGAGGTGTATCTCACCAACATGCGCAATTTCATGACCGACGGCATCAACGAAGCGGATCTGGTGCTTTTCAATCGCTGCGATGAAAACACCCCCAAAAGCCGCTTCCGCCGCACGGCCAAGGCCCTGAACAACACCACCCGGGTGTATTTCGACAACCTGGACGGCACCACCGACGACGGCGTTTCCGACGAGGACCTGCCCTATGACATGAGCGCGGACCCCATCGTGATTCCCGACGATCTGTTCGGCATCTGGTATCTGGATTCCATGGAACATCCGGAGCGTTACGACGGCCGGCGGCTGAAGATGAAGGGTCAGGCGGTTTACACCAAAGGACTGCCCAACAAGTGCTATGTGTTCTCCCGGCTGGCCATGACCTGCTGCGCGGCGGATATCGGCGGCATCGGCTATGTATGCCGCACCTCCGATAAGCTGCCCGACCGCAATACTTACGTGGAAGCGGTGGTCAAGGCCGAACGGGCCTTCAGCCCCATTCACAACCGGGAAGCCCTGATTCTGGTGGAACAGAGCCGCACCCCCGCCGAAAAGCCGGCGGAAGAAGTGGTCACCTTCAACAACTGATTTCATAATAGGAGTGTTTCCCGCATGGATTTTAAAGCCGCCATTGCCCAGGAGATCATCAAGGCTCTGGGCGAAAGCCCCCTTTCTCAGCAGGAAATCGCCGGTTTTCTGGAAGTACCTCCGGATACGAAGATGGGCGATTACGCCTTCCCGTGTTTTAAGCTGGCGCGTTCGCTGCGCAAGGCG
>OLPR01002797.1_pt1 | contig 12401 bp, 10 predicted proteins | sample 1672761 | NCBI WGS metagenome assembly OLPR01 (sample SAMEA3136721, study PRJEB25190) | human gut metagenome | biome: human gut; feature: human-associated habitat; material: faeces | place: Austria | collected 2013 | reverse complement strand
TTTCCCTTGACTGCGCTCTCTGGCCTTTGTGTAACCTATGTTTGACGCGGATACATTGGAGATAAATTTTCTTGCTGTGCTCTTATTGACGCTATGAAAAAAACGTGTTATATTAAAAAGGCAAAGTAGTTCGATTATATTTCAATAGGTGGGGATAGTGTGCGTTCGTATGTTTATGAAACAGTAAAATTGTCCAATACTAAGAGAATAGTAACTCGCTATACTCCCAGCGAAGCATTATTTATCAGTATTATTAAGCTTTTAGCTTATTTACTTATTGTATGGCCTTTTGAGATTTTTGTTTGGTGGCCAGTCAAGGTTGTTTTTAAATACACTCTGGTTCTTTGCGAGCTTTTGTTACGATGTTTATGGTGGCTTATTAGACTCCCGCTTTTTATCTTGGCAAAAAAGAAAATGCCTTCTTTTTAAATTCTTATTTTAATTATAAAGCATTGTAAAAGCCGCCTGAAGAGATTTCTCTTCAGGCGGCCATATGCATTGTTTTACTTTGCGTCCACGTTGGGCACGCTGATTTCAGTGCCGTCGATCGTCAGCCTGAACACCTCGGGATAGCTGTCGCTGGTGCTCAGCACATATTCGCACCTCATCACCGGGCGCTCACCCTCGGGCATATGGTAGGCCACATAGGATGTGCCATCATCCTTGGAGACGAACTCCTGCTTGGGCGCGTTGATGATGCCGCGTCCGCCATCCACAATCTCCTGGCCAAACTGGGTGCTTTCCTTCGTGATGCCCCAAACATGGGCATCGATCTCCTCGTCGGTCAGACCGGCGGGCAGGGTGACGGTGGCCTGGATGTATATACGGATGGGGGTGATCATGAAGTTGGTGATGGCGATTTCAGTGCCGTCAGCCAGCACGGTCTTTTCGGGCAGCGCGATGTGGCGCACGCCGGCCAGATCGGTGTTCTGGACGGTGAAATGCAGATCCTCGGGCGTTTCATCCTTGCCGCCCATGCCGATAATGGGCAGCCATACTTCAAAGGTATCGCCCAGGGTGATATCGGCCTTTTCGGAGGCGATGCGCTCCACCAGGTCGCTTTCCAGCGCCACCAGCACCTCGCCAGGCTCGCTGCCCGCGCGGGAGGCCATGTAGCCGGTCAGGCACAGCTTGACGCCGTTGACATACAGATAGTCGCAGCCCCAATCGGCCGTGATGCCATCCTGCCGCGCGCCGGGCAGATCGTACTCAGTCCAGATTTCATCATCGGTGAACACATGATCCACCGTGCGGTCGCGCACGCTGTAGAGAATGCGCAGCACGCGGCCGTCCCAGGACGCCTCGCGTACGACCACGTCGGTGTGCTCAAAGCTGTGGCTGGCCACGTCGTGCGCCGTGAGGGTATAGGCCTCGGGCTGCACGGTGGGGCTGGGGGAGCCGATGTCCTCAAAGAAGTTGAACAGATTCAGGCCGCTGCCCACTGCCAGCGCCGTGCCGGCCAGGCAGATGACCAGCGCCAGGGTAATTGCCAATACGCGAAGCGGACGTTTTACCTGCATAGTATCCTCCTGCACAATGTTTTCCAGCGTGCTGCGCACGGCGTGGTCAAACGCCGCGTCCATGGGCGGGAACGCCCGTTCCAGCCGCTGACGGTTGTTTTCATGTTGCATGGCTCAAGCCTCCTCCGACAGGTAATCGCGCAGCAATGCTTTGGCGCGGCTTAAACGGCTTTTGACGGTGCCCTCGGGCACGCGCAGCATCTTTGAGCACTCGCGCATGGTGCAGCCGTCCAGATACACGAGCACAACCGCGTACCGCATGCCCTCGGGCAGCGCGCGCAGCGCCTCGTAAAGCGGCAGGTTATCCGGCCTTTCCTCGGCGGGCAAGGTATCGCTCAGTTCCGTGGTGGGCAGCTTGCCGCGGCGCTTGCCATCGGCGATGGTATTGAGCAGAATCCGCACCATCCAGGCCTTGAAATGATCCTGGGAGCGCAGCGAGCCGCGCTTTTTCCATGCGCGAAGCAGCGCTTCCTGCACCGCGTCGGCGCACTCCTGCCGGTTGCCCAGCGCCGTGTACGCCACGTGATACAGCAGCCGCTCAATCTTGAGCACCTCGCTTTGGAAGGTTACAGCGTCCATCATTGCCTCCGTGATTTCCTGTGTTTATCAGACCGGTCGCTTATATGACGCGGCAGAGGACGGGATTTGTTCCATGGGGGTAAAAAGATTTTGAAGGGGATATGAAAGGCCTGCAGACTGAAAGCTAAAAAAGAAGGAAAGATTATCTTTGCCGCCTAAGGTGATTGGGGAAAAACTCAAGGGGCGTTATCAGAATAGCATGCACGCACCCCGAAGAGCATCGGAATTGAATTCTATTGACGTAATAAGTGAAGGAACAGAATACTAACGATAACTTAACCTGTGCCTTCTTAGATTGATGCATAATGCAATTTGGGTGGTGCAGAAAAAGCAAAATTAGTCATAGCGTTAGTCATAGCAAAACTTAATGAAACCCAAGCATAAGAAAAACCCCCGATTTCGTACTGAAATGGGGGCTTTTTTGGACATTTTGGTCGAGGTGACAGGATTTGAACCTGCGACCTTTTGGTCCCGAACCAAACGCGCTACCAAACTGCGCTACACCTCGATAAAAAATGGAGCCGATAAAGGGACTCGAACCCTTGACCTGATGATTACGAATCAGCCGCTCTACCAACTGAGCTATATCGGCATCCAGGCTAATGAGGCATGCTGCTTCATCAGCATTAATTAGTTTACCACAAGCAATGGGAAAAGTCAATGCCAAATTGCCTATTTTAGGGGAATTGGAAATTGCAAATTTAAATAAAAGAAGCATGAAAACTGGAAAAAATGCCGCAGAACGGGAGGCGTGGTTGCACGTTGAATGCGGAAAGGTGCAATTGCCGGGCGGATGCGCTTGATTGACTGAGCTGCACTGCATTTTTTTCTGCTGCACTGCATTTTTTTCTGCTGCACTGCATTTTTTCTGCATCCCCGTTGCAAAAAATGGGAAAATCTTCTATAATAAGCATGGACTTTTAGAGTTTTCATCCTGCATAATTCCATTTTGTAAGGGGAGCGTCATGAAAAAAGCCCGGCAAAAGCAGGCTCGGCGGGAGCTGACGCGCTGCTTTTTTCACAAGAATCACATGCTGTTTATCGCCGCGCTGGCGGTTGGTATTGCCATAAATTGCAGCAATTTGCTGTTTTCATATCTTATTCAGCGTATCACGGATGTGGCCATGGGCCATGATATCGCGCCGCTTTGGCGGTTGCTGATGATCACCGCCGTTGGCATTGCCGTTTTTTTTGCCCTGGAATGGCTGTGGAGCGTGGTTAAGCCGCGCTTTGTTACTCGCGCCGTGCGGCAGTATAAATCCCATGTGTTTACCCGGTTGATGCAGAAAAGCATTGCATCCTTCCAGCGGGAAGGCAGTGCCGAATACATTTCAGCCTTGACCAACGATATCGCCATGATTGAGCGCGATTACCTGCCCCAGCTCACCAGCATCGCTTCGCTGGCGGCGGTCTTTTTCGGCTCACTGGCCATGATGCTCTATTACAGCCCGCTCCTCACCGTTGCGGGCGTGGCGCTGTCGCTTTTGCCCATGGCGGTTTCCGTGGTGACGGGCAGCCGCCTGGCTGTACGCGAAGCCCAGGTTTCGCAGCGAAACGCCGGATTTGTGGGCATGGTCAAGGATCTGCTCAGCGGTTTTTCGGTGCTCAAGAGTTTTCGCGCCGAAGGCGAGGCTCAGCGGCTCTTCAATCAGGAAAATGCCGCGCTGGAAGAAAGCAAGCGCGCGCGTGGCGCGACGGCGCAGCGCATCCATATGTTGGGCGAGGGCGCAAGCATCCTGGCGCAGATGGGCGTGTTCATCCTGGGCGCGTACCTGGCTGTCACCGGGCAGGGCGTTACCCCCGGCGTTGTAATATTGTTTGTGCAGCTGATGAACTTTGTCCTTTCGCCCATGACCGAGCTGCCGCCGCTGCTGGCCAGCCGCAAGGCGGCGCTGGCGCTGATGGACAAGCTGGCCGATAATTTGAACGAAAATGTGCGCGATACGGGCGAAAACATTCCCCCGTGCCTGACGCAGGGCATCGATGTGCAAAAACTCACCTTCGCCTATCCGGACGGCGCGCCCGTGCTGCGGGATGTGAGTTTCCGCCTGGAGCACGGCAAAAGCTATGCCATCGTGGGCGCCTCGGGCAGCGGCAAGAGCACGCTGCTGAGCCTGCTGATGGGCGCTTCGCCCGATTATCAGGGGCAAATCCGCTATGATGGGCACGAGTTGCGCGGCATCAGCGCCGAATCGCTGTATGGCGTGATTTCACTGGTACAGCAAAACACTTTCATCTTTAATGATACAATCTTGAACAATGTGACGATGTTCCGCCAGGCCGATCCCGCCCGGGTGGAGCGTGCGCTGCGGCTGTCGGGCCTGTCGGCGCTGATTGCTCAGCGCGGAGCGGATACCCCCTGTGGCGAAAACGGCAGCGCCTTATCGGGCGGCGAGCGGCAGCGCGTCTCCATTGCCCGTGCGCTGATGCAGGATGCGCCCGTCATGCTGGCGGATGAGGCCACCGCCGCCCTGGATGCGCAGACTGCCCGCGCCGTGGTGGGCGCCATTTTGGATATTGAAGGGCTGACGCGTGTGATCGTCACCCATCGCATGGATGCACGGCTGATGCGCCGCTATGATGAAATTCTGGTGCTGCATGGCGGCACCATCTGCGAGCATGGCACGTTTGATGATTTGATGGCTCGCCGCGGCATGCTGTACTCGCTCTATACGGTATCGCAGGCGGACGAGAAACCCGCGTAACGCCATGCCCCCAATGAGAAAATCTACCTTATATTATTGCAAACCCAGGAGGGCTTATTGTGCAGCCTACCAATCGTCTTTATTATGATCATGCTTATTTGACTGCGTTTGACGCGCGGGTGGTTGCCGTGCGGCCAGACGGCTGGGCGGCGCTGGATTGCTCGGCGTTTTATCCCACCTCGGGCGGGCAACCCTATGATACGGGCACGCTGCAATGGGGCGACGTTACTGCCCATGTAACCGATGTGGAGGTGCAGGACGGTATAGTATGGCACAAGCTGGACGCGCTTCCGCCGCAGGATATGCCGGTGCGCGGCTGCATCGATTGGCCGCGCAGGCTGGATCATATGCAGCAGCACGCGGGCGATCATATGATCGCCGGGGCGGCATGGCAGCTGTATGGCGCAGTGACGATCGGCCTGCACCTGGGGCAGACGGAATCCACCATCGATATGGATTTGCCCGGCGGGCGCACGCGCCTGACGGCGGAGGAGATCGATACGCTGGAAGCCATGGTCAACGCCCGCGTACAGCAGGATGATCCCATCCGCTGCTGGTTCCCTGCGCCCGACGAGCTGGCGGCTCTGCCCCTGCGCAAGCGCCCCACCGTTTCCGAGCATGTGCGCGTGGTGGCCATGGGTGATTACGAGATGGTCGCCTGCGGCGGTACGCATCCGGCTACGACGGGGCAAATTGGGCCGGTCAAGATTCTGTCCACCGCGCCCGCCCGCGGCAAGCTGCGGCTGACCTTTGTGGCCGGCATGCGCGCGGTGCGCTATTTTCAGCGTGTCGCCCGCTGTGCCGAAGGGCTCAGCGCCGCCCTGTCCGCCACGCCCGATACCGCGCTGGACGCGCTGCATCATGAGCGCGAAACGGCTCAGGAAGCGCGCCGCGCGGCCCGGGAGCAATTGACCCTGGCCATGATGGAAACGCTGCGCCGGGACGCAATCTCCCTGCCCTGCGGCACGCTGTATTGCGGGCACATTGCCTATGGCGAGCCCGAAACGCTGCTGCACGCCGCCGCTGCGCTGACGGCTCAGCCGGGAGCAATTGCGCTTTTGTCCTGCCCGCGCAAGGATGCGCGCATGCTGATCTTTGCCCGCAGTGCGAATGGCGCGCTCGATATGGCGCAGCTGCTGCGCGAAAGCGGCGCGCGGGGCGGCGGCAAGCCCGATATGGCGCAGGGCAGCGCCCCGGATGGTGCGGCGCTGGAAAGCGCAAAACAAATTCTGTTCAACAAATGAAAGGAGCATTATTACCATGGAAGTATCCGCTCGCCGCGCGTTTGCGCTGCTGAAAAGTCTGGCTTTTGAACGTCTCTCCGGTTCCGATGCGGAGAAATGCGCCGCCGAAACCCTGCTGGCCGAGGCTCAGGGCTGCGGCGTGGACGCGCACATTGAGGAATTTAGCGTGCCCTGCGGCCGCGTGGGCAGCGCGCGCCTGGTCGTCACCGCGCCCTATCAGAAGGAATACGCCGTTACGGGCTACGAGCGCTCGCTGTCCACGTCCGAGGGCGGCCTGGACGCGGATTTCTATTATGCTGAGGATCTGCTGCCCGCGCACCTGCTCCATGTAAAGGGCAAGATTGTCATGATCAACGGCCGCCTGCGCCGCGCGGATTATGAAAAGCTGCAAAAGGCTGGGGCTGCGGCCATCCTGACCTTCTCGGGCACCACGCTGGATCGTCCCAGCGAGACGGACTGCGATATCCGCAAGCTGCGCGAAACCATGACCGAGCCCTTTGGCTTTGCCGTGGCGCTGAACATGCGTGCCGCCGATGCGGCGGAGATCGTGCGCCGGGGCGCCGCGCGCATGCATATTGAAATCGACAGCGAATGCGTGGAGGGTACCAGCCGCAACGTGTGCGCGGTAATCCCCGGCACGCAGTACCCTGATGAAATCATCTCCTTCGGCGCGCATTACGACAGCGTGCATTTTTCCACCGGCGTGTATGATAACATGTCCGGCAGCGTGATCAACATGGAGCTGCTGCGCTACTTTGCCGCTCATCGCCCGGCGCGCACGATGAAATTTAACTGGTTCGGCTCGGAAGAGCAGGGGCTGCTGGGCAGCAAGGCGTGGACGGCCGCGCACGCGGAGGAATTGAGCAAGCATGTGCTGATGATCAATGTGGATGTGGCCGCCGCGACGCTGGGCCACAACATCGCGCCCGTGCTGGCTACGCAGGAGGCTGTGGGCTATGTGGATGCGCTGATGTGCGAGCTGGGCGTGCCCTGCAAGGTGAAGCTGGATATCTATTCCAGCGACTGCGTGCCCTTTGCCGATCACGGCGTGCCGGCGATTAACCTGTGCCGCTTCGGCGCGTCCGGCGCGGATTACATCCATGATCGCCGCGACAACCTTAAAAGCGGCTATATCGATGAAAAAGCGCTGGATATCACCCTGCAGCAGGCGCTGTACCTGGCCAAGCGCGTAGCCAACGCGGCGGTGTTCCCCATCAAGCGCGAGATTGCCGATGAGATCCGCGACAAGGTGGATACCTACCTGTTCCGCAAGGAAAGCAAGGATAAAAAATAACTATAGCATCAATAAAAAACGATCCCCTGCCTGTTGGCGGGGGATCATTGACTTTTATCGATTTACTTGAGCTCATTTCCGCACTTGGGGCAGAAGCGATAGTCCTCCTGCAGCGCTTCGCCGCAATAGGGGCAATAGCGTGCGGCAGGCTCCTGCTTTTCAGGCATATAGCCTGCGCCGTTCTTGCCGAAGTACTGGTTCAGCTCGTCCGGCTCCTCCTGCTCATCGGTGATATCAAAGGCGGAAAAGCGGTTTTTGCGCGTGGCATTGGAAAACTGATAGATTGCCCCGGCGACGGCCATCAGCACGAAGATTGCGCCAAAGGCAACAAACAGCCCCGGCGCGCCGATACCGCCGGCCAGGATCATCCAGAATATGCCGAACACGGCCGCCGCCACATAGCCGACGCCGTTCATGAAGGAGGGCCCGCGACCGGGCTTTACGCTTTTCATTGCCTGTCACCTCTCTGTGTGCAAGATGCGCCGCCGCGCTCTCTACTTATATAGACGATACAGCCGCGGCATTTGTTGCAGGGATTTACAGATTTTGAGAAATTTTGGCAGATAAGGGAATACGGGGGAACGGGGGATACGGTACTTTCTTGGAGCCCAAGAAAGTACCAAAGAAGGCTGCGTTGTGACGAAAAAGTCAAGTTGATAAAACTGGAAGGCGGCACTGCCGCCCCCGTGGCAGATGAAAGCCTGAACCGCCCGGATGAAAGCAAGCTTTCCTCCGTTCGCTTCCTGCTTTCCTCCTTGGTCTGGCTTCGCCAGCCCTGCGCTGATCTGCGATCAGCGTGCCATGGGGCGATGGTTGGGTGTGAAAATCAGGCGCACTGATGAACGTTTGGCAGCAGCTGGCGCGCGCCTTGTTTACTCCTCGGCCTGCTGCGCCTGCGCGCCCTGCTTGCCCGCCGCATAGGCGGACAGCAGCGCCGTCAGGTCAATGCCCGTGGCTTCCTTGAGACCCTCGATGATCTGGCCGGAGCTGTTCATCACGTCGCGCACCATGCGGGTGGGGTTGCCGTCGCCGTACATGACGATCTTGTCCGTCTGGGCCAGGGGCAGGGCGGCGTTTTTGACCACCTCGGGCAGGGCGGCCAGGTACATTTCCAGGATGGAGGCTTCGCCCATCTTGCGCTGGGCTTCGGCCTTGCGCTCGATAGCTTCGGCCTCGGCCAGGCCGCGGGCGCGAATGCCCTCGGCCTCCTGCTCCATGGCGTAGCGCTGCGCCTCGGCTTCAGCACGGCGCGCCTGCGCCTGCTGCTCGGCCTCGTATTTCTGCGCGTCGGCCTCGCGCTGACGGCGGGCCAGCTCGGCCTCGGCTTCACGCTCGGCCTGATATTTTTTCGCGTCGGCAGCCTTGCGCACCTCGGCGTCCAGCTTGCGCTCCTGAATGGCGATTTCTTTCTCGGCCAGCTCGGCTTCCTTTTCACGGCGGGCGATGTCCGCATCCGCGCGGGTGATTTCAATGGTCTTGCGCTGGCTCTCCTGCTGAATGGAATAGGCCGCGTCCGCCTCGGCGCGCTTGGTATCGGCGCGCACCTGCATTTCGGCCTGCTGCACGGTCAGCTCGGCGTTCTGGGCGGCGATCTTCTTTTCGCTGTCCACCTTGACGGCATTGGCTTCCTGCTGTGCCACGGAGGAGGCAATGGCGATGTCGCGCTGGGCGTTGGCCTTGGCAATCTGCGCGTTCTTGCGGATCTGCTCCACGTTGTCGATACCCATGTTTTCGATGGTGCCGGCGTTGTCGCGGAAGTTCTGGATATTGAAGTTTACCACCTCAATGCCCAGCTTCTGCATATCGGGCACCACGTTTTCGGTGATCTTTTTGGCCACGCCCTGGCGGTCCTGCACCATTTCCTTCAGGCCCACGCTGCCCACGATTTCACGCATGTTGCCTTCCAGCACCTGCGTTACCATGGCGATCAGCTGGGGCTGCTTCATGCCCAGCAGCGATTCAGCCGCGCGGGTAAGCAGCGCCGGATCGGAGGAGATTTTCACGTTGGCCACGCCGTCCACCATCACGTTGATGAACTCGTTGGTGGGCACGGCCTCGCTGGTCTTTACGTCCACGGTCATTACCTGCAGCGACAGCTTATCCACGCGCTCCAGGAAGGGGATTCTCCAGCCGGCCTTGCCGATCAGAATGCGCTTTTTGCCAAGGCCGGAGATAATAAAGGCTGTGTCCGGCGGGGCTTTGAGATAGCCCGCGGCGAACAGGATGACGCCCAGCGCCAGGGCGGCTAAGAGGATGATGATGCCGGTTTCCATTTTGTCTTGCTCCTTTTCATTGGTTGGCGGGGGAGGGATTGTTCTTTACGCGCTTATCATATCAAAAGGACGCGCGGCGGGCAAGGGCAAGCGAATCAATTGTCGTTCCCGGCGCGCCGGATGTACGTTTTGGCGCGCGATTGCCGCGCCGGGCGATCTTCCTTTGACAAGATACGATCAATCGGGTATGATATAGAAGCAAGGCAATCATCATTTTATCGTTTACGGTTTATGGAGGCAGCATAGTGTAAACTACTGGCCTAAAACGGGTCTTCCGTATGGCGTTCCTGACTTTGGCAAAATGAAATCAGTGATGGATTTTTTGAGGTCCGGATGGCAGTTCTTTAGGAATAACACTCTTTTCAAATAATGATATAGCAAAAATAGGGGGATAAATAATGTTTAGGAATAAGATTCTTGTGGCAACTCTCATTCTTGTTATTGCTATAATTCTCTGCATCTGTTTTCTGAAAAAAGAAAATGAGATAAAGTTTGTGAAAATTGGATCCTTCGATTGGTTGAAACCTATCTCTTCAGATAATCCCCCCTTTGGAGCATTGTGGTGGAGTATAACCCAGGCACCAGAATCCTACATTCCGCTTGCTTCTTTTTCTGACTTGTATAAGCGAGCGACTGGTTTGAATATCACGGACACATATGAGTTCGATTTTGATAACTACACATATATCGTGGTAGCTGGTTATGAGTTACAGAGCATCTCATACAACAGATGGGATATCTGGGGTCGTTTCACGGCAAAATATCCATGGTATCATGGGAAAGTAGTTCTTTTGCCAGAAGAGAATAAAAGGGCGATCAATATATATAGAATAGAAAGAATCCTTATCACATCAGATGAGCATTCGCGAGGATCTATGATGGATGATAGAAGAATTGTTATTCTGGATTAACTTAATTTTTGCGGAGCTTCGAAAAGAAGCTCCGCCTTTTCTATGCCCATAGCAAGAAAGGACGTGGTAATATGCTCACCCGCATTTTCGGCACCGTCACTGGCGGCCGCCTTAATCTTCGCGCGGCTGCGAGTTCTTCCGCAGCTATAATTGCAAGCATTCCGAATGAAACCCTACTTATCCTTAGCGAGCACAACGATATGAAATACCGCGTATTGCCGCATGGCGGCGAAAAAAATCAGCGTCATCAGCATGGGCGCGTCGGTTATCGGCGCAAGGCCCGAGAGCGAAATCATCGCCACCGTGCGGTCAGCCATTGCGCGCGGAGTGAACTTCTTTAATCTGGCGGGCGGCCACGCGTCCATCTTCCCTGCCTATGGCAAGGCGCTGCGGGGACTGCGCGAGAAGGCCTATCTGCAGGTTCATTTCGGCGCGGATTATACCAGCGGCGAGTACGGCTGGACGACGGAACTGAAAAAGATCCAGGCCGCCGTCAAGCGGCAGCTGGACAGCCTGCAAACGGATTATATGGACTTTTGCTTTATCCATTGCCTGGATGAGGACAAGGATCTGGACGCTTACCAGAAAAATGGGGTGCTGGACGATGTGCTGGAGCTCAAGCGCCGGGGCGTGATCCGCCATATCGGCCTGTCCTCGCACACGCCCGCGCTGGTTAACCGCGTGTTGGATATGGGGATCATCGATACCGTGATGTTCTCCATCAACCCGGTATATGATTACGGCCAGGGCGAATTTGGCATTGGCGGCGCGGACGACCGGCAAGCGCTGTATCGCCGCTGCGAAAAGGAGGACGTGGGCATCTCAGTGACGAAGCCCTTCTGCGGCGGGCAGCTGCTGGACGCGGCGCAATCGCCTTTCAAGGCGGCGCTGGCCAAGCCGCAGTGCATTCAGTACACGCTGGATAAGCCCGGCGTGGTCACGGTGCTGCCTGGCTATGGCAGCCAGCCCGCAATGGAAGAAGTGCTGGCCTTCTTTGATACCACCCCGGCGGAGCGCGATTACAGCGCCTATGCGCCGCAGAAAGCGTTGACCAAGTGCGTCTATTGCCAGCCCTGCCCCGTGGGTCTGGAGATCGGGCTGATCAACAAGTATTATGATTTGACCCGCCTGGGCGACGCCCTGGCGCGGGAGCATTATCTGACGCTGGACAAGACGGCCTCGGCCTGCGTGCAGTGCGGCCATTGCAACGGCCGCTGCCCCTTCCATGTGGATCAGATGGCGCGCATGCGCGAGATTGCGCAGTACTTTGGAAAGCGCGGAAAGCCATGAAGCGCGGACTGCTGATTGGCTTTTTGGCGGCGCTGCTGCTGGGCTGCGTGCCCGCGCGGACGGAGAATGCCCTTAAAGTGTCCATCGTTCTATCCTCCTACGCAGGCGAGGCCGAAACGGTGGCCATTCCCGAAGAAATCCAGGGCTTGCCGGCAGTCGCCATCGGCGACGGCTGCTTTGCGAAATCCAATGTGCGCGATGCGACATTACCGAAAACGGTAGAATTCATCGGCGAGCATACCGTCTGGTGATGCACGCTGACGGTGATTCACGGAACGGAAAGCGTCACGCATCTGGGCGACGGCACGTTCTCCGGCACCCGTATCGCTGGCCTATATTGGGGAGGACGCTTTTGCCCTGTGTCCCAACCTGTGCCTGATTGTTTGCACGGGCTCCTATGCTGAAGGCTACGCTGCTGAAAACGACATCCCCCATATCCAGGCCGAGCCATAAAAAGCCATAAAAATCCATAAAAATCCGCCGAGACGGGCGTGAAAATCCGCCAAGACGGGCGTGAAAATCCGCCGAGCTGTTGAGCTATAATACATAGGTAACACGAAAACAAAGAAAAAGAGAACTCATGTG
>OLPR01002795.1_pt1 | contig 12406 bp, 7 predicted proteins | sample 1672761 | NCBI WGS metagenome assembly OLPR01 (sample SAMEA3136721, study PRJEB25190) | human gut metagenome | biome: human gut; feature: human-associated habitat; material: faeces | place: Austria | collected 2013 | reverse complement strand
GTTTTTGGAAAAGCTTATAGGAAGCATTATCGCTTTATGGGGAATCGTTGTTTTGTATGGTGCATTTAAAAAAGCAACGATATGTAAAAAGGGACAGATAGCTTCAGGGATAGTGATAACTGTGGGAGGGATAGCAGTCCTTCTTTCAGAGATCATGAATGCCCCATCCAAGCCTAATTACGGTATAGTTAAAACTGCATCTAATAGTAATTCCTTATTCAAACCTGCATTTATTATAGTCGGAATCGGAGTGGTAGTTCGTATTTATAATCTGATCTGCAAAAATAAGATAATAACAGTAGAGACACAGGAAAAGAATAAAAAAGAAGAGTTTTACAAAGAGTGCCTCAAATCTGATATCAAACAATGCAAAAATGAAAAAGAAGTACAGAAAGCTAAATTGATAGCCGAAAAACATGGGATTAAATATTCGGATATTTCAGATCTGTATTCCGAAGCAGAAGTATTGGTTAAAAAGAAAGAGCAAAAAGAACTGGATGATTCTTTAAAAGCTAAAAGGGAAGAAGAAAGAGCAGAGCAGAAAACTCTTGTGAAATATGAGGGCATGACTGGAAGAGAAAAGCGGATTGCCATGCTTACTGCTGAAAGGGCTGCACTTTTGCAAACAGCAGATACCCTTAAAAGTGGAGCAAAAGCTGTGATGAATGCTTCGCAACAAAAAGAAAAAGATTGGGCAATTCATGGAGGTATTGCAAATGGAATAGCCGGTCCTGCTGCCGGAGCAGCAACGGCACTTAATATCCAGGCGCAAAATGCACAGATAAGGGCTCAGAATAAGGCAAACCTGCAGGCTTTTTCCCCACTAATCACGAATTCTTATATGGGAGCCGTTTCTTATGAAAGCCGGGCGAGAGGAGTTGCAGTATCTATTGATAGTGCCAAGACAAAACTGCTGGCGAAAGACGATGTGCAGACCTGTTTGAAAAGACTTGCTTTTACAGAGACTAAAGTTGAAGTATCGGAAACTGGAACCTGTACCGTGACTACGAAAGTTGCTCTTACTGAACCCTTTACAATATTTGAGGATGTAAAAGCGGTTATCGATGGAACAATAATAGCAAAGATCTATGATGGAGAAACGCTGGTTGGAACTGCTGCTCTTGTACTACCTTCCAAAGGAATCGGTTATTACCATGATCCTTACCCGTTAAAGGGAATGTGTCTTTATTGCGGAAAAAAAGACAGAGACTACCGGGTAGAATTTGCAGCTGTTGATTTATGGGCTATGGAGATATGATTATGAAAAGAAATAAGAAGTGTAATATAGCAGGGATTTTGTTTACGCTGCTTTTAATATATGAGGCATATAGTTATGTGATGTTTCTAAAAGTGCTTTCTAAATTTGGTTTTGAGATGGCATGGAGGCAGCTATACTTCCGTTCTTATGAAGACGGGTGTGAATGGGTGATGATTATAGGGAAACTATTTGCAATAGAATCGCTGATAATCATGATCAATTCTTCATTCAGATTGACCAAGGCAAGAATCGGGATGCGAAAGAAAACAGCAATCGTATATTTTTTTGCGCAGTTCAGCATGTGGTTAGTTACTTTTAGCCTTAATACATATCATGCTATCTTAAATAGTTGGTCTATGAGAACCTTTCTGTATAACGTGTGGAACTTTGGAATGATCTATATTTGTGTGATTGTATATCTGATTGCATATTGTTTATACCGGAGTGGAAAAGCAAAACAGAAAGAAATTGTTCCGGATACGTGTAGCGAGGAACGGAAAATAAGCTATTATAAAAATCTGCTGGATCATAAAGTAATAACGCAAAAAGAATATCAGTCCATGATAGAGAAGATTAAGATTGGGCAACTAATGTAGCAAGGGGGGCTGTCGGAAGAATCCGGCGGCCTTTTGTGATCATTAACGGAATAGTGCCGTGGTGGTCATGACAGTGCCCATCTATTAAGGAACGCCGAAAGTCTGTATTTTCTGTGTTGATATCAGATTATAAAATCATATCTTGAAACTCTTTTTTTGGCATGTTATTATACTGTCGTGCTGTTTTTTAGAAAAAAACATGAGAAAAGGAATATGCAAAGTTCTCAGAAAACTATACAGAAGAAAGAGGAAATTAAATTGCCAACAGAAAAACCAACCCAGAATACCAGTTCGAATACAGATATGGGTAATATATGGGTCAAAACGGCCTCAGCGAAGCCTGAAACCCGCATAAACACAGGGGATTTGGTCGATATTCCCAAGTTATCGCCAATGATGAGGGAATACTGTAAAACTAAGGAAGAGTACAAGGACTGTGTCCTTTTTTACAGATTGGGCGACTTTTATGAAATGTTCTTTGATGATGCCATCATGGTTTCAAAGGAACTGGAACTAACCCTCACCGGAAAGGACTGCGGACTGGAAGAACGGGCACCTATGTGCGGGATTCCCTTTCATGCAGCAGAAACCTACATAAACCGTCTGATCGAGCGTGGACATAAAGTGGCCATCTGTGAACAGGTGGAAGATCCAAAGCTTGCCAAAGGACTGGTAAAGCGTGCAGTAATACGGATCGTTACACCTGGCACTACACTGGATGCACAGGCCTTGGATGAAACAAAGAATAATTATCTTATGTCTATTGTTTCTATTGAAGACCATTTTGGCTGTGCCATTGCAGATGTTACTACCGGCGACTGTTTCCTCACAGAAGTAGATAAGCCTCAGAAGCTGTTGGATGAAATCAATAAATTTGTACCTGCTGAGATCATCTGTAACGATGCATTTTATATGAGCGGAATAGATACAGATGACCTGAAGAATCGACTGGGAATCTGTATTTTTTCTCTGGATTCATGGTATTTTGACGATGAATCCTGTAAACGCGTATTAAAGGATCATTTTCACGTGAATACGCTGGATGGCCTTGGGATCGCAGATTATGAAAGCGGCGTCATTGCCGCTGGTTCGCTTTTTCTTTATCTGAAAGAGACACAGAAGACAGCTTTATCCCAAATGACCAGTATTCATCCCTACACTGCTGAGAAATATATGCTGATCGACAGTTCCAGCCGCCGCAATCTGGAGCTTGTGGAAACCCTGCGTGAAAAGCAGAAGCGAGGATCCCTTTTATGGGTACTGGACAAAACCCGGACAGCTATGGGGGCAAGGACGCTTCGCTCTTATGTGGAGCAGCCGCTGATCGATGTAGATGAGATCAACAACCGGCTTACGGCAGTGGAAGAGCTGAAAGAAAAGCCTATGCTGCGTGATGAGATCCGTGAATACCTGAATCCAATTTATGATCTGGAACGACTGATCAGCCGGATCAGTTATAAATCAGCAAATCCCAGAGATTTGGTAGCCTTTGCATCCTCTTTGGAGATGATCCCCTATATCAGGCAGATCCTGAAGGATTTTGATGCTCCTATCATAAAGAGGATTTATGAAGATATGGATGATCTGGAAGATGTAACAGGCCTGATCAAAAGTGCCATTATCGAAGATCCACCACTTGCCCAGAAGGAAGGCGGCATCATCCGGGAAGGATATAATCCGGATGTAGATAAATTCCGCACAGCCCGTACGGATGGCAAGAAATGGCTGGGAGAACTGGAAGCAAGAGAGCGGGAGCGTACCGGGATCAAATCCTTAAAGATCAAATATAACCGAGTATTCGGATATTCTCTGGAAGTAACCAATACCTTTAAAGAACTGGTACCTGAGAATTACATCCGCAAACAGACCCTGGTAAATGCCGAGCGCTACATTACACAGGAATTAAAAGACCTGGAAGATGTGATCCTTGGTGCAGAGGACAAGCTTTATGCTTTGGAATACCAGCTGTTTTCTGATGTAAGGGATAAAGTTGGAAATGAAGTGGTACGTATCCAGCGTACTGCCAAGGCTGTAGCCGCTCTGGATGTTTTTGCATCTCTTGCACTTGTAGCAGAACGAAATAATTATGTGCGTCCCAAGGTAAGTGAAAATGGGATCATTGACATTAAAAACGGACGCCATCCAGTGGTGGAACGTGTGATCGAAAATGACATGTTTATTGCCAATGATACTTTCCTGGACAATCATAAAAAGAGGATCTCCATTATTACCGGCCCCAATATGGCGGGTAAATCCACTTATATGAGACAGACTGCACTGATCGTGCTGATGGCACAGATTGGCTGCTTTGTTCCAGCTCAGAAAGCCTCCATCGGGATTGTTGACCGGATATTTACCAGAGTGGGAGCTTCAGACGACCTGGCCAGCGGTCAAAGTACCTTTATGGTAGAAATGACAGAGGTTGCCAATATCCTGCGGAATGCAACCTCCAAAAGTCTGCTGATCCTGGATGAGATTGGAAGAGGCACCAGCACCTTTGATGGTCTGGCAATTGCCTGGGCTGTGATCGAGCATATCAGCAATACAAAACTGTGCGGTGCAAAAACGCTGTTTGCTACTCATTACCATGAGCTTACCGAACTGGAAGGCAAGATCTCAGGTGTGAATAATTACTGTATTGCAGTCAAAGAAAAGGGGGATGATATTGTATTCCTCCGAAAGATCGTAAAAGGGGGAGCTGATAAAAGTTATGGTATCCAGGTAGCCAAGCTTGCCGGCGTACCGGAGCCTGTGATCCAGCGTGCCAAAGAACTGGTAGAAGAATTAAGCGATGCAGATATTACAGCCGCAGTAAAGGATCTTACAGCCCCAAAGAAAAAACAGAAAGTTGTTTATGATCAGGTAGATATGGCACAAATGTCTTTATTTGATACAGTACAGGATAATGATATCATTGAGGAATTAAAATCCATAGACATCGGAAATCTGACTCCTATGGAAGCGTTGAATACACTTTACAATCTTCAGAACAAGATCAAGAACAGATGGTGATAAATATTGAGAAAAATAGCAGTTTTAGATAAACATACCATAGATAAGATCGCAGCCGGAGAAGTGGTGGAGCGCCCTTCTTCCGTAGTAAAGGAGCTTGTAGAAAATGCCATTGATGCAGGTGCTACTGCTGTGACGGTTGAGATTGCAGACGGTGGGAAACGGCTGATCCGCATCACAGACAATGGAAGCGGCATGGAAGCAGATCAGGTTCCGGTTGCGTTTTTAAGTCATGCCACCAGCAAAATTGAAAAAGTAGAAGATCTGGAAAACATTGCCTCTCTCGGATTCCGTGGAGAGGCTCTTTCCAGTATTGCAGCAGTTTCTCAGGTGGAACTGATCACAAAAACTCCGTCTGCATTAAGCGGAGTCCGTTATGTGATCGAAGGAGGGGCAGAGCAATCTATGGAAGAAATGGGTGCTCCGGAAGGTACTACATTTCTTGTAAGAAATCTGTTTTATAATACCCCTGCCAGAAGCAAATTCCTGAAATCCGATGCAGCTGAAGGAAATTACATTTCTTCATTAATGGAGCAGCTGGCACTTTCCCACCCGGAGATCTCATTTAAATATATTCAGAATAAGCAGGTTAAGCTGCATACTTCCGGAAATTATAATGTTAAAGATGTGATCTATAATGTTTATGGACGGGATATTGCCCGGGCGCTTTTAGAGGTATCTTACGAAAATGATTTTCTGAAGATCCAGGGATATGTGGGAAAGCCTGAAATATCCAGAGGCACCCGTTCTTTTGAAAACTATTATATTAATGGCAGATATGTAAAAAATAATATTATTGCAAAAGCAATAGAAGATGCTTATAAAGGCTTTCTTATGCAGCATAAATTTCCATTTGTCTCTCTTCATATCCAGATGACAGGAAATGATCTGGATGTTAATGTGCATCCAAGGAAAATGGAAGTCCGTTTTGCAAGAGGACCTGAAGTATATGATTGCATTTATGAAGCGGTGAGAAATGTACTAACTCACAGGGAAATGATTCCAAAGGTCTCACCAGGTCCTGAAGAGACTGCTGCCAAAGCAAAAACAATCGTAGAACGAAAAGACATTCCTGAGCCCTTTGAAACAAAAAGGCTGACTCAGATGCAGCAAAATATACATCCGGTTGTTCAGAAGGATCGACTTTATGAAGAACTTCCGGTTTATAAAAGCAACACATTTACAAAGGCAGAAGAAGCTCTTTTCAGCGGAAATCTTCATAAAGAAGAATCATCTGCAAATACAACCGATCCTATTGACAAGCAGGAGCCGAAAATACAGGAATCCAAAACACAAAAACTGAAAACGCAGGAAATATCTGATTCAGCCATAAATATTTCATCCCACAAAACATTGGAGTCGGAAATCCTAAAGCAAGAGCAGGAGGCTCCTAAACAACTGGAGTTGTTTGAGGAAAAGCTGTTGGCACCTGAATCCAGAAGTCGTCACCGGCTGATCGGCCAGCTGTTTGAAACCTATTGGCTGGTAGAATTTGATGATCGTTTTTTCATCATTGACCAGCACGCCGCCCATGAAAAAGTAAATTACGAACGTTTTGTAAAACAATTTAAAGAACAGGAAACACATTCCCAATATCTTAGCCCTCCGCTGATCGTAAGCCTTAGTCTGGAAGAGGAAGCAAGTCTTTTGGCAAACCGGGAGTTTTTTGAAAAAGCAGGATTTGAGATCGAGCCCTTTGGCGGCCGTGAATATAGTATCAGCGCAGTACCGGCAGACCTGTACGGATTTTCCGAGGAAGATCTTTTCCTGGAAATGCTAGATAACCTGGCAGGAGAAGGGGAAAAGGATGCATTGAATATTTTTGCAGCAAGGCTAGCTACTATGGCCTGCAAATCAGCAGTGAAAGGAAATAACAAACTGTCCTTCCAGGAGGCTGACCAGCTGATCGACCAGCTGCTGACTCTTAACAATCCTTATCATTGTCCTCATGGCCGGCCAACCATCATTTCCATGACAAAAACAGAGATAGAAAAGAAATTTAAGAGGATCATATAATGAAGCAGCCTTTACTGGTTTTAACCGGCCCTACTGCTGTAGGAAAAACAAAATTGTCCATCGCCCTTGCCAAGGCAATCGGCGGTGAGATCATTTCCGCAGATTCTATGCAGGTGTATCGGCATATGGATATCGGCTCTGCCAAAATCACTCCCAGCGAAATGGATGGTGTGCCCCATTACCTGGTAGATGTACTGGAACCGGATGAAGAATTTCATATTGTAAAATTTCAACAGATGGCAAAAGAAGCCATGTCTCAGATTTATGCAAATGGACATATTCCTATTTTGGTAGGTGGAACCGGATTTTACATCCAGGCAGTTACAAGAGATATTGATTTTACCCAGGCACAGTGTGAAGACGATTATCGCAAAGAACTGGAGCAGATGGTACAGGAAAAAGGCAGTCATTATCTGCATCAGATGCTGAAAGAAGTAGACCCTGTAAGCGCAGAAGAGATCCATGAAAATAACGTAAAACGGGTCATCCGGGCACTGGAATTTTATCATCAGAATAAAACTCCTATCTCCAGCCATAATCAGGAACAAAAAGAGAGGAGCAGCCCGTACAATCTGGCGTATTTTGTATTGAATGCGCCAAGAGAGCTTTTGTATCAGCGGATTGATGCCCGCGTAGACGAAATGCTTGCAAACGGACTTGTAAAAGAAGTGGAAAACCTTCAGAAAATGGGCTGCCATAAGGGAATGGTTTCCATGCAGGGGCTTGGATATAAAGAAATCCTTGCATACCTTGAAGGTGAATATCCATTAGATGAAGCATTATGTATTCTGAAAAGAGATACAAGGCATTTTGCCAAAAGACAGTTGACCTGGTTCCGCAGAGAACAGGATGTGATCTGGATCAACAAGGATCAATTTGCTTATAATGATCAGGAAATATTAAATTACATGCTTTCATGCTGTAAAGAAAGAGGAATATTATGAAAGAGCTTTATGAACAGCTGGGGATTTCTTCCAGAGTTTATGATTTTTGCCACGAAATAGAAGAAAGTTTAAAAGAACGTTTTATACAGTTTGATAAAACAGCAGAATATAACCAGATGAAAGTGCTTCTGGCCATGCAGAAAAATAAAGTAAGTGAAGAATGCTTTGGTTCTTCCTCAGGTTATGGTTATAACGATCATGGCCGGGATACACTGGAAAAGGTATATGCTGATACTTTTCATACAGAAGCAGCCCTTGTACGGCCACAGATCGCCTGTGGTACTCATGCTCTGGCAATTGCCCTTTTTGGAAATCTTCGGCCCGGAGATGAGCTTTTAGCCCCGGCCGGAAAACCATATGATACATTGGAGGAAGTGATCGGGATCCGTCCTTCCAAAGGCTCACTGAAGGAATACGGGGTATCTTACCGTCAGGTAGATCTTTTGCCGGATGGTACCTTTGATTATGAAAATATCCGTAAGTCTATTAACGAAAAAACAAAGCTTGTTGCGATCCAGCGCTCCAAAGGATATCAGACAAGACCTTCTTTTTCTGTAAAGCAGATCGGAGAACTGATCGCTTTTGTAAAATCCATAAAACCGGATGCAATCTGTATGGTAGACAACTGTTATGGTGAATTTGTAGATACCATTGAGCCAAGTGATGTAGGGGCAGATATGATGGTGGGTTCCCTGATCAAGAACCCAGGCGGCGGACTTGCGCCTATCGGCGGTTATATTGCAGGTACAAAGGAATGTGTGGAAAATGCTTCTTACCGTATGACATGTCCTGGCCTTGGCATGGAGGTAGGTGCTACCTTAGGAGTAAACCGGTCATTTTACCAGGGATTTTTCCTGGCACCGATGGTAACAAAAGGTGCATTAAAAGGTGCTGTGTTTGCTGCCAATATTTATGAACGGCTTGGTTTTCCGGTTGTTCCGGATTCCAAAGAACCCAGACAGGACATTATCCAGGCTGTTACTTTAGGAACACCGGAAGGTCTGATCGCTTTTTGCCAGGGGATCCAGGCTGCTGCACCGGTAGACAGCTATGTTTCCCCTGAACCATGGGATATGCCAGGCTATGACAGCCAGGTGATCATGGCAGCAGGTGCCTTTGTCCAGGGTTCTTCTATTGAGCTGTCTGCAGACGGTCCATTAAAACCGCCATATGCCGTATATTTCCAGGGAGGTCTTACCTGGGAGCATGCAAAGCTAGGAGTGATGATGTCTCTTCAGAAGCTTGTGGATGCAAAGCTTGTTTCTTTAAATTAAATTATTAATAATGCGATACCAGGGTCAAAGTCATTTGCTCCTGGTATCTGTCAATAATAGCTGAGGAATATTATGTCAGATGTGATAATTGTAGGCGGCGGGGCTTCCGGTTTAATAGCCTCTGTGATGGCTGCCAGGGCCGGTGCCCGTGTTACAGTGCTGGAACAAAATGATAAGCCAGGAAAGAAACTTTCCGCTACAGGAAATGGAAAATGTAATCTTACAAACTTGAGCCAGAAGCCAGAGGATTACCGTGGCTCAGATCCGGAGTTTTCATCTTTTGCCAGGAAAGCATTTTCTGTTTCTGATACTTTAGATTTCTTCACAGAGCTGGGTCTTTGCCCGGTAAATAAAAACAATTATATTTATCCTCGCAGCGGTCAGGCATCAAGTGTGACAGAACTTCTATGCATGGAAGCTGTCCGGCTGGGAGTGAAAATAAAAACAAATGAAAAGGCTACAGAACTGCATCAGAAAAAGAGCAAATGGACCGTTTTGACAAAAACCTGGCATTATGAAGCAGATGCGGTGATCCTTTCCGGAGGTTCCAGTGCATCAGCGATTGCCGGTTCTGACGGCAGCTGTTATCAGCTTGCAGCAGCACTTGGACATAAGATCATCAAGCCCCTGCCTGCACTTACAGCATTCAAATGCAGCGGCAGCTATTTTTCCGGATGGGCAGGAGTGCGGACACAGGCAAATGTGACTCTTCTAATTGATGGAAGCCCCAGGCATAGGGCAGAAGGAGAAGTCCAGCTTACTGAATATGGCATTTCCGGGATCCCGGTTTTTCAGATCAGCCGATATGGGATCCGCAGCCTTTATAACAAGGAAAAAGTGTCACTTAGCATTGATTTTATGCCTGAAATCCATACTTCCGATCTGGATCGTTTCTGGGAAAATCGAAAAAAAAGGTGTCCACAAAAAAATGAAAGAGAACTTCTGATCGGCCTTTTTCCTGAAAAGCTTAACAAAGTAATCTGTAATTATTCAAAAAAACGTCATATAGAACTGCCCTGTTTATTAAAACGCTTTCCCTTGGAAGTGTGTGGATACCTGCCCTATGAACAGGCCCAGGTATGCTCCGGCGGTGTTGATACCAGTGAAATCGATCCACATACTATGGAGTCCAGGCTATGTCCCGGACTGTATTTTGCAGGGGAGCTGATGGATGTGGATGGCACCTGCGGCGGCTATAATCTTCAATGGGCCTGGTCCAGCGGTGCCTGTGCAGGACTTCACAGTGCAGGAGTAACAGGTAGTTCTTATAAGCAGGGAGAAAACATATGATCAGAATCAATCAGCTAAAGCTTCCCATCGGGCATACCACAGCAGCCCTGGAAAAGAAAATACAAAAAGCCTTGCATCTTCAAAATCAGCCTTTTACCTATCAAATCAGAAGACAGTCTTTGGATGCAAGACATAAAGAAGACAAAAAATTTGTTTATACCATAGATGTAAAAACAGATAATGAAAACTGTATATTAAAAAAAGTTCACGATAAAAACATTACGTTAACCAACGAAAAGGCCTATTGTTTTCCACAACCTGGGCCAGCCCCATTACACTCCAGACCTGTCATAGTTGGAAGCGGTCCTGCAGGGCTGATGTGCGCCTGGTATCTTGCGAAAGCAGGTTATGCACCTTTGCTGCTGGAGCGTGGTGAGGAAGCACATCTGCGGCAGCAAAAGGTTGAAGCATTCTGGAAAAACGGCTTACTTGATCCTGACTCCAATGTTCAGTTTGGAGAAGGCGGTGCAGGCACTTTTTCTGATGGCAAACTAAATACCCTTGTAAAAGATACCTTTGGCCGTAACCAGGAGGTACTGAAGCGATTTGTGGAAGCAGGAGCAGGAGAGGAGATCCTTTACCAGCAAAAGCCTCATTTAGGCACAGACATGCTGGTTGGAATTGTAGAAAATCTCCGGAATCAGATCCAGGAAATGGGTGGAACCGTGCGGTTCAATGCAAAGGTAACGGATCTGATTTTTGAACAGGATAAGCTGCAGGCAGTAAAGGTCAATGATCAGGAAGTGATTCCTGCACAAATCTGTGTCCTTGCAATCGGCCACAGCGCCAGAGATACTTTTGGGATGCTTTATGAAAAAGAACTTTATATGGAATCCAAATCCTTTGCTGTAGGACTTCGGATCCAGCATCCCCAGTCTATGATCAATCAGGCTCTTTATGGGGAAGCCGAGAATCCTATACTTGGGCCTGCCAGCTATAAAGTGACCCATACCTGTGACAATCAAAGGGGCGTTTATTCTTTTTGTATGTGTCCAGGCGGATATGTGGTGAATGCCTCTTCAGAAGAGCAGATGCTGGCGGTAAATGGTATGAGTTATCAGGCCAGGGACAGTGAAAATGCCAACAGTGCTATTATCGTAACTGTTTCACCCGATGATTTTCCCGGAAATGATCCTATGGCAGGGATCCGGTTTCAGCGTGATTTGGAGCGTAAAGCCTGGGAAGCAGGGAAGGGAAAAGTGCCGGTACAGTTGTTTGAGGATTATCAGAAGCATCAGGAAAGCACCTCCTTTGGTCAGGTCAAGCCTTGCATCTGCGGCGCTTATACTCTTACAGATGTACGAAAGATTCTTCCTGAAGAAATCGGAGATTCTATAGAAGAAGGGATTCTGGCATTTGGTAAAAGGCTGCCCGGATTTGACAGACCGGATGCTCTTTTGTGCGGAATAGAAAGCCGTACTTCATCCCCGGTAAGGATTGTCCGGGATAAGGAGTTGGAAGGAAGCAAAAAAGGGATTTATCCCTGCGGTGAAGGTGCAGGTTATGCAGGGGGGATTACTTCTGCTGCTATGGATGGACTGAAAGTGGCAGAGGCAATTGCACGGAAGTATTCTATTCCTTCCAGTGATGCTGACAAAAACTCTTGACGCAAGTAATCAAGCCCGGAGATACACTTCTGATTCTGGGGGATGACAAACAAGGAATGGCAATTCCACCAAAAGAAATGTTTGCATCATATTTTGAACAGATATTCGGAAAATAACAGTAAATTCGGATATCTGTGTAAAGGAAGGAGAAACAGGTATGCCGAAGATATTTGGGATTCCGCTGATTGGCGTGATCCAGATGGTTTTAGGGGCTGTTATATTTCTTCTGATCCGCTGGCCATTCCGGGTGCACAGGTGATCCAGGGCAAGGGTAAGACCTTGATGCCAGGCCTTATTGACTGTCATGTGCATATTCAGGGGCTGAATAACCGTTGTGAAGCAGACAGTATGGCATTTCTTAAGGACGAAGTGCCCAGGATCTTCCAGGAAAAGGTATTTCCATACGGAA
>OLPR01002793.1_pt1 | contig 12408 bp, 13 predicted proteins | sample 1672761 | NCBI WGS metagenome assembly OLPR01 (sample SAMEA3136721, study PRJEB25190) | human gut metagenome | biome: human gut; feature: human-associated habitat; material: faeces | place: Austria | collected 2013 | reverse complement strand
TTCCCGCCGTGCCTGAGCTTCCGCGATTTTTTCCGTCAGTCTGCGCTGATTTTGGGTCGTGGTGCGCAATTTCTCCTTCAAAGCGGAAATTTCCTGATCCAGCGCGTCCAGTTTCTGGGCATACGCCGCGTCCCACGCGTCCAGCTCCCGCTGGGCCGTCTGAAGGGATTCCTCCGCCGCCGTCAGCGCCTTTTCGCCGCTCTGGGCCTCAAAGCGCATAAGGTCATCGCCCGGGGACACCGCGTCTCCTTCCTGCGCCAGAATTTCCTCCACTCGCAATTCGCCTTCGTTCCAGGCGGGGTAGATTCGCGTGCGGCCGGTGGATTTCAATTGCAATTGATCGGACTGGCAATTCCACTTCAGCGTGCCGCCCACGGCGTAGGCCACCTCCACCTTGGGAATCATGGCGTAGCGCAGGGTGCGGGAGAAAAAGGTCACCGCGGCCATTACGCCCAAAAAGATCAGGGCGGCCCGCACCGCCGCGTGTTTTTTCTTCATGTGACTTCCTCCTTACAATCGCGCGGCGCTGAGTCCCTGAGTCAGCTCCTCGTCAAACAATCCATAGAGTATCAAAATGGGGGCCATATACAATACGCTGCCCGCAAAGGCCACCGGCTGAGAGGCCGCGTTCTGGGAATTCAGCGCCAGGGAAAGGGGATACAGTTCCTGACTTTTCAGAAGAATCAGCGGCTGTTCCACCATGTTCCAGGCCTCGGCAAAGGACAGCAGCAGCATTGCCAGCAGCGCCGGATATATGCGCGGCGCAACCACCCAGGTCAGGGTTCGCACCGCCGAAGAGGTTTCCAGGCTTGCGGCCTCGATTTCCTCCTCGGGCATATCCCGCAAAAACTGACACAGCAGAAACACGCCGAAGGGCGCGAAAATCCCCGGCAGAATCAGCGCCCACAGGGTGTCGTACAATCCCAGCGTGCGCATCACCAGATAATTGGGCAAAAGGGTCACCTGAAAGGGCATCATCATCAAAACGATATACACAAACCGCAGGCTTCGGGCCCCCGGCATCCGACATTTCGCCAGGGCAAAGGCCACCAGCAGGGAAACGATCATGCTTCCCCCGGCGATGGATAAAGCCAGCATCACGGAATTCCAGAACATTCTTAAATAGGAAGCGTTGGAAATCAGCAGCTGCTCATAGCCCTCCAGCGAAATCCGCTTTGGAATCAGCCGCAGGCCGCCGTTCCCGGAATACACCTCGTCCAATTCCTGGGCGGTCATGAAGGAATTAGTCACCGTCATCAAAATGGGAAAGACAAAAATCAGCGCCAACAGCCCAAGCACCGCCAGCCGCAGCCCTTTTCTCATGAAGAAAGCCCTCGCTTTCCCTCGAAATGGTACATCACCGCCACCACGACGTACACAATCACCGCAAAAATCACCGCGCCAGTGGTCAGGTATTGATAATTCAGCTTATAGAAATGATTGTTCATGTAATTCTGCACCAGATAAACGGACGGATCGGGATACGCCCCGTAAAGCAGATAGACCTCCTTAAAAATGCGCAGAGATTGCACCATGGAATAAACCGTCACGAAAAACAGCGTGGGCACAATGGCCGGCAGGGTAATCCGGGTAAACAGCCGCACCCGCCCCGCGCCGTCCAGGGAAGCCGCCTCGTACAGTTCCCCGGGAATCACCCGCAGCGCGGACAAAAACAGAATCATATTAAATCCGCAATTCTTCCACAGGAACAGAAGATACACCGGCAGCCGCGCCAGCTGTCCCCGGGAAAAGCCCCATTCACTGAAAAGCCGATAGAAAAAGGAATGCTGAGAAACAAAGAGATTGGTAAAAACCGGCATCACCGAAGCCGACGGAATCAGCATGGGCAAAAGAAACGCGCCCCGCAAAAGCCGGTAATTTCCGCCCAAAGCGCTGACCTCCAGCGCCAGAAACAGCGAAAACGCCACCAGAATCGGCACGGAAACGGCCATAATCTCAAAGGTATTTTTCATGCCCAGGCGAAAATATTTATTTTCAAAAACCTGCTGATAATTTTTCAGGCCCACAAATTCCGGGGAAAACGCGCTTTCGGTGACGGTATATTTCAGGGAATACAGAAACGTGAACACATACAGAAACAGAAAGCACAGCATCAGTGGCGCCGCAATGAGCATCGCCCGCCGCTGCATTCGCATCTTGCAGGCCTCCCTTCTTCTGTCGGAATCGTCCCCCGGGGCCCGCGGGGAGCCCCGGGGATCGTCTTCTGCTTATTCGCCCAGCACCATATCCGCCCGTTCCTGGGTCTGGAAGAGGAACTGGTCGATGGTCATCTCGCCGCTGCACAGCTGGGGATACCAATCCGTCATCTGTTCCCACATGAAGGATTTTTCCGGGGGATTGACGCTGTTGGCCATCCAGTTCCGCCAGCGCTGAATGTTTGTTTCCTCCAGATTCAGCTCCTCCAGATTGCGCGGATCGATGCCGCTCACATCCAGATCCTGATACAGCGGGCCGATCGTCTGCACACTCACATAAGAGCACATGGCTTCCTTGGAAAGCATGGCCGCCAGAAAGGCCTCGGCGGCCTCCGGGTTCTTCGCTCCCGCGGGAATCACCATCATCCATGTGTCCGCAATGTTTTTGGTGTTTTCCGTCAGGCGGGGCAGATTGATGAAATATACGCCTTCCGAAGTCGCGTAAGCATAGTTGATATACGTCACGTATACAAACAGCGCGTTTTCGCCCAGGGGCTGTTCGTAATCGTAATCCTCCGGAATCAGCCGGATCACGCCGGCGTTTTCCGCCTGCACCCATTTTTCCAGATTCGTCCGATACGCCTCGTCGGTATAATCGAAGCGATTTTCCGCCATGCAGTTCAGGTTGTACTGGTTCAGATAGCAGGGGTTATATTCGTCCTGCAGCAGGTACACGTCTTCTCCCTGCTGCTGCAATTGCTGCACCCGATCGGCCAGGGCGAAGAAATCCTCCCAGGTCCAGTCGTCCGAGGGCACTTCCAGCCCATACTGATCGAACAACGCCTGATTCACCTGAAACGCGTGGAACATGATGGACTCATTCATCGGCACGCCGAATACGCCGCCATCGCAGGAGAAGAGATTCTTCACATCCGGGGTTTCCTCGTAGGCTGCCATCACCCGGGGATAGCCGGTAAGATCCTGAAACGCGCCGGCGCGGAAATATTCCCACGCGCCCGTGCCGTCCACGCCGTTGCCATAGTAAAACACATCGCAGCCCAAATCCCCCGCCATCAGGGACGTGGCCAGTTCTTCGCTCACGTCCACCACCTTATATTCCACGGAAAGATCGGGAAATTCCGCCTTCAGCTGTTCCAGCGCGATGGTAAACTGTTCGCCAGCAGGCTGATTCCACAAACAGCCGATAGTGAACACCTGATCCGTCGCCTCAGGCTCCGCGGCGGGATAGGCCAGCAGCTGGTTCTGGTCCATGGTCCGGCAATACAGATAACCATTGGCCGTCCGCAGGCCCATGGCCCAGGTGCCGACCTGATAGATCATCTGAAGCTTTTCCTCCGCGATATTCACATAGGAAATCGCCGTATTTTCCATAGCGCCGTCCAGCGCAAACAGCTCGCCTTCCTCGGTAATGGTCACATACGCCTGCCCGATAACGGAGCAGCGGCCCTGGGGCTTCCGGGTTTTCCGGTCCAGCAGCGTAACCTCGCCGGCGTCCTGGCTGTAGGCCGCAATCACATCGCCGGCCACGGAAATGCTGAACAGGTTCTCCACGCCCTCAATCTGGGTCATGCCGCCCCCCGCCAGAGAAAGGCTCCACAGCTGACATTTCAGCACCGACAAATGGTCTTCGTCCACGTCGTCGGAATGGTCCCGGCCCGTGGGATCCACCAGCAGCAGCGCCTCGTCCTCCGCGATTTCCATCTGCACGCATCCGGTTCCCTCCGGCAGGGGCCACTGCCCGGTGACCTGACCCTTTTCGTCTATGCGCACCACTTCCGAAGCGCTGCCATCGCCCTTCAAAAGGTACAGTCCGTCCGCTCCGGCGGCCAGCCGCATGGGCTGAAAATCGATTTCAAAGGAGGAAACCTGGGTCTCCATGGAGCCGTCGTACACGGTGACCCCATCCTGGGTCACCACCCACACCCGGTCCTGAGCAACGGCGTACTGGAAGCTTTTGCCCACCTCCAGCGTTTTCGCCGCGCCGGATTCTTCCGCAAAGGAAGCGCCGCTCAGAATCATGCCCGCCGTCAGCACCAGCGCCAACAGATATCCCATCCACCGTTTCATTCCCGTTCCTCCTTTTGTTATGCATAGATTGATTACCATCAATTTACCATACAAACATCCAATTATCAACCATTATTTAACGAATCAGGAGATCGTCATCAACATTTATTGATTTTAAATTTTGTTTTACAGTTTTTTATTGAAAGAATTCATTGCGAATGCTATAATATCTATATCCTCGTTGCAAAACATCCCTGGCCGGATTGAGAGCGCCTGGCAGGGCGCTTTCCTCTACAACAAGGACTACCGTTTCTTCCTGCGCATTCGCCGTCACCTCCCCTGGTTTGGTCGGGGTCTTGCTCGCTGACCCCTTTGTCTATATAAACGACGAAGCGGCCCAAAACCGGACAACATTTTTGCAATTTTCTCAAAAAAATTTTTACTGAAGGGAAATGGCGTATGCTTTCTTTTCTCATGACCATCGGAAACGAGGAGGATCGGGCTTTTATGGCCGCCCTCTACCGCAAACATCAGCATTTCATGCTGCGCATCGCCAGAAAATATACCAACAATCATGCCGACGCGGAGGATGTGGTTTCGGAAAGCTGCATCGCCCTTTATCGGAACATCGCCGCTCTTCGGGCGCTGGACGATCTGTGTCACTGTTATTACATCGCCTCCGCGGTGAAGCGAAAGGCGCTGGATCTGTTGGGCATGGTCAAACGCCATCAGAAGTATTGTGTCTCTCTGGAGGCATTCGGCGACGTGGCCTCCAGCGCCAGCATAGAAAAAAACTTCATCCTGCGGGAAGAGGTGGCGCGGGTGCTGCAGGCCGTCGAGCAGCTGCCGGTAAAAGAGCGAATCGTATTGAAGTTGAAATACGAATTCGAACTGGACTGCGCCGACATCGCCAAATACGCCAAACTTTCTCAGGCAAGCATCTACAAATACCTTAGCCGCGCCCGGGAGAAAGTCAGAGCCGCCGTCTGCGAGGCAAAGGAGGAAGAAAATCATGTGCAACGATAAGCGGGAGAGCGCCGTTCTGGAGGAGCAACGGCTGGACACGCTGCTCCGGCTGGCCTTTGAATACGACGCAATGGAAGAAACCCGGCAGATCATGTCGGAATGCACCGGCGAACTCTCCCCGAAGGACGAGGCCATTTGCCGGCGGGCCTACGCTTCCTTCCTGCGGAAGCTGGCCCGGTTGGAACGCCGGGAGCGCCGGACGTATCCCCTGCGGTTTACGGCTCGAACCTGGAAAGTCGCCGTCTGCATGGTGGTGCTGCTGATCGTGGCCGTGCCCTGGGCCATCGCCCATACGGATTTTCTGCGGGTGAATCCATCCCGGCTGGAAATTAAGAAAAAGACCGGTTACATTGAAGTAGAAATGAAGGAGGACACCAGCGTTTCCTTTGACGTACCCAGTCAGTGGCGCGGGCGGTATTACCTTTCCTACGTTCCGGAAGGCTTTGAACTGTTCGATATTTTCCCAGAAATGAATTGGGTGGAATATCGGAACGCCGAAGGTAAACAGCTTCATTTCGCTGAATGCGTGAAAGGAAGTGCTTCTGCAATTGATAACAAAAACGCAGTATATTCGCAGGAGAATATCCATGGCGAAACCGCTTTTATAATGGATCGCGGGGATTCCACCTGCGTCATCTGGGGCATCGGTACCGAATACTTTTATGTAGACGCTTACCTGCCCAAAGAAGAAGTGTTAAAAATTGCCGAGGGAGTGGAATTTATTCAATAATTCTGTCCGATTTTTGCCTCCTGCATCGTCTTTATTATGTAAGACAATACAGGAGGTTTTGTTATGAAGTACCATCGGTTCCTTTGTATCCTTTTGGCCCTGAGCTTGCTTCTCGCAGCTATCCCCTTTACTGCCATTTGCGAGGATTCGCTTGACCCCCAATTGGAGTATGCCTCAAATATAAGCGCTACACTTTCCATCAATGGCAGTAAAGCCTCTGTTCAAGGAACTATAACGCCTAAGGCATCCACCGAAACCCGTAAGGTTTCCATTATCGTTTACCTGCAGCGCAAGGAAAACGGCAAATGGCGCAGTCTGGATTCCTGGAGCGGTTCCGCCACTAACGCTACTGCCAAGGCTTCCGGCAGCAAAACCATCGAAAGGGGTTATGAGTATCGGGCGCTGGCCGTGGGCCGCATTTCCACCGCCGAGGGCGTGCTGCTGGAACGCCCCACATCCGCCAGTTCTTCCCAGTCTTATTGACGCAAGGTTAATCTCGGCGCAACCTTCCTTTGATAGTGCATTTCTGAAACTGTGCTATAATAGTGCCACTTCTCAGGGATCCTGCGGCTGGGCCGAAACGCCCGGCCGTTTTTATTGGAAGGATGTTTGCCATGGAACAGCGAAAATACGACAAAAAGGACGCGACCAGGCTTATGCTGGTCTGCGCCGCGGTGTATTTTTTCAGTTATCTGGCGCGGATTAATTATGCCGCCGTGCTGGTGGAAATCATCTCCGCCCAGGGGTACACCAAGGAGGCGGCCTCCGTGGCGTTGACCGGCCTGTTTGTTGCCTACGGCGTGGGTCAGATCGTCAGCGGTTATCTGGGGGACAAACTGGCTCCCCACAAGCTGGTGTTTACGGGCATGCTGGTCTGTTCCGGCATGAACCTGCTGCTGCCCCTGTGCCCCGGCCCCCAGTGGATGACCGTGCTGTGGAGCATCAACGGCCTTTCTCAGGCCATGCTGTGGCCGCCGCTGATGCGCCTGACCACCCAGCGGCTCATCAGCAGCGATTTCAAAACCTGCAGCATGGGCATTTCCTGGGGCGGAAATTTCGGTTCCGTGGTGGTATACCTGGCCGCGCCGCTGCTCATTTCCCTGGGCGGCTGGAAGTGCGTGTTTTACATCTCCGGCGTGCTGGTGTTCTGCATGGCGCTGGTATGGCGCGTGGTCTATCCCCGGCTGGAGGCCCGGCTGCCCCTGCTGAGCAGCGTTTCCGCGCCGGATTCCTCCGCGCCCGCGCCCCGGATTCCCCGGAGCATCGCGCCCCTGCTGGCCGCCATTATGGTCGCCATCATCATGCAGGGCGTGCTGCGGGACGGCGTGACCACCTGGACTCCCGCCTATCTGGTGGAATGCTTCCAGTTGAAAAGCGGCACGGCCATTCTCACCAGCGTGGCGCTGCCTCTGTTCAGCATTTTGATTTATCGCGTGGCCCTGTGGCTGAATCAGCGGGTGTTTTCCAATGAACTGGTTTGCGCCGCGGTGCTTTTTCTGGCGGCGGTGGTCTCGCTGGTGCTGCTGAGGTTGGTGGGCTCTTTCAGCGCCGTGCTGTCGCTGATTTTGATGATGTTCGCGGTGGGCGCGGCCCACGGCGTGAATTTCGTGCTGATCTGCCTGACGCCCCCCTATTTCAGCCGTTATGGCAAAATTTCGTTCATGTCCGGCCTGCTGAATTCCTGCACTTATGTGGGCAGCGCCCTTTCCACGTACGGCATCGCCGTGCTTTTGCAAAACCGCGGCTGGAACGCCACCATGATCGCCTGGTACGCCATCGCCATGGTGGGGCTGGCCCTCTGCGTCCTCTTCGCCCGCGCCTGGGCCCGCTTCAAGCGCCAGCAGGACGAAATGTAAAGAAATGTGCAAAATTTCCAGGAACCATTGACATTTGCATCCCTCGCGTGTATAATATCATTTGTTGATTGGTTCTGCGCACCTTTAGCTCAGTTGGTAGAGCACCTGACTCTTAATCAGGGTGTCCAGGGTTCGAGCCCCTGAAGGTGTACCAAAAGCCTTCCTGAATAGGAAGGCTTTTTTCTTATATTTGCTTATTCTCATTCGTTGTAGTCCATGTCGGAGGCGTTATCGTAGAAGGAATCGTCCTCCATGTATTCGGGCATGGTGGGCAGCGGCTCCGGGGTTTCGGGCCGATATTCGTCTGCAGAGACGATTTCACCGCCGCCATCGCCGATTTTGGAAACAAAATCCAGAATGCCGTCCAGAAGCTTGTACGCCGCCAGGCACAAAAGCGCAATCAAGGCCAGACCCAGCGCCAGCTTCACCCAATATCCCGCTTTCATTCGCGGCGCCTCCTTTACAAAAACCGGGACGGAGCATCGCCCCGTCCCATAAAGAGTTCCCTTTTACAGGCCCATGGTATGCAGTTGATCGATGCAGGCTTTGGCGCCGGCCAACTGCGTGTAGTGGGCTTCGCATTCGTATTCCACAATGTACCATTCGGTCACGCCCTGAGCGTCCAGCACCTGGAAGGTTTTCACCCAATCCACGTCATCCTGGCCGATCATGGTGTCGTAACCGGTGGCCTTGGAATAGGGCTTCAGGTGCACGGTGTTGCAGCGGCCGGGATCTTTTTCCATCAAAGCGATGGGATCCGCGCCGCCGTGCATGGCGTTGCCGTTGTCGATCTGCAAAAAGACCTTGCCCCGGGTGCCCTGGGTGAAAATTTCCCAGGGGATTTCCCCGTCCAGCGGCTGAAATTCGCTGTCGTGATTGTGATAGCCCAGTTCAAAGCCTTCGCTCTTCAAATAATCGGCGGCTTGGCAGAACTTTTCCGCCGTTTCCCGCCAGGCCTGAGCGGAGCAGGTGAATTCCTCCGGCAGCCCGGGCACCACCAGCCGGTGATTGCCCAGCGCCCGGTTGTAGGCCACCGTTTCGGCGTTGATGTCGCCGTAACCGATGTGCCAGCCCACCAGCTTCAGCTGGTTTTTCTCCAGCTCTGCATAAAGCTCTTCCACCGGATATGTCATGCCGCCGAAAAATTCCACGCCCTGATAGCCCATTTCATGCACGGCCGCCAGGGTGGCCTTCCAATCCCGCTTCAGCTCCTTGTGCAGGGAGAACAGCTGCAGCGCCAGGGGTACGCGCTTCACGCCTGCGCCTCCCCGGAAATGGCGTAGCGGCGAATGAATTCCGGAACCTCTTCCGCGGGCGCGCTGATGGACAGGACGAAATTGCAATTGTGCTCGTCCGCCAGCTTTTCAAGCTCGGTGAAGAAGGACTCCATCTCGGCCATGGGCGTAACCACCAGCTTCAGGAAAGCGTCGATGGCGATCATGGTGATGTCGAAGTCTGCCGCCAGCATGCCGCTGACAAAGGCCAGGAAAGCGTCGGTGGTGCATTTGCGGGCCGCGGTGTAGTTGCTGGCGTCCACAAAACGGATTTCATGACGAAGATCATACATATAACGGGTATCGTCGTCGATGAAGATGATATTTCCCTTGCCGTGTTCGGCCTTGAGCGCATTATTGGTCATATCCAGCAAAAACTTGGTCTTTCCGGTGCCCTTGCTACCGAGGATTACCTGAATCATGAGTAACATCCCCCTTTTCAATTGGTACCCTTTCCCTTATTATACAACATTTTGCCCTTTTTGGCTAGAGGCTATCGGCAGGATTTCCGGGTACTTCTCTAGAATAAGAAAAGTATAGCATGAGATTATCAACCGGAGATGAACAAAGATGTACGAAGATATTCTTGAAAAGCTTTCCGACCGCCGCCGGGTGTTCGACGGCGCCATCATCCACGTGGATCACATGACTGCCCTTTTGCCCAACGGCAAAACCGCCCTGCGGGAAGTGGCCGTCCATATGGGTGCCTCCGCCGTGGTGCCCGTGGACGAGGAAGGCAACGTTTACCTGGTGCGCCAGTTCCGGGCCCCCCTGGAAAAGGTGACGCTGGAAATTCCCGCCGGAAAGCTGGATCATCCGGGAGAAAACCGGCTGGAAGCCGCCCAGCGCGAATTGCGGGAGGAAACGGGCTTTTCCGCCGATTCCTGGAAAAAGCTCACCGACCTGGCCACTACCCCCGGCTTCTGCAGCGAGGTGATCTCCATTTATCTGGCCCGGAGCCTGCATTCCGGCAAGACGGATTTCGATGAAGACGAATTTTTGAACCTGGTGAAAATGCCCCTTTCTCAGGCGGTGGATCAGGTCATGGCCGGAGAAATCTGCGATTCCAAAACCATCTGCGGCCTTCTGATGGCCCAGCGCCTGATTCAGGCATAACCTTTCCGAAAGGCAGGTACCCCGCCCTTGGAACACATCGTCAACGCCCTGCGCCTCATCGGACGGGTGATTTCGTATCTGGTCATCTATAAGAAGTTTTATTCCATTCTGGGCTTTTTTACCACCCGGGTGTTCCCGCCCGCGGCCCAAAACCACAAATACGCCGTGCTGGTGGCCGCCCGCAACGAAGAAAAGGTCATCGGCCAGCTCATCGACAGCATCCGTTCCCAGGAATATCCCCGGGATCTGGTGGATATTTACGTGGTGGCGGACAACTGTACCGACGCTACGGCCGAAACCGCCCGCCGGGCCGGGGCCGTGGTCTACGAGCGATTCGACCCCGATCACCGCACCAAGGGCTACGCCCTGCAGTTTCTGGTGAACTGCCTGCGCCGGGACAAGGGCATACAGGCCTACGAGGGATATTTCTTCTTCGACGCGGACAATCTGCTGAAAAGCGACTTCATCGCCCGCATGAACGACGCCTTCGACGCGGGGGAAAAGCTCATTACCTCCTTCCGGAATACCAAGAATTTTTCGGATAACTGGATCGCCGCGTCCTATGCCATTCACTGGTATCGCACCATTCGAAACGAGCACCGGGCCCGTTCCGTGCTGCGCATGGCCACCCGCATCCAGGGCACCGGCTTTCTGGTAGCCAACGAGCTTTTGAAGGACGGCTGGAATTACGTTTCCCTTACGGAGGACCGGGAGCTTTCCGCCGTGGCCACCCTGGCGGGCTATCGCATTACCTACAACGACGCCGCCGAATTCTACGACGAGCAGCCCACCGACGCGAAAATCATGATGCGTCAGCGCATTCGCTGGGGAAAGGGCCATCTTTGGGCCTTTGTGCACTATGGCCCCCGGCTGTTTGCGGGCATCTTCTCCAAAAACTGCCTGCGCTGTTATGACATGTTCTGGACGGTGATTCCCCGGAATCTCACCAGCTACGTGCGGCGCATTGCCATCCTGGTGCTGTCCACCATCGTGCTTTTCCGCGCCGGCGAAACGGGAACGGCGCTGGCCGCGCCCCTGATGCGCTATTGGAAGGCCGTGCTCTCCGGCGTGGGCGGCGCAATGTTCACCGCGGCCTATGTGCTGTTCATGGAACGGGACCGGGTGCCCCGGGCCTCCCTGCCGAAAAAGCTGTGGTTCTGTTTTACCTTTCCGATCTTTGACAAGGTGGGCCTGCTTTCTACCATTATCGCCCTGTTCCGCCGGGTGGAATGGAAGCCCATTCCCCATACGGTGGAAAAGTCCATTGCCGAAATGGAACAGGATCTGTCCGAAACACCCCGTCAGAAATCCGCCTGATCCCCGACAGGCGGTATTTTTTTATGCAACTATATGTATTAAATCAAACGAATCTCCATAACGCACGTTCTGAAATTAGCAATTAAATATACATAATATTTCCCGTTATTATTCGCTATATGCATAATATTACTAAATTACTGCATATATTATCAATTGCACATATCTTGATTAATGTTGCTTAAATTGTATAAATATACTTAAATTCCCTTGACGAGCGGAAATATATGCATATAATAAAACCATCAATCGGCCGACAGCCGCAGACGGGAGGAAATTTCGATGAATCAGGATTCCATTAAGAAAGTTGTACTGGCTTATTCCGGCGGACTGGATACTTCCATTATCATTCCCTGGCTGAAGGAGCATTATAACAACTGTGAAGTCATCGCCGTCTCCGGCAATGTAGGCCAGGCGGACGAATTGGAAGGACTGGAAGAAAAGGCCCTGAAAACCGGCGCATCCAAATGCTACGTGGAGGACCTCACCGACGAATTCGTGGAAGACTACATCATTCCCACGGTGAAAGCCGGCGCGAAATATGAGGATTACATGCTGGGCACTTCCTTCGCCCGGCCTATTATCGCCAAGCGCATTGTGGAAATCGCCAAGGCGGAGGGCGCGGACGCCATCGCTCACGGCTGCACCGGCAAGGGCAACGACCAGGTGCGTTTCGAATTGGCCATCAAGGCCTTCGCGCCGGATATGCCGGTGATCGCTCCCTGGCGGGAATGGGAAATCAAGTCCAGAGAAGAGGAAATCGATTACGCCGAGGCCCACAATATTCCCCTGAAGATCACCCGGGAAACCAACTATTCCAAGGACAAGAATCTCTGGCACCTGAGCCATGAAGGACTGGATCTGGAAGACCCCGGCAACGAGCCCCTCTACGAGAAGGAAGGCTT
>OLPR01002791.1_pt1 | contig 12409 bp, 14 predicted proteins | sample 1672761 | NCBI WGS metagenome assembly OLPR01 (sample SAMEA3136721, study PRJEB25190) | human gut metagenome | biome: human gut; feature: human-associated habitat; material: faeces | place: Austria | collected 2013 | reverse complement strand
TGCAGATAGAACACGTCGCCCGGGTAGGCCTCGCGTCCCGGCGGGCGGCGGATCAGCAGCGACAGCGCGCGATACGCCACAGCGTGCTTGCTCAGATCGTCGTAGACGATGAGCACGTCCCTGCCCTTTTCGCGGAAGTACTCCGCCATGGCGCAGCCGGAATAGGGCGCGATGTACTGAAGCGGCGCGCTCTCGGCCGCCGACGCGGAGACGATGGTGGTGTAGTCCATGGCCCCCGCGCGATCCAGCTCGTTGGCCAGCTGCACCACGGACGTGCTCTTCTGGCCGATGGCCACGTAGATGCAGTACACGCCCTTGCCGCGCTGGTTGATGATGGTGTCCACGGCGATCTGGGTCTTGCCCGTCTGTCGGTCGCCGATAATCAGCTCGCGCTGGCCGCGACCGATGGGAATCATGCCGTCGATGGCCTTGATGCCCGTCTGCAGCGGAACGGACACGCCCTTGCGCTCGATGATGCCCGGGGCCTCGTTTTCGATGGGGCGGGTCTCCTTCGTGTCCGCGGGGCCCTTGCCGTCGATGGGCTCGCCCAGGGCGTTCACCACGCGGCCCAGCAGTGCCTCGCCCACCGGCACGGACAGCGCCCTGCCGGTGCGGTAGACCGTGGTGCCCTCGCGAATGGACTGCTTATCCGACAGGATGGCGACCGACACGGTCTCCTCCTCCAGATTCTGCGCCATGCCGAAGCTGCCGTCCTCAAAGCGCAGCAGCTCGTTGGCCTTGCAGTTGCGAAGTCCGTAGACCTTGGCGATGCCGTCGCCGACGACGATGACCGTGCCGGTTTCCTCCATCTCCAGGCGGGACTGATAATGCCTGATTTCTTCTTTGAGAACACTTCCGATTTCTTCAGGCCTGAGATTCATCGGTTCATCACTTCCCTTATCTCTTTCAGCCGGTGCTTCAGGCTGCCGTCCAGCACCTCGCCGCCCAGCGTGACCACGAGGCCGCCCAGCAGCGATTCGTCCACCCGGCATTCCAGCCGGATGGTGCGCCCGGTGCGCTTCTCCAGCGCGCGCTTCAGGCGACGGGTTTCATCCTCCGTCAGCGCCACGGCGCTTTCGACCTTCGCGTTCAGCACGCCCTTCTCCTCGTCGAGCATCGCCGCGAATTCCTCCACGCATTCGCCCAGCAGGCGAATCCGCTCCCGGTCGCACAGCAGCTGCAGAAACGACAGCACGTATTCGTGAACCTGTCCGTCCAGCGCCTTTTTCAGCGCGCCGCAGCGCTCGCGCTTGGAGATGTTCGGCGCGGCGAGGAACTCCAGAATTTCCGGATTGTCCTCCATCAGCTTCGCGACGACCTTCAGCTCATCGAGGATCTCGTCCTCAACGTGCGCCTCCCGCGCCAGCGAAAACAGCGCCGAAGCGTATTCTTTACTCATTTCCGTCATCCGGCTCACCCATTTCCTTCAGGAACGAGTCGATCAGCTCGCGGTGATCCTCTCCGCGGAGCTCGCGGCCGAGCAGCTTCTCGGTCAGCGCGGTGGAAACGTCGGCAATCTGGCCGCGAATCTCCTCCTCGGCCTTGCGCTTTTCCAGCTCGGCGTCGCGCTGCGCCTGGCGAACGATGCCCGAGGCCTTGTCCCGCGCCTCGTCGAGAATGCGGGTGCTGTTGCGTCCCGCGTCGGCGGTGGCAGACCAGAGAATTTCCTCGGCCTGATGCTGCGCGCTGCGAATCTTCTGATCGTACAGCTGGCGGTTGGCGTCGGCGCGCTTCTGCGCCTCGGCCGCGTCGGCATACTGCCTGTCCAGCTCCTCCTGCCGTTTGGCGATCATGTTCCGCACGGGCTTGTAGAGAAACTTCTTCAGAATGGCGTACAGAATCACCAGATTGCACAGCGAGATGAGCATCTGCCAAAGATTGATCGAAATGACGTCCAAAGACTGCATACTCATCACTCCCTCGGGGATTAGCCGATGGACTTCAGCAGCAGGCCGACGAAGCGGCTCGGCGCGACGAAGATCAGCAGAATGGCGATGACCAGCGCGTACAGACCAGTGGTCTCGGCGATGGCGCAGCCCATGATCATCGTGGTGGTGACGTTGCCCTTGCTCTCCGGCTGACGGCCGATGGCCTCGCAGGCCGCGCCGACGGCGTTGCCTTCACCAATACCGGGGCCGATACCTGCGATCATTGCGCAGCCCGCGCCCAGCGCGCATCCGCCGAGAATGATACCGATTGCCAGTTCCAACATGTTGATTTCCTCCATTCCTGATTAAGCCATAGTATTGCCCGTTTTCCTGTGTTTCCGTTCCTGCCGCGTCCGCCACGCGTCCTCGGGGAAGCCGCCGGAGATGTACAGCATGGTCAGCATGGCGAAGATGAACGCCTGCATGCAGCCGCTGAACACGTCAAAGTACACCGACAGCACCGCCGGAAGGCCGATCTGGAGCAGCGGAATCTGCCCCAGCGCGCCCGGGAGCCAGCCCAGCACCGCCGCCGACAGGCTTTGCAGACCCGCGGCCACCAGCGCCGAAATGACCGTGCCCGAGAGCACGTTTCCGTAGTGACGGAAGCTCATGGAGATCGGCGTGGCGATTTCGCTGATGATGTTCAGCGGCGCCATCGCCGGGAACGGATCGCCGAAGCTCTTCAGGTAGTGGCCGAAGCCCGCCTTGAGCTTGTAATGGGTGATGAGGATCATCACCAGTATGGCCCAGCCCGCCACCACGTTCAGATCCGACGTGGGCGGATACAGGCCGATGAGAGTCATCAGGCTCGAGCACGCCGACAGCGCCAGAATCGCGCCCACGAAGGGCGAAAACGCCGCGAAATACGGGCCCATGTTCTCGCGCACCAGACCGTCGGTCTTTTCCACGACCCATTCGGCCAGCAGATAGCGCTTTCTTCCCTTGCCGGCGGCGATGCCGTGGGTCATGTACAGGCACAGCCCCAGCACTGAGAGAATGACCAGCAGGCCGTTGACCTGGGATTCGGTGATGGGCAGATCCATCAGCGGCATCTTCAGCGTGAAGAACACGTTCGCGCCGGAAATGTCGATATCCTCGCTGGCCGGATTGGTCAGCACCCTCAGCGCCATGCCCAGCAGCGGCGGCGCGAGGGTCATTGCCAGAAACAGCGCATCCAGCAGCCGGAAGCGCCGTCCGGCCTTGTCTTTCGCCTGGTTCATTTTTCCTTCTTCTCCTTGTCAAACAGCGGACGCAGCGCAATGGCGAACCGGGGGAAGAACAGCGGAATCAGCGTCGCCCAGAGGTTCAGGAAATCGACCAGCGCCGCCAGCAGTCCCACGCCCAGCAGCATCAGCATGCGCAGCTTCTGCGAAGCCTTCATGCGCGTGGACGCGTCCTTCTTCTCCATAATCACCGCGTTCTGAATGGTCACGCCCATGAGCAGGAAATTGCCCACCGCAGCGCAGCCGCCCAGCGCATTGCCCGCCAGCACCGTCCAGTCCCAGAATCCAAGCAGCGCGAAAACCACCTGCATCACCACGCTCAGGGAAATCACCCAGCCGGCGATGTACATCGTTTCCCGCTTCACCGTGGGGTCGAGTTTGCTCATTGGAATCCTCCTCTTCGCCCCGTATTAAGGATCTTAACACCTTCTGCCCGGATTTGCAATAGACAAACCCCGGTCTCTGCCTAATTTTAACGCACGGCTCCGGAAATGTCCAGCATTTTCGCGTTCAGATTTTTCGTCCGAAGCCATTGACACGCCCCGCGCTTCCTCTTATAATAGCATCAGCAGTTTGCGTGTTTTAACACATAGAAAAAAAGGAGGATTTCCATGCAGAAAACCATTCCCGAGGGCGAGATTCGCGTCGGCGTGCTGGGCGCGTTCCGCGGCAAGAGCTTTGCCGACACGGCGGCGGCCTCCGGCATGAAGCTGGTCGCCATCTGCGACAACTTCCGCCACCGTCTGGACGAGGTCTGCGGCGAGCTGAAGGTGCCCGGCTACGAGGACTTTGACGAATTCATCCGGCAGGACTTCGACGCGGTGGTCATCGCCGCGCCCTTCCACACCCACGCCTACTTCGCCATGCGCGCGCTGAAGGCCGGCAAGCACGTGCTCAGCGAGACCAGCTGCAACATCACGCTGGCCGAGGGCGTGGAGCTTTATCGCGCCGCGCAGGAGACGGGCCTTTGCTACATGCTGGCCGAAAACTACTGCTACACCCGCTTCAATCAGGAGTTCAAGCGCCTGTACGACGCGGGCGAGATCGGCGAGGTGCGCTATGCCGAGGGCGAATACAACCATCCCATGCCCATCGACACCAGCCTGTGGTACGCGCCCGGCACGAAGCACTGGCGCAACTGGCTGCCCGGCTGCTACTATAATACCCACGCGCTGGCCCCGCTGATGTACGTTACCGGCACGCTGCCCAAGGCCGTCAGCTGCACGCAGATTCCGTCCTGCGAGAGCGATTCCGAGGAGATGGCCTTCAAGCGCGAGGCCTACGTCATGCTCGTTCAGATGGACAACGGCGCGATGTTCCGCATCTACGGCGGCGTGGCGGGCCACAGCTGCGCCTACAGCCTGCACGGCACCTGCGGCGCGATGGAATCCAGCCATGGCCACGGCTATTTCGGCCCGGAGACGGTGCGCGTCTGGCACGAGCCCTGGGATCTGAAACCCGGTCAGGTGGAGGAAAAGGTCTACTGGCCCAACTGGGTGGAGCACGGCGACAAGGCCGATTCCACCGGCCACGGCGGCGGCGATTTCTTCGTGGAGCTGAAGTTCGCCGAGGCCATCCGTACCGGCGTGCAGCCCTATCTGGACGCGTTCCACGGCATCACCATGACCAACGTGGGCATTCTGGCCTGGCGCAGCGCCCACGAGGGCGGCCGCTTCGTCCCCGTGCCCGATCTCCGCGACCCCGCCGCGCAGGAGGAAATGCTGAAGGATCGCCTGTCGCCCTTCCCCGCGCCGCTGCCGGACATGAACTGGGAGCTGATGCCCGAGTCCATGCTCGCGCCCCGGAAGTTCACGCCGAAAATCGTCGAGCGCGCCCGCGTCAACTGGAAAAAGCACGGCTACACCGACGAAGAAATCGAGGAGCTGCTGAATCAGTAAAACCGCGTTTGCAAAGGCCCGCCGTTCCATTTTGCAGGAACGGCGGGCTTTTATCCTATCGAAAATTACAGAACGTACTCGGCCTTCGGCTCGGGACGGTTCTTCATTTCCTCGCGCTTGGCGGTGTGCACCTCGGAATCGTAGCCCATCACGGCGTAGGCCGCGATCTTGGATTCCTCCACGCCGGGCTGGTTGAACGTGTTGATGTTCAGCAGCGCGCCCGCGTAGGCCGTGACCAGCTCGAAGAAGTACAGCAGCTGGCCGATGGTCTCGGCATTGACCTCGGGCAGAATGATGGACTGGCACATGCGCTGGGCCTTGAACAGGGCGTACTCGGTGCCCTGACGCTCGGCCTCGATGAGCTGATTGTGGCTCTTGCCGCCCAGGAACGCGATGGTGGGAATGTCGTCGCAGCCATGGGGAATGGGCGTGGTCGCGCGGAACTTCTCCACCTTCAGGAAGGTGATGACCTTGTCGAACGGGCCCTCGGTGTACAGCTGCAGCTGAGAGTGCTGATCGGTGACGCCCAGCGTCTTGATGGGAGTCTGGCCAACGTTGCAGGGCTTGCCGTCCAGCGTCACGTTCTTGCCCAGGGACTCGGCCCAGAGCTGAGCGTACCAGTCGGCCATCAGCTTCAGGCTGTCGGCATAGGGCATCATGACGGACATGTTCGCGCCCTTGTTCATGGCCAGCATCATCAGGCCTGCGTCCAGCAGCGCCGGATTGGCGAACACCTCGTCGGTCCTGCAGCGCTCGTCCATGTCCTTCGCGCCCGCCAGCAGGCCGCGGACGTCGATGCCGCAGACCGCCGCGGCGATCAGGCCCACCGGGCACAGCTCGGAGAAGCGTCCGCCCACGCCGTCGGGAATGTAGAAGGTCTTGAAGCCCTCGCGCTTCGCGATCTGAATCAGGAAGCCCTTGGTCTCCGAGGTGGTGATGAGGATGTGCTTCTTCCAATCGTCGCCGCAGGCCGCCTTCAGCGCCTCGGTCACGATCAGATACTGGCTCATGGTCTCGGCGGTGCCGCCGGACTTGGTGATGACGTTGAAGCAGGTCTTTTTCAGATCCACCACGTCCATCAGCGCGGCCATGCGCTCGGGATCGATGTTGTCCTCGATGTACAGCCGGGGGCCGCCGCGCTTCCCGGCGGGCAGCTCGTTGTAATGCAGATGGTTCAGCGCCGCCTGCACCGCCGCGGGGCCGAGGGCGCTGCCGCCGATGCCCAGCACCACAAAGGTGTCGAAGTTCTCGCGGACCCGCTGGGCCACCTTCTCGATCTTTTCCACGATTTCGCCCTGGTTGTAGGGCAGCTCGGTCCAGCCCAGCCAATTCTTGCCCCGGCCGGCCTGCACCGCCTGATTGGCCGCCGCCGCAAAGGGCGCATATTCCTCCACCTGGGAGCGGGCGATACCATACTGGAAGCCCAGAGTATCGGCCATCATATGGTTTACGTCCAGGGTGATGGGCTTTTTCACCATGTCAGCCATCGTTCGTTCATCCTTTCTATTCCTTGACAACATGTCAATGCATTTCCAAGGATTAGTATACCACGGTTTTGCCCCGGGGAAAAGTGCATTTTCTGAAAATTTGTATGGCATATTGCATACAATTCAAAAAACGCTCCCCCTGCCGTCCGCAAGGGGAGCGTCTGCATTTATTCGGTTTCCTGGCAATCGCAGTCCTGGTGATGATGCCCGCAGCAATCACCGTGGTCGTGATCACAACAGCATTCCTCCTGGTCCAGCTGCTGCTGCAGGGACAGGGCCAGGTATTTTTCAAACACCTTGGCCACCACGTCCTCTTCCTCCGCCACCACGAAGGAGAGCTGACCGTCGGCTTCCTCCAAGCGGGTTACCAGGATCTGCTCCTGGCCGGTGGGGTCCTTTTCCAGCTCCACCAGCACCACATAGTCCTGCCCCGCGTAGGGGATGGTTGCACCATAGCGGAACTGGAAGCTGCGCCCGTCCGGGGCCGTCAGCTCCACCAGGGCATCGCGCAAATCTTCCCCCACGGCTCAGTCCTCGTCCTCTTCGTCCACGAAGGTTTCCTGCTCCTGCATCAGCTGCAGGAACTTTTCAAAGACGGCCTCCTGCAGGTCCTCATCCTCCACGTACTCGTAGCACTCTTCGCCGCCTTCATCCTTGGCGATTTTCATAATGACGACTTCGCCCTCGTCGTCCTCCTGATGATGGTCCTCGTCCAGCACCATCAGGGCGATATAATATTCGCCCTCGTGCTCCAGGGTGGCCAGATGCTCAAACTGCACGGTTTCGCCGTTTTCGTCCACCAGCTCAATGATATTGTTTTCCTGATTTTCGCTCATTGCGTTTCCCTCCGTTTCCGGGGCGTGCGCCGCCTGGGCGTCCAGCCACGACTGGAGGATCACCACCGCCGCGACCTTGTCCACCACCTGCCGGCGCTCCCGCCTGTGCATGTTGCCATGGATCAGCGCCTGCTCCGCCGACACGGTGGTCAAGCGCTCGTCCTGATAATACACCGTCAGCCCCAGTTTTTCAAGCTGGGCACAAAATTCCCTAACCTTCTGCGCCTGGCCACCGGCGGTGCCATCCATGTTCAGGGGCAGACCGCTGAGCACCAGGTGCGTATCGTAGGCAGCGCAAAGCTCCTGGATACGCCGGGTATCCGGCCCCCAGCCCTTGCGCTGAAGCACTTCCACGGGCTGGGCCAGCGTGCGGGTGGGATCGCTCACCGCAATCCCGATCCGCGCATCCCCCACATCCAGGGCCAGTATCCTTTCGTCCATTCCGCTCCTTGCCGGGCAATGTTCAGCGCCGCAGCATGGTTTCCAGCATGCGCATGGAGGCCCGGAGCTCCTCGTCGCTGTTGTTGCTCACCACATAGAATTCGTCGGTCACCGTGGGATCATTCAGGCATTCGGGAATTTCGTAGTTGACCCCGGCGTTGTAGGCGTCCCAGTGCTGCAGCTTCCAGATGTCCCGGTCGCTGTTGCGCTGAATCATCCGCTGATGCACCACTTCGGGGTCGGTCTTGACCCATACCACCACCAGGCGTGCGTCCTTCTTTTGCAGGCGGCGGCGCAGGGCACGCATATATTCCACGTCCCGCACCTCACGGGTGAAGGGAGCGTTAATCAGGCACAGGTCCGCATAGTCCAGGGACTCCAGGGCCAGATTCACAATGGCCTCATATTCGTAATTGCGGATGTTCTCCTCAAAAAAAGGAGAGCTGCGGTTGTACTCCTCACCCGCTACCACGAAAATCTGCTTGGAGAGCACAATCAGGGTGTCCTTATCCATGTAAACAATGGGATGCAGCGCCCTGGCCAGTTCCTTGGAGACGTATGTTTTACCGCAAGCTGGCGGAGATGTAACGAGGATGAGCCGTTTCATGATGAAGATCACCTAATCCTTAATCGTATGTAGGCTGGCCGCCTTGCCCTGGGGGCACTGCAGCGTCATTTCATTATACGCATTCCGGCCTGCCTCGTCAATGGATTTTCTACATTCTTTATGTACCGGAATAACAAAGTTTTTTACCCCTTGTTTTCATCGGGCCGCCGGTTGCATTCCCGGTGCGTTTTTGTTATAATCTTTGGGATCTTTTCCGCGGCTGTACGCCCCTTCGCGCTCCGTGCCGCGATGATGCAAAGGAGTGGTTAACCCCATGAAGCAGCTTACCTCGGCGCAGCTGCGCGAAATGTTCCTGAAATTCATGGAAAGCAAGGGCTGCGCCCGCATTCAGTCCGCCTCCGTCATTCCCGAAAACGATCCCACGGTGCTCTTTACCACCGCGGGCATGCATCCCCTGGTGCCCTATCTCATGGGCGCCAAGCACCCCGCCGGCACCCGCCTCACCGACGTGCAGAAGTGCATCCGCACCGGCGACATCGACGACGTGGGTGATCCCAGCCACCTGACCTTCTTTGAAATGCTGGGCAACTGGAGCCTGGGCGATTATTTCAAGAAGGAAGCCATTTCCTGGAGCTGGGAGTTCCTGACCAGCCCCGAGTATCTGGGCCTGGACAAGGACCGCCTGGCCTTCTCCGTTTTTGCCGGTAACGAGGATTGCCCCCGGGACGAGGAATCCCACGACCTGTGGCGCTCCATGGGCGTGGCGGAAGATCACATCTTCTACCTGCCCAAGGAGAACAACTGGTGGGGTCCCGCCGGCATCACCGGCCCCTGCGGGCCGGACACGGAGATGTTTATCATCACCGATAAGGAGCCCTGCGGCCCGGACTGCTCCCCCGCCTGCTCCTGCGGCCGGTACCTGGAGATCTGGAACGACGTGTTCATGCAGTACAACAAGCAGGCGGACGGCACCTTTGTGCCCCTGGCCCAGAAGAACGTGGACACGGGCATGGGCCTGGAGCGCACCATCTGCGTGCTCAACGGCAAAAAGACCGTTTATGAAACCGACGCCTTCACCGGCATCCTGGCCAAGATTGCCGAGCTCAGCGGACGGCAGTACGGCCAGGATGAAGCCACGGACAAGGCCTTCCGCATCATTGCGGATCACATGCGCACCGCCACCTTTATCCTGGGGGACGACCGCGGCGTAAGCCCCTCCAACACTGACCAGGGCTATATCCTCCGCCGGCTGATCCGCCGGGCTGTGCGCTACGGCATGCAGCTGGACATGCCCGAAGGCTTCACCAGCGAAATTGCCCGGGTTATTATCGCCCAGTACCAGGACGTTTATCCTGAGCTGGCCCGGAACAGCGCCTTTGTGCTGGAACAGCTTAAGCTGGAGGAACTCCGCTTCGCCCGCACCCTGCGCCAGGGCAACAAGGAGTTTGACAAGGTGGCTTCCCGGGTGCAAAATGGCGTCATTGACGGCGTAAGCGCCTTCCACCTGTACGATACCTATGGCTTCCCCATTGAGATGACCTGCGAGCTGGCCCGGGAGCGCGGCCTCACCGTGGACGTGCCCGCCTTTGAGGAATGCTTCAAGCAGCACCAGGCCACCAGCCACGCGGGCGCTGAGCAGCGCTTCAAGGGCGGTCTGGCCGACCACAGCGAGCAGACCACCAAGCTCCACACCGCCACCCACCTGCTTCACGCCGCCCTGCGCAAGGTGCTGGGGGACGAGGTGGCCCAGAAGGGCTCCAACATCACCGCCGAGCGCCTGCGCTTCGACTTCACCTTTGGCCGCAAGGTCACCAAGGAAGAGCTGGCCCAGGTGGAGAAGCTGGTGAACGAGGCCATTCAGGCCAAGGTACCGGTGGTGTGCGAGGAGATGACCGTGCCCGAAGCCAAGGCCCAGGGCGCCATCGGCCTGTTCGAGAGCAAGTACGGGGAGAAGGTTCGCACCTACAAGATGGGCGATTACTCCTTTGAAATCTGCGGCGGCCCCCATGCCGAGAATACCGGCGACCTGGGCGAGTTCCACATTGTGAAGGAAGAGAGCTCCAGCGCCGGCGTCCGCCGCATCAAGGCCGTGCTGAAGTAAGGGGGAGGGACGACGCCATGCGTGCTGAAACCATCATTGCCGAAAAGTACGGTCCCCTGCCCGACGCGCCCGCGCCGGTGGCCGCTTATGTGCCCGTAACCCAGAGCGGACGCATCGTTTGGTGTTCCGGCCAGCTTCCTGTGCGCAACGATGAAAAGCCCTATGTGGGCCGCCTGGGCGCGGAGGTTTCCGCCCAGGATGGGTACGCGGCCGCGCAGCTGTGCGCCCTGAACCTGCTGGCCCAGCTGAAAAAGCACCTGGGAGACCTGGACCGGATCACCCGCATCCTGGATGCGCGGATCTACGTGGCCTCCACCCCGGAATTCACCCAGCAGCCGCAGGTGGCCAACGGCCTGAGCGACTTGCTGGTGGAGGTATTCGGGGAGCAGGGCAAGCATGCCCGCTGTGCCTTCGGGGTAGCCTCCCTGCCCATGAACCTGCCCGTGGAAGCGGAGCTCACCGTGGAGGTGGCCCCGGACTGACCCGGCGCCGGTTCCTCCCGGCATAACCACAGATAGATGCAAAGCGCCCCCGGCGCCAGCCTGTAATGGTTGGCACCGGGGGCCGCGGACTGTTGAAAAAGGCATGCCTTATCATAAAGGAGAGCCTCTGGCCCCCTACCTTGCAAGGCTTTCACCAGGCATGGGCCCGAAGGTTTCCAAAGGGGGAGCGGAAAGCCCTTTGGTCGCGCCCGCAGGCGCGAATCCCCCTGTGCTTGTACGCATGCAATGCATGACCCGCAAAAATGTTGAGGCAAAATACTTTGTCAACGCTCTAAGCGTCCCCGGCGTCAGCCCGTAACGGCTGGCACCGGGGGCCTTTTTGCGTGCACCGCGCCGGATCACAGCATGGCGGCGATTTCCTGGATGGCGCGCTCCGCCTGGGGCACCACCGTATCGTTGGACAAAAAGCAGAAGATCACCGGGTCATCCTGATAGATGATGCCCACGTCGTGGGTGATGCCGTCGTCCTCCCCGGTCTTGTGCGCCACGGGAACCCCGCGGCTATGCAGATAGAAGGGCATTTTACCGTTCAGGCGCTGGTTGCGCAGGATGGACAGCATTTCCGCGCTGGCCTCGGGGTTGAGCAGGGTTCCGCGCAGCAGCCCCTCCAGCAGCAGCCCCATGTCCCGGGCCGTGACGTAGTTTTCAATGCCCTGGCGGGAAAGCTCCGGCTGAAACAGCTTGCGGTTCAGCCGCGTGCCTGTCAGCCCCAGGTTATCCACGCTCTGGTTGATGGCGCCCATGCCCAGGCGGCCTATGAGCAGGTTGGTGGCGGTGTTGTCGCTGAGAATAATCATCAGCGTGACCAGATCCCCCAGGGTAACCTCCAGCCCATCGTGCATATAGGTCAGCGCCCCGCAGGAGGGCAGCTTGTCCTCCCGGCGGATGGTCCGCATCTCCTCAAAGCGGATCATCCCCGCCTCCCGCTGGCGGAAGGCCTCCACCAGGATGGGCAGTTTGATGACGCTGGCCGCCACCAGGGGCATGTCCGCCTGATAGGCGAAGCGTTCCCCCGTGGCCGGGTAGTAGATATAGCACCCCACCTGTCCCGGTATCCCGTGCAATATTTCCTCAATCCGCTGGAACATAGCGCGCCTTCCTTTCCCCTTTCGATGTGTCTTGCGGCAGTTCAAGCCTCCGTCTGCGCCGGGCCTGCCAGCCACCGCCGCACTTCCTGCTCCACCAGGTCGGCAGCGGTGATGATGCCATGCTCCTGGCGCAGCCCGGCCCCCAGGGTCTGGGCCACCCGGGCATAGGCCTCGTGATGGGTCAGGTCCACCAGCGCCCGGGTCAGGCGGGATACCGTGAGGTTTTCCCGGCGAATGGGCTTGGGGCCGCAGCCCAGCGCCCATACCCGGCTCCCCCAGAAGGGCTGATCCCCGCCAAAGGGAATCACCAGGGTGGGGCATCCCGCCCGCAGGCCC
>OLPR01002790.1_pt1 | contig 12423 bp, 8 predicted proteins | sample 1672761 | NCBI WGS metagenome assembly OLPR01 (sample SAMEA3136721, study PRJEB25190) | human gut metagenome | biome: human gut; feature: human-associated habitat; material: faeces | place: Austria | collected 2013 | reverse complement strand
CGCCGCGCCCTGCCCGCACAGCAGCTTCGCCAATTCAACGCGGATACGCTCGGCATCGCGCGCGATGCTGTCGCGCTTGCGCGGCGCGGGAACGACGCCCGACCCCTGCTTGAATTCGAGGTTCTCGCCGGACTCGTCCACGTCCACATCCACGATGGAACCGCTCTGCCACTTGCCTTCCAGAATCTGCTCGGAAAGCGGATCCTCCAGCAAGCGCTGGATCGCGCGGCGCAACGGACGGGCGCCGAACGTCGTGTCGGTGCCCTCCTTCGCGATGAGCTTCGTCGCCGCGGGCGTCAGGTTGATCGACATGTTCTGCGCGATCATGCGCTCGCGCAAATCGGCCACCATAAGCTCGACAATCTGTGCGATCTGCTCGTCGGTGAGCGACTTGAACACGATAATCTCGTCGATGCGGTTCAAGAACTCAGGCCTGAACAGCTTCTTCATCTCGGCCATCACGCGGCTTTTAATCTCCTTGTCGGAAAGCCCCGCATGGTCGTTGCCGGAAAAGCCGAGCGGCGTCGTCTGCGCAATCTCGCGCGCACCGACGTTCGACGTCATGATGATGACTGTGTTGCGGAAGTCGACGGTGCGGCCCTGCGCATCGGTCAGGCGCCCTTCTTCGAGAATCTGCAGCAGGATATTGAAGACGTCGGGATGCGCCTTCTCGATCTCGTCGAAAAGCACGACCGAATACGGCTTCTGGCGCACGGCCTTCGTAAGCTGGCCGCCCTCGTCGAAGCCGACGTAGCCCGGGGGCGAGCCCACCAGACGGCTCACGCTATGCTTTTCCATGTACTCGGACATATCGAAGCTCAAAAGCGCGTCCTCGGAGTTGAACAAGAACTCGGCGAGCGCCTTGGAAAGCTCGGTCTTGCCCACGCCGGAAGGCCCTAAGAAGATGAAGCTGCCCGCTGGGCGTTTCGGGTCCTTCAAGCCCGCGCGGCTGCGACGTATTGCCTTCGAGAGCGCCGTCACGGCCTCGTCCTGGCCGATGACGCGCTCGTGCAGCACGCTTTCCATGCGAAGGAGCTTCTCGGTTTCGGCCTCAGTCAAGTTGGAAACCGGCACGCCCGTGGTCATGGAAACCACGTCGGCGATGTCCTTCACCGTGACCTGGGACACCTGTTTGGAGGTATCTTCCTCCCACTTCTTTTCAGCCTGCTCGCGCTCGGTCTTGAGCTTGCTTTCCTTGTCGCGAAGCTCGGCTGCGGTCTCGAAATCTTGCGCGCCGATGGCCTTGTCCTTCTTGGAGCGGACCTCGCGCAGCTTATCGTCCAAATCGCGCAGCTCCTTGGGCAGCGTCATATTGCGGATGCGCATGCGCGCGCCGGCCTCGTCGATCACGTCGATGGCCTTGTCGGGAAGGAAGCGGTCCTGGATGTAGCGGTCAGACATCTCCACGGCTGCCTGGAGCGCCTCGTCGGTGAAGTGCACCTGATGGTGCGCCTCATAACGATCACGCAGGCCGCCCAGGATGCGGATGGCCTGCTCCTCGTTGGGCTCGCCGACGGTGATGGGCTGGAAGCGGCGCTCGAGCGCGGAGTCCTTCTCCAGATGCTTGCGGTACTCGTCGATGGTCGTGGCACCGATGACCTGAATCTCGCCGCGCGACAGCGGCGGCTTCAAGATGGCCGCGGCGTCAATGGAGCCCTCGGCAGAGCCCGCGCCGATGAGCGTGTGCATCTCGTCGATGAACAGGATGATGTCACCCGCGTCCTGCACCTCTTTGATGCACTTCTTCAGGCGGTCCTCAAACTCGCCGCGATACTTGCTGCCCGCCACAAGCGCAGACACGTCAAGCGTGAACAGGCGCTTGTTGCGCAGAAGATCGGGGACCTGGTTCGCGACGATGAGCTGCGCGAGCCCTTCCACAACTGCGGTTTTGCCGACACCCGGCTCACCGATGAGCAGCGGGTTGTTCTTCTGGCGGCGCGAGAGCACCTGCATGACGCGCTCGATCTCGCCCGCACGGCCGATGACTGGGTCGAGCTTGCCGTCGGATGCCTTCTTGGTAAGGTCGGTGCCGAACTCCTTGAGCATGCTATCGGGGGACGGCCCCATCGCATCGAAAGCGCTGCGGCCGGCATAGACCGGGCTCTGCCCCACCAGATCGTTCAAGGCGCCGCGGATATCATCGCCCTTCACGCCCAGGCGGCCGAGTACGTCGAGAGCCGTTCCCTCGCCCTCGCGCACGATGCCCAAAAGCAGGTGCTCAGTCGAGATGTAGGACTGCCCCATCTGCATAGCCTCGCGCAGCGAGTTCTCGAGCACGCGCTTCACGCGCGGAGTGAAGGAAAGGTGCCCGGACACATCGGCGCTCTCGTCGATGGTCACCACCTGGCGGATAGCCTGCACCACCGCGTCGTATTTGATATTCAGACGCTCGAGCGCCTGAGCGGCAAGGCCCTCTTTTTCCTGAATCAGCCCGAGCAGGATATGCTCGGTGCCCACATAGGGCTGGTGAAGGCCGCGGGCCTCGTCCTGCGCCAGCACGAGCACCTTGCGCGCCTTGTCAGTGAACTTGTCGAATGACATGTATCCTCGTTTCTCACAAGGTCGTTTGTTTGCGATTCATACTAGCACTCTTGTCAAGTGAGTGCTAACTCGGGGGCTCTTCACTATCAAGCCTACAAGAAAAGGCGTCCGGATGGAGCGCCTTAGCGGACAGAAGCTTCCCATGTCAGCTCAAGATATGGACAGCCCTAGGATTGCCCCTGCAAATAACTACTCGGATTTCGTACCGTTAATGAAATCTATCAAAGGAGTTAAGTTTGACGAACAGAATAGGTAGGCACCGTCATCTTGCGCAGAAACCAGATTTGCCGCTTTAAAACAACCTTGAATCACCACGCCGGAAACGCATTGTTTTCCGAAACTGCCTGCCCATTTCTTTACTTTATCCACCGCCTCATGATTGAGTCGCTTGAACGAATTTACTTCGCTATTCGAAACTTTGCACTCAAGACACATTATTCTGCCGTCATAGAGTCCCAAAACGACATCGGCCTTCGTCCCCGCCACCAAGGTCTCCCTGTCGAATAGCTCTCCTTTCCCGGGACCATTCGACAGCAATTCGAACGACTTGCTCGCAACGCTTTTCAGCCCACATCTCGCTATTAACGCCTCGCGAACAGCCTGCTCTTGTCTTTTGCTCGAAGACCCTCTCATGAGGGTTTTCGTCTTTTGTTCAGCCGCCAAAGCCGCAACAGCAACAGCTGCGGCATGCCTCTCGCTATCGGTAGGAGCTGTATCCGCATCAAGCCACGAGAAAATATCCCTATTCAAATTTCGCTCAAGATAGCCGAGCGCAGATTGGCTGAGCCCGATGTCGGAAAATTTACTCGCCGACACTGTACCGGTATCGGATAAATTCTTGAAATCATCCTCACTTACGGTCGGCCTACACATGTTTCTGAGCGTTTGGAGATATCCGGAAATGAGTAATTCTTGGCCGCTTTCCGACGACAGCGACCTCAAAGCCTCTGTGCGTTCAAAAACCGCTTCAACGTCTTCGAGCGCCTTTTCGAAGCTTTCGTGATAGCGCTCCGCGAGGTGATTCTCCGCTTCATGTCGAGCTCTGACGAAATCCTCCGTCATCGTAAGAGACATCTCAACCAATTCAAGCCATGTGTAGCGCTTCGGCAAATCATCAGTCATTTCAATCACCCTTCAAGCACTTCAAGAGGGGGAACCATGATAGCTTCGACTTCCCTCGGTTCGTATTTCACTAACCCGCCGCAATACACCCTGCCATCCGCTGAGTTCACATTCAAGTTCAAATATTCAGTTAGATTGCTCAGAGCATGTTCGGATAACTTGACTTTAGGATACAGGCCATGAATGGTATTGAGCATGGGGAGGCTTTTATCGTTCTTAACGAAAGTCGGGCCTGACCTGGACATATAAGTCATCATTACGGCCGGTGCCTTTGGCGGCTTTATAGACCACCACGCTCTACGGCTTCTTGCGATATATCCCCGATCGACGCCCTTCGTCAACCCGTCCTCCAGTATCCTCGCAGCCGCAGTTCTCAATGGCTCTGGCAACGATTCCAAATTGTCAGGCAAAACAATCAATTTTTTTAGCGCTTCCGGGTGGTTTTGAGCTTCGCAGTCGCCCATGATTTCTTTGGCCCGAGAGACGATAGGGACAGTCAACTCCTCAGGCACATCCCCTAAATCCCTATCGGGCCTCACCCAAAAATTATTATTTCCCGTCACAACTCCACGATGCACCGAGACCATAGACCCTAAGGGAACTAATTCACGTCCGCGATTTCGTCGGTCAATCTTTGAAGAATCGAGCAGAGGAAACCACCTGTCGGAAGAGCGCAACTCTCGCAAATTAACGAGCCTGAGATCTCCGTTCGGGGCTACAACGTCAACAGCTTCTCTGTCGAAATCTGAAAAAGCAAAGGCAATCGCAGTCGAGTTGGTACCTGCAAACACCTGCAATTTCCTGTCAAAGAGTTGGATTTTTTCTATAGGCAGTTTTTCAGTAAGCAGCTTTCTAACAAAAGACCCGTATCCGATATCCAACCATTCGGCGCTTGTTAGAAGTTCGGCATAGTCGCCCTTTTGCCATAATTCCGCAATGTGAGCAATAAAATGCACGTGTAGTCCCGACAGAGCGCTTGCAGAAACACCAAGCCTTTCCGCCGTTTGCTTAAGACGGTTTTTCTCTTCTTTAGTTATCTCGTGGTGACGAACATAGGGAGGATTACCTATCCATAGCGTCTTTCCTCGCCCCGACGGCAATTCGAAGTCCATGAAATTCAGATTCAATATCTTTATATTCTTATCCAAATGATTTCTTCGAACGTTTTCAGCGCACATCTCGCATGCAAGAGAAGAGCTGTCTACCGCATAAATAACGGCATTGGGGAATGCACGAGCGGCAGCTAGAGCAAATCTACCGCTTCCACATCCGCAATCCACAACAATGTCTGGATCAATATTCGATTTTGCATCCGAAATCATCATTTCCACAATGCGGAGAGGGGTGTAGACGCTGCCATTTTTTCGCCGTTCGGCAGCCGAATGCGACGCAATGTAGTTATCGCCGATTGGGTCACCAACTGTCCAAATCTGGTCTTTGTCCTTTTGAACCATTTCTCACCCCCCCACATTTCTGCATATAGCGCTAAGGCAAAGCTGCCGAGCCGATTGACAAGTACACAAGCCGTCAGTAAAACGAATTATACCCGTTGGGCAACGTCGGAAATAGCTGCGCAATAACAGGCTGCACGGAATCGAAGCCAAAGGCGCCCCAGACGAAGCCCGGATGAAGCACGCCCGAGGAAGAACTGCCAAAGCTGCTAAACTAGAAACCCATGCAAAATGATCGTCATCGAAAAGCATACAAGGAGAGAGGCCTTGAAACGCTCGGAAAGCGATACTGCCATCAAGGAGGCACTTTGCGCATCATGCGCTCGCGCACCCTCGATTCCGTAAGCGACGTGGAACTCTCGCGGCAGGCACAGGTAAGCCGAACCACCTTTTACGCGCATTTCAACAATGTGCATGAAGTGTTCCAAGCGCTCATCGGCGATTACATGGCCGACGTGCAGTCACTCGACGGCCGCCTCTCGGACATGAGGTCGCATGCGCCCCAGACCCATCCCGATTCCAACGGCGCCGCAGGCGGCCCCGGCGAAGCGCGCCCGTCGTGCCGCGCTGGATGCATCGCGATTCCCTATTGCCAGAAAATCCGCAGCGCCAGAAAGTACGCGCCCGTCACCGCCGACCCGCGGTTTCTTCCGGAGCTTCTTCGATCCGACCGATCGATCGACAGGGAATTCTTCTCCGAACGACTTGCCAGCTCGAGCCTTTCGCCTCGGCAGATCAAGGCGCTTTGCATCTTCCAAATGAGCGGGTGCCATGCGCTCGCGACGTCCAACCTTGCCTCAGAGGGCGATTGGCACGAGATCCAGGAGACCATCGACGCGTTCATCGACGGCGGCATAACCGCGCTGCGAAAACGCTGCTCGTCCCTTTCGCCCCTTCCCCTTACAGGAACGCAAGCGGCTGAACAAGGGGAATCGTAACCGCGCTCGCCACAAGCGTGACGACGGTCATCCCCGCAGCATAGTCCCCTTCATGCCCGTTTTGCTTCGCGATCATAGGAACGACGGTCATGATGGGAAGCGCCATGATGGCGACCATCGCGATGCAGAACTCCTGAGGCAGGCCGATTGCTTGCATGATATGCCCGCCGATGACGGGAAGCAAATCATCTTCACCGCAATGCCGACGTAAAGCTCCGGGCAGCGCAGCGCCTGACTCCATTTGCTGAAACAGAGCATCGCTCCCAGGTACATCATGCACAAAGCGCTCGTCGCGCTGGACACCGTTGAAAGCGTATCGCAGATGGCCTGGGGAAGCTGCACTTGAATCGCAATGCAGGCAAGGGCGAGCACCAAAGCGACGATGTTCGGCGTAAGGAAGCTCTTCAAGTTGAAGTGCATCATGCGGTCGCGAGCCGTCGCAAGCCAGATGCCGAACGTCCAGAACACCGCCTGATCGACGATAGAGAACAGCGCCATATACAAAAGCCCCGTGTCAGGGAAGAGCGCCGAGAGCAACGGCATGCCGACGAATCCGGTGTTGCCGAAAATGAAGCAGAACATGAACACGCGGTCGTGATCGGGACGAATGCGCATCGCCTTCGCGATAAGGAAAGTCACCACGGTGATCGATGCGTAGAATATCGCCGAGAACAGGATGACGCCCGCATTGTCCTCGACCATTTGCCATGTCGTTCCGTGAAACGTCGACCAGAACAACAGCACGGGCAGAAATATTTTCGCGATAAGCTTCGCGAACTGCGGCAAATAATCCCGCGTGATGATAGAAAGCTTCCCCGCCGCAAAGCCGATGGACAAGATGAGGAAGAATATGATCATCCTCTCAAGCGTTATTTCGAATGCCATTACCAACCCCTTCTTTCCCATTGAAATACGCCCGTCTGAAGAAACGGGCGCGCCGTTTAAGCCCATCATGGATGTGCCGACAGGAGGAAAGAAGTGCAAGTACGGGAATGGTGTTCAGTTCCAGCAGCCCTACGACGGCCCCAGTGCGCAAAACGGCCCCTCGGCGCCGCGCTCTCGCGCAGCACCAAGGAGGCCGTTCCAACGTTTTGTCGCAGAAAATGCGATTAGTACAGCTTCGCACCTGCGGGGATGCGGTCACTTACCATGAGCAGGTTCAGGCGCTCCTCGGTGGCGTCGCCTTCGACCTTCTCCTCGTGCACGGCGGAAAGAAGCATGCCGCAGGACTCGACACCCATCATCTTGCGCGGCGGCAGGTTCACAATCGCGATGAGCGTCTTGCCGACGAGCTCTTCGGGCTCGTAGTACGCATGGATACCGGACAGGATGACGCGGTCAGCATCGGTGCCGTCGTCGAGCGTGAACTGCAGCAACTTCTTGGACTTAGGCACGGCGACGCATTCCTTCACCTTAACAGCGCGGAAGTCTGACTTGCTGAAGGTGTCAAAGTCGACCTGTTCCTCGAACAGCGGCTCGATGACCACCTTCGAGAAGTCGATCGACTCGGGCTCGGACACTGCCTCAGCAGCCTCCGCCTTCGCAGCGCGCGCCGCAGCAGCCGCCGCAGCAGCCTTACCACTCGAAGGTGCCTCATCCTTCATATGCGGGAAAAGCAGTACGTCGCGGATGGTGGCGGAGTCGGTGAGCAGCATCGTCAAGCGGTCGATGCCAACACCCACACCGCCCGCCGGCGGCATGCCGTACTCGAGTGCGCGTATGTAATCGGCGTCGTAGCCCATGGCCTCATCGTCGCCCATATCCTTCGCCTCGACCTGCGCGCGGAAGCGCTCGGCCTGGTCAACGGGATCGTTTAGCTCGTTGAAGGCGTTCGCGTACTCGTGTCCGCAGATGAACAGCTCGAATCGCTCGGTGAGCTCGGGGTTGTCAGCCTTCTTCTTCGCAAGCGGGGAGATCTCGAGCGGATGGTCGCACACGAAGGTGGGCTGCACGAGCTTCTCCTCGGCAACAGCCTCGAAGATCTCGCTGATGAGCTTGCCCTTGCCCCATGCATCTTCCGCATGGCCGCCGTTTTTCTCCAGGATGGCGACGAGCTCTTCGCGCGTGCGGTCGAAGGACACTTCCTCGCCCGCATGCTCGCTCGCGAGCTCCATCATGGTCGCACGGCGCCATTCGCCCGACAGGTCGATCTCGGTGCCCTGGTAGGTAACCTGCAGCGTGCCGCAAGCCTCCATAGCGGCGGCCTGGATGAAGCCCTGCGTGAGCTCCATCATACCGTTGAGGTCGGAGAACGCCTGATAGGCCTCCATCGTGGTGAACTCGGGGTTATGGTACGGGTCCATGCCTTCGTTGCGGAACTGGCGACCGATTTCGAAAACCTTCTCGAAACCGCCCACGAGCAGGCGCTTCAAGGGCAGCTCGGTCGCGATGCGCAGGAAGTAGTCGCGGTCGAGCGCGTTGAAGTGCGTGACGAACGGCTTCGCGTTCGCGCCGCCCAGAATAGGATGCAGAAACGGCGTCTCCACCTCGTAGAAGCCCTGCTGCTCCATATAGCGGCGGATGGCAGCCACGATCTTGAAGCGCTTTTCGAACGTGCTCTTGACCTCGGGATTCATAACAAGGTCGACATAGCGCTGGCGATAACGCGTTTCCTTGTCGGCCAAGCCGTGGAACTTCTCCGGCAGCGGGCGCAGCGACTTGGACAGAAGCTCGTAGCCCGTGACGGCGACGGAGAGCTGACCGCGCTTCGTGCGCATCATGGTGCCGTGAACGCCGATCCAGTCGCCCACGTCGAGGTCTTTCATTGCAGCGAAGACTTCCTCGCCGAGTGCGTTGATGCGGCAGAACAGCTGGATGTCGCCCGTCGCGTCGCGCAACTCGAAAAACGCGATCTTGCCCTGGACGCGCTTGGCCATGATACGGCCCGCCACATCGACCTCGTCCTCGGTGGAGGCGCCGTCTTCGAGCGAGGCGTACTTCTCGTCGAGGTCGGTCAGGTGATGTGTGTAATGGAACGCGTGGCCGTAGGGATTTTCCCCAGCCTCGATAAGCGCCGCGCGCTTCGCCTTGCGAACCTCGATCGGGTCGTCTTCAATTACTTGCTTGGTAGTTTCTTCAGCCATGCTAATCCTAGTGCTCGATCTTTAGAATCGTCATCTTGATGACGCGGCCAGTGGGGCCTGTGGTCTCGATCTCGTCACCCTTCTTGTTGCCGAGAAGCGCCGCGCCAACAGGAGACTCGTTGGAGATCTTGCCGGCTGCCACGTCGGCCTCAGCGCCGCCCACGATGGTGAAGACACGCTCGCGGCCGCCCATGTCGACGGTGACAGTGGAGCCGATAGTCACCTTCGAGGAACGCTTCGGCGCCTCGACGACAGTCGCTTCGGAGAGAATGCGGCCGATTTCGGCGATGCGCGCCTCCATCATACCCTGCTCGTTCTTGGCGTCGTCGTACTCGGAGTTCTCGGAGATGTCGCCGAACTCGCGGGCAACCTTGATGCGCTCGCCCACTTCGGCGCGCTTCTCGGTCTCGAGGTAGTGAAGCTCCTCTTCAAGCTTCTGGCGGCCCTCCGGCGTCAGGATGTAATTGCTGTCTGCCATGGTCAGTCCCTTCAAAAACACGAAGCGGCGCATCGCTTGATGCACCGTTTTCCCCGTTCAATCCCGATTACTTGGGAATAAACATACGAATGCGGCGCACGCCTTTACCGCTGCGCGCGCCGCAAATCCATCGATATGGATAAGTGTTACTCGCTCTTCTTCTTGACCGTCTTCTTCACGGTCTTCTTTGCAGGCGCTTCTTCCTCTTCGACTTCCTCGACTTCTTCCTCGTCTTCAGCCTCTTCGATTTCCTTCTTGTCCTTCTTGCCGGCGCCCATGCCGTCGCGCAGGTTCTTCACGGTCTTGCCGAGAGCGCTGCCGAGCTTCGGGAGATTCTTCGGCCCGAAGATAAGCAGGATGACCGCAAGGATGATGAGCAATTCCGGAGTGCCCATACCAAAGATCTTCATACATTCCTCCAAATACGTTCCTGTATGCGACGAAATCGCACATGAATGCAGTGCTTGCGCTGAGCAGAAAGGGTATCACAACTGGGGAAAAACGGCGTAGATGGACAGAATTAACATATGCAAACCGACCCGCAGAAAAGAAAAACGGCGGCCTCCGAAGAGACCACCGTTTCGCATTCGATGGTCGGGATGACAGGATTTGAACCTGCGGCCTCTGCGTCCCGAACGCAGCGCTCTACCAAGCTGAGCCACATCCCGAAGTGCTGTTTGCGACAGCAAACGATATATTACCATAACGGCTTCGCTTGGCAAGTCCTTTTTTTATGAGAAGAGAAAGCTCCTTTGCCGCGATGCCGGCGCGCCATGGGCGAAGATGCAAGTTCTGCACGCAAGCGCACCACCCGCGAGCTTGTTTACCTAGGCAGGCGCACCGCCGCGAGCTTATTGGCCTAGCGGGAAAGAGCCGGTGCGGTCGATAGATGCGGGTTGTCGATCGTCACGCGCTGCGGCACGACCACGCACAAGATGACGCCTTCCGATATGACGTCGCCCCCATCATCGCGCGCGCAGACGTTCCAGAACAGCTTGCGGTAGCCCTTAGAGCTCGTCTCCTCGCGATCGAACGCCGCCTCACCGTGCAACGTGCCGTCGACGCCGCTTTTGCGATGCGTGACATTCACGTTCACCCCGAAGGGCAGCTCGCGCGATAAATCAGTATGGAACTCGGCACCGAGACTCGCCGCCGCTTCGAGCAGCGTGAGCGTAGCGCCTCCATGCACAAAGCCATACGGCTGGCGGATAGCGTCGGTGATGGGAAGCTCCGCCCGCACGAACGTGGCGCTCGCCTCGGGAAAGGTGATACCCAGCAGCTTGTTGAAATCCACAGAAAGGCTCTCCTTAGACTCCTTGATAAGTTGCCCCGCTATGCGCTGGCTATCTCCCCCGCGAGGGGCGATCGGCGCCGCTGCGGCGCTTGCGAGGCTGTTCGCGCTCGGGCACAGGAGGGACGGCACCCGTGCCCGCCTGCACCATTGCATCGATTTCCTTCGCCATCTTGTCGGCGCCTTCCAGGCGGTTCTTCTCGGTACCCTCCATGGCCTTCTTGCCCTCGCCCTGGAAAGTCTTCGTGCGCTGGATGAGGATGGCGCCGATCAAGAACGGCATCCAGAACACAATGCCGCGATACACCAGGCCGATTGCCGTGCCCGCTGCGGCCGTCTCGCCGAACATCGTGAACGCCACGACCACCGCGGCCTCCACGACGCCAACGCCCTGCGGCGTAATCGAAATCATGGCGAACAGCGTCGCCACCACGTAACCGCAGATGAGAGCCTCGGGGCTCGTCACGCCAAACGACACGCCCACGAGCGCGAAGCAGCTCAGCTCGCACGTCGATGCGATCAGTGAGCACCCGTAGGCCTTGAACGTGGGCTTCGGGCTGTGGCCGATCAAGCCCGCCGCCTCGGAAAACGTGGAGGCGATGTTCTCGACCCAGGGTTTTAGAGGCGGCTTCTTGAACACGCCGCGAACCCGATTCACCAGCCGCTCGATGGGGCGCAGGATCTTCAGCATGAGCGCCGGGCGCTTGCGACCCAAGACGAGCACGCCGATCATGCAGCCCACGAGCAACATCACTACCATGCCCAAAAGGAACCACACGGGGGAAAGGCCCACCGTGACCAGCAGGATTAAAAACGCCAGGATCATGATGGTGCAGAAGGCGCCGTCGATCGTAATCTGCATGAGCAGCGCCGCCGACGTCGCCTTACCAGGCGAGATTCCGCGGCGACGCGCGTCGTCGACCACGAGCGTGGTGCCCGCCAGGTTGAGCGATGGCGCAATCGTGTTCATGAAAAAGGTGCCGAACACAAGCGGCAGCGTGGCGCGCGGGGCCATATGTTCCCCCACCGCGCGGAAGCACGACGAATACGCAAAGCTCTGCGAGACGTACTTGCACAGCTGGGTGAGAATGGCTGCGACGAGCGGAATCGTCGAACCGCGCTGCATGGTCTCGACAAGCTCGGCCAACTGGTCGCCCCGCAAGAACACCACCGCCAACACGATGATGAGCACGAGGCCGACCAGCAGATTTCTGATGCTGAACTTCACAGTTGAGGTTCGTCCCTGTCCCTAGTGGCGGAAGTGGCGATGCCCGGTGAAGACCATGGCGATGCCATGCTCGTTGGCCGCCTGGATGCATTCCTCATCGCGGATAGAGCCGCCCGGCTGGATGATGGCGGTCACGCCCCACTCGGACAGCGTGTCCACATTGTCGCGGAAGGGGAAGAACGCGTCGGACGCGCACACCAAGCCCTCCGCGGGCACGCCCATGCGCTCACACGCCTCGTGGGCGCGCTTGCAGGCGATGAGCGCGGAATCGACGCGGTTCGGCTGGCCGGG
>OLPR01002785.1_pt1 | contig 12430 bp, 11 predicted proteins | sample 1672761 | NCBI WGS metagenome assembly OLPR01 (sample SAMEA3136721, study PRJEB25190) | human gut metagenome | biome: human gut; feature: human-associated habitat; material: faeces | place: Austria | collected 2013 | reverse complement strand
GGTGTCCTAAAACCATTGATATTACTGTGTTTTTTGAAAAATGCTGTATCACCACCGGTACCAAAAAGGCAGCGCCCCACGGGGACGCTGCATTTTTTTCGTGCTGCTGCCGTCAGATCGTGCCGGTCACGGTCAAAACGGCGGTGCCGGGGGTGATCGTCCAAAGACCGGTCGCAGCATCCTGCGCGTAGGCTGCGGCGGGAACGGTCACGCGACCGGCTGTTGTTGCAAATGCTCCGGTTGCGGCGTTATAGCTGTAGTTTCCGGTCTCGGGCCACGCGTTGCCGTTTAGCGTTACGCTTATAGGACTCTTGAGAGCCGGGTCAAAGGTATCGCTTACAACGAGGGCGGCTGCGGCATCGACGGCCTCCGCGCCGGTGTTGCGGATAGTGAAGGTGTACGCTATCTGCCCGTTCTCGGCAACTATCGTCGGGTTCAGCGCCTTGGTTATGCTCAAAAGCGCAGAAGTATCGGCCGTGACGGTCTCGCTTGCGCTTATCGGCTCTGTCAGTCCGCCGCCGCTTACGGATGCGGTGTTCACTATGCTGCCGCCTGTGCCGGGCGCGGCGTAGTCGTTTGCCGCGGCTCTGTATACTATAAGCGCGTTGCCCCCGGCAGGCACGCTTATGCCGCTTATCATGAGCGGTGGGCCGGCCGCAACGGTAGGCGCGGCCTGAAGAACGCCGTTTACATAATACAGAACCGAATCGCCGGCAAACGTCAGGGGCGTTACCGATGCGGTGCCGGCGGTGTACGCGCCGAGATCGTCGGTGACCGTAAGGCCGGTGTACGGCGCTGAGCCTGTGTTGCTGATGCTCACGGCATAGGTCAGCGTATCGCCGCGGCGATAGCTGCCGGAAACCGAGGTCTTGCTCACGCTGAGCACTCGTGTGATTTCGCCTGTTACGATATTTGAATTGGCGGTCAAGCCGTTGTAGCTTATGCTGGCCTGGTTTGTGAATTGAGCCATCTATATCCTCCTTTGCAGACTCTGATGCCTGCTATACATTTTATGCGCAGAATACAGATGCTGTTATTTACAGAATTGTAATTGCATTTTTTCGCCCGTGAGACTATAATTCTTCTGTCAAAAGGAGAGAATTATGAGCGATTTTGAGTATTTCAAGCCCTACGAGGGTGATAAGCCTTACATATTTATAAGCTATGCGCACGCGGATGACGATGCGGTCCTGCCCATTGTCAGCGACATGCATCGCCGCGGATATAACATCTGGTATGACGAGGGCATTGAGGTCGGCAGCGAGTGGCAGGAGTGTATTGCCTCGCACCTTGCAGACGCGCACCTTGTCGTTGCGTTCATATCCAATGCATATATGCGCTCGGATAACTGCCGGCGCGAGATGCACTATGCGCAGTCGAAAAAGATAAAGACCATAAACATTTTTATCGAGGAAACGGCGCTGACACCGGGTATGGAGCTTCAGATAGGCAATATTTTTGCCCTGATGAAATACACGTATCCGAGCGATGAGTATTTCTATGATAAGCTGTACAGCGCGCCGCTTTTAAACAGCGAAAACTTTGCAGATGCCTCGCCGCGCCCGACGACCGAAACGGCAAAAGCTGCGCCCGTGCCGCCCAAGAAAGAGAAAAAGGAAAAGAAAAAGCCCGGCAAGGTGAGGAAGATCGCGCGCTGGTCGATAGCCGTCGCCGTGTTCGGCGTGCTGCTGGCTGCGCTCATTGTCGGCTACTTCACGGGCTATCTCGAAAAGCTGCTCACGCCGACAACGCAGATAGAAACGCTTGCCGCCGACACGGTGTGCGACTTCAAAAACGCCGTTTTTGAAAATGCCGCGCGCGAGTACACCGGCAAGGAAAGCGGAGATATAACGGTAGGGGAGCTAAAGGGCATAACCGAGCTTTATATCTGCGGCAATGAATACAGCATGCATGAGCCTACAGCCGGAGTCGGCAGCGTAAGCCAGAGCGACAAATCCGCAGCGTACACCGATTGGCAGGGCAATGAAAAGACCGTCAGCCGCGGCAGCGTAAACGATTTGTCGGATCTGCGGTATTTCACAGGACTCAAAACGCTTTGGCTTCAGTACCAGAGCCTGAGCAGCCTCGAAACGATGCCGGCCTGCTCGATAACGAGCCTTAATATCGACGGCAGCAGAGTCGCGGCGCTCGACGGCGTCGGCAATCTGCCCGAGCTTCGGAAAATCAGCGCAAATTACAATCCGCTCGGCTCACTCGGTGATCTGAATAAGTGCCAGGAGCTGATGCACGCAAGCTTCATCGGCGCAAGCTGCACCAACTTCTCGGTATTCAAGCCGCTTGTGAATATACAGAGCGTTGCGTTTTCAAACTGCTCGCTGAGCGATATCAAGCAGGTGCTGGATATGAGCTCGCTGCGCAGCGTGAAGCTGTATGACTGCAATCTCAGCGGTGGATTCTTTAAGTCGTTTGACCGCGAACGGGCAATAACCGAGCTGGAGCTTGTAAGCTGCACTGTTGATACAACGAACGGCCTTGAGGACTTCACTGGCCTAACGATGCTTCGCCTTACAGGAACACGCGGGGTTTCCGACTGGTCCGCGCTCGATTCGCTCACGGCGCTAAAGACCGTTTACATTGACGACGGCCTTTCATCAAGCTTCACCGGCGAGCACCAGTATCAAATAGTAACTGAATAAAATTGATCCCGAGTGCATTGCACTCGGGATGATTATTCGGATTTGTTCTCTTCCGGGGAGGCTGCTGTAAGCGGATCCGGAGCGGCATCTGCCTCGGGCGCAGGCTCGGGCTTGGGTTCAGTGCTCAGTGCGACGATCTTCTCCGTCAGCAGCTTATAAAGATGCGAGTATATCGCAGATTCAACTACCAGGTGCTTCACCGAGCTGTCATCCCTGCGGTTGGGGTCGAATACGTCGGCTGCGAGCTGCTTGACCTGCTCTGTGCACAGGCGGCACAGACTGCGGTGGCGCATGACAAAGTCATCGTAAATCTCCTTGACCTCTTCTTCGGGAATATTCATCGGAATTATCTTGCTTACAACGGATATGCTCAGGCTCTGCTTGAGGGTGCATATCATGATAAGATACGCAAGATGGATCTTAGTGTATTTTTTCTTCACCGGAGCGGGCATAATCTTCATGCGGACGTAATTATTGATTGTGCTCGGAGTGATTATCGGATCGCTGCCCGGCATGTGCGGAAAAAGGTCAAGAAAGCGGCCGACGAGCGATATGACCTGATCCATATAAAGATCAAAGTCGGGAAGCTCGTCCCAGGTCGGAAGCGAAAAACGGTTTATGTATTTATCCCATCTGCGCAGCTTGGCTGCAACGAATTTGCTGTTATATATAGGTCGTTCCTCCCTAAGGTGTTATATAATACATTATAGCACCGATTTGAATTTGTGACAAGAAAATATAATATTCATTATTATTTCTTAATAAAGTATTTACTTAGAGAGAAAAATGCGGTAATATGATATAATATATTAAATACCCATGGAGGTGTATGATGTCAATTGAGGTATTCACTGATTCGGCGGCCAATCTTCCGGCTGCAAAGATCGAAGAGATGAATATACATGTGATCGCGTGCAGCTATGAGCTGGACGGTAAGATCATAAAGTGCCCTTTAGTTCCTGAGAGCTTTGACGGTCACGAGTTTTATGATATGCTCCGAGCTAAAGCCGAGCTCCGCACGAGCATGACAAATTCCCATGACATTGCAGAGGCCTTTGAAACCGAGCTTTCTAAGGGCAACGATATTGTCTATATAAGTATTTCATCCGGCATAAGCGGAACATATAATGCCGGACGTCTTGCGGCCGAGGAGCTGCGCGATAAATATCCCGAGCGGCGCATTGAAGTGTTTGACTCTATGGGTGCAGGACTCGGTATCGGCTTACTTGCCATGAAAGCTGCCGACTACAGGGACGAGGGGCTCAACATGAATGCGCTCATCGAGCGCCTTGCCTCCGACCGCAGCGGCCTTTGCGAGTATTTCACGGTCGATGACCTCATGCATCTTCGGCGCGGCGGAAGACTGTCCGGCATAGCCGCAATGGTTGGAACGGTCCTTAACGTGAAGCCGCTCCTGCGCGGCGACGAGGAAGGGAAGATCGTCGTTTTCTCAAAGCTCCGCGGCAGGAAGAAAGCAATAGAGGCCATTGCGCATGAGTACGAGGCCAAAGCCGTCGATCCGCAGCATCAGCGCGTTGCCATAAGCCACGGCGATTGCCTTGAAGACGCTGAAAAGCTCGCCGAAATGGTTCGTGCCATTGCCGAACCGGAGGAGCTTATAATCTCCATGCACGAGCCGTTCACCGGCATTCATGTCGGCCCCGGCATGCTGTCGCTGTTCTTCATCGGCGCAGGAAGATGAAAAAAAGACCGCTTTCGCGGTCTTTTTTTATTGAAATAATAAGCTTTATCAGTGGTGATCCTTTGCGTTTGTGCCTTTGTCGCCGACACCGAAGTGAAGCTCCTTCATGCCTTCGACCTCGTCGCAGATATCCTTGAGCTGGCATACGGTGCAGTCGGTGGGCAGACCTTCCATGATGTGGGTCAGCGTGTTGGTGATTGCATCGGCTTTCTTGGCGTTTTCAAGCATTGCCTTGAAGTCGAGTGAGGGATCAGTGACGAAAATGACCTTAACGTTGAGAACGTTTGCGTCTTTCTTATATGCCTCGATGTAGCGGTAGCCGACCTGCTCGAAGTTAATGCCGCGCTTTATGGCTTTCTTGGAAACGCGCACCTGCTCGCGGTGGCTTTCCGGGGACATGCGCACCATGTAGCCTTCAGGATAGACGTGGTACTTGCAGAACTCGATGTCTTTAAGTGCGCGGTAGACCTCTTCATCCTCGCCGTCGAGAACGCCGACGCGCAGCAGAACGATGCGCGCGAAGGGAACGTCCTTCTTTATTGCCTTGAGATCGGGACCGTAGAGCACTACCTCGTCGCGGTTGACAAGCTCGGAGCTTGTTGTGGTGCAGATGTAGTTTGCCGAGCCCAGACCGAGAGCGCCAAGCTCATACGCGGCGTCCGACTGGAGCACAAGCTCTGCCGAGCCGAGATCCGGCCATGCCTTGCCTGCTTTGTATGGCCATGCCTTGGGAGAGCCTTTTGCAAGCAGCTCGTTGGTGTGCTTTATAAGAGCATTGTACAGTTCCATGTTGGTATCTCCTTTACCTTATTTCCTTTGGTTATATTATAGACGCTCGGTCCATAAAAACGTGTAGCAAATTCTACAGGTCATAATAAATGTTAAAATAATTGCATTTTTCCGCAAAAAACGGAGCCACTAGCAAATGACTCCGTTTTTTGTGTTTATAAATAAGATATCGCGCTCAGAACGAACCGCTGCGGCCGCCGTGAGTGCTGCCGCCGCTTGAAACATGCGTGCTGCTGAAGCCGCCGCGATCGTTATCGTCATCCTTCGGCTTTGCCGTCACGGAAACGGTGTGATACAGGAACAGATCCTCGCTCCTGCCGGGAGTGAAGCTTCCTGAGCGCAGATAATCCGCTGCCGATGACTTCATAGAAACCGACTTCATGCCTCGCTTCATTGAAAGCGTGACGATAAGGGCAACGATAAGTCCCACAATAAGTGCGCCGATAAGCCAAACTTGATTAAAATACATGACGCTCGGCGTGTAGTCGTAATCGTCGTCTGTGTCATCGCTGTAGTTTCCGTCATCCGGCTCATAGGCGGACAGGCACGGGCCGCAGTCGTCTGCAAAGCTGATCGCCGCGCCGGACCAGTCGCCGTCGGAAAGGTAGGGAAGCAGATTCTCGGCAATATAGTCAAGGTCACTGTCCGTGAAAGCACCGATGCAGCTTCCTGAGGTGCTTATTGCCCAAACGCGCTCATTTTCGCTTATAAGAAGCAGTATGCCGTCCTTGTTTTCACCTTGGCCGATTTCGTTTTCGTCATAAAAATCGTCGGCGTATTCCTCAGCTGTCTTGCCGTCGAGCGAGGAAGCCGTGACAACTGCGACATCAACACCATAGATTCGGTTGAGCTCGGCGAGCTTGCCGCTTATAATCTCGGTGTCAAACTCGTCAAAAAGCCTCTCCTGATCGTATACGATGCTCTTGTCGCTGTCGGCAAGAGCGGCCGGAATGAGCGAAACGCAGAGAAGAAATGCGAGAATAAAAGATAAAAGCTTCTTTTTCATGCCGCACCTCCTCAATGAAACAGCAGCCAGAACACGGCGTAGGCAGCGACCGAGGCTCCGGCGAATACAGAGCCGAAATACGTCCAGAACAGCCCCTTGTCAACCGGCAGATCACCGACAAATTTGCCGGTCTGACCGTTCATTGCAAAGGTGTATTTCTCGCCGTTCCATGTGGTGTTGAGTATCCACACGGGGTAGAGCGCATAGTGCTTCCGGCCGCCGGAAAACTGCACGGACACATTCTCGGGAACAACGGAGTCATAGCCCTGCACGGTGCTCTGTAAAACAAGATCCGAGCTGCGCTTAACGCGCTCGTTTGCTCTCTCGTTGCACTCGTCCGAGCTTACGTCGTATTTGTCGGCAAGATAGCCGGACAGATAAGCCATGCTGAAATCAACCGCTTCGGAAAAATCGAACGGCTCAAGCGATTCCATAAGATCGTCCGGCATTTTCTTTGAGCCGTCGACCGGGATATGGTCAAAGCTCATGCTGCCGCTGCGCAGAACGCTGTAGTGGCTGGTCTCGGTGTAATCGTAATCCTTATCCGACCAGAAGCGAGTGCGCGTTGCGTGGTATCGTGCCTCGGCGTCGGCGTCGGTGTCAAACAGCCAGAAGGGAACGTACACGCCCTTTATCTCGTCGATGTGGTTTTCACTTTTGAAGAGCTTCGGCAAAAGCTTCTTGTCGGTAAGGTGCTTTTTCAGAGCTTCCTTTGCGGTATTCTTATCGAGCTTGAAGGGAATAATATAGTCCGGCTTCAACTCGCCGGAAAGCTGCGATTTGAATATGGTGGGATTGCCGCAGAACGGGCAGCTTGTCGCCGCCGTCGTGTCATCAGCAATTATCTCGCCGCCGCAGCTTTGGCAGACATAGATGCACATACCGTCGCCATCGCCGTCAAAACGCTCCTTTTCGTCGTTCGATATCCAATTCATGTCGTCGGACTTATCATTTTTCAGGCTCTCGTCATAGCTTTTGAGCGTTTCAAGCTCAAACTCGGTGTCGCAATACGGACACTTCATTTTCCCGGCTGCGCTGTCATAGGTTATAAAGCCGCTGCAGCAGGGACATTTATATTGAACGGTATTCTTCGTTTCCATAAGCGTCAGACCTTATCGTTGTCGTTGAACGGGTCGCCGCATTTCGGGCAGAACTTCGGCGGCTGCGACTGATCGGCAGGGACCCAGCCGCACTTATCGCACCTGTATCTCGGAGCGCCGGTCGGACGAGGCTTGCCGCACTCAGGGCAGAAATTATCCGTTGAAGTCGTGCCGCAGGAGCAGGTCCACGCGGAAGAAGGCTGTGCCGGTGCTGCCTGCGCAGGAGCTGCCGTCTGCTGCTGGGCTGCCGCCATGCCGTAAAGCGCCTGAGCGTTTGCGCCGCCGGCGTTAGCTGCCATACCCATGCCCATGAAGCCTGCCATGGCGCCTGAGCTGTTGCCTGCTGCCGTGCGCATGGCGTCGGTCTGAGCGCCGATGACGGCGCCTGCCGCGAGAGCGGGATTTGCAAGCGCGGCGGCGCGCTGAAGCTCCTTGAGCTTTTCCGCGTCCTCTTCGGGGATGCTGACGGAGTTCATTGCTATGGAAACAACGCTTATTCCGCGCAGCTCCGACCATTTGCGTGTGAGCGTTTCATTCATAAGGTCGCAAAGCTCAATGGTGTGCGCCGGGATCTGGTTCGGGCGCATTTCAAATGTCGAAAGCCGTGCAAAGGCCGGCTGAAGTGCGCTGACAAACTCGGATTTAAGCTGCGAGTCGATCTCCGAGCGCTCGTAGGCCTGCTCAACATTGCCGCAGACATTTGTGTAAAACAGCAGGGGATTTGTGATTTTATATGAATAAACGCCGTTGCATCTGACTTCGGTGTCCGTATCAAGTCCTATGCGGTTGTCAACAATGCGGAAGGGGATGGGCGTTGCGGTGCCGAATCTGTTATCGACTATCTCCTTGGTGTTGAAGTAGTAAACGCGCTGATCCTTGCCGGTGTCGCCGCCGAAGGTAAAGCGCTTGCCGATGGTCTTGAAGGTGTCAAGTATCGCCTGACCGAGACTGCCGGAGAAAATGCTCGGCTCAGTCGATGCATCATATGTAAACTGTCCCGGCTCTGCGCAGACCTCGACGACCTTGCCCTGCTCGACGATTATCATGCACTGTCCGTCGGCAACGGCAATGCCCGAGCCGCTGGAAATGATGTTGTCGTTGCCCCTGGTGTTCGACGAGCGCGAGCTTGTGCGCTTTGCACCCTTTACAACGAGTGTGTCCTTATCAATCGCATCGCAGTAGAAAAACTCCTTCCACTGGTCTGCCATCGTTCCGCCGAGAGCGCCTGCGCCGGCTCTTATAAGTCCCATATCAATAAAACCCCTTTCAAGAATGCGTTGATTTTCAATGCATACTACATTTGCATGTAATTGTACAAATTATATCATGCACGAGCGGTGCTTTCAACAATTTTCAACACTTGCGGATATTAAATTATAGTGTTAAAATAAAGCGTTTGATAATAAAGGGGGTAAACTTCATGAGCATTATTAAAGACATAAACCTTGCGCCTTCCGGCGAGATGAAGATAAACTGGGTCGAGCGCAACATGCCCGTGCTGCGCGGCATCGGCCGCCGCTTTTCCGAGGAAAAGCCTTTTAAGGGACTCAAGGTTGCGCTTTCCGTCCACCTTGAGGCTAAAACCGCGTATCTGTGCCGCGTGATGGAAATGGGCGGCGCGGAAATGTATGTCACAGGCTCAAACCCTCTTTCCACTCAGGATGACGTTGCCGCGGCGCTGGCTGCCGGCGGCATGAACGTTTTCGCGGAATACGGCTGCACCGAGCAGCAGTATGAAGACTGCCTGCGCGAGGTGCTCAAGATCGGCCCCAATATTATCATTGACGACGGCGGCGACCTCGTCCACCTCATGCACGAGGAGTTTGCAGACCTCATCCCCGGCGTTATCGGCGGCTGCGAGGAGACAACGACCGGCATTAACCGCCTGCGCATCATGTCCGCTGCCGGTGCGCTGCGCTTCCCTATGGTCATGGTAAACGATGCCGACTGCAAGCACATGTTCGATAACCGCTACGGCACCGGCCAGAGCGTTTGGGACGGTATCTGCCGCACGACAAATCTTATCATCGCCGGCAAATACGTTGTCATATCCGGCTACGGCTGGTGCGGCAAGGGCGTCTCGCTCAGAGCAAAGGGACTGGGCGCAAAGGTCATCGTTACTGAAACCGACCCCATCCGCGCGCTTGAAGCCGTAATGGACGGATACGAGGTCATGCCCATGAAAGAGGCTGCCAAGATCGGCGATATCTTCTGCACCGTCACCGGCGGCAGAGACATAATCACCGCAGAGCACTTCCCCCTGATGAAGGACGGCGCTATCCTCAGCAACGCAGGCCACTTTAATGTTGAGGTCGATATGGCGGCGCTTGAGAAAATGGCGGTCAAAAAATACGAAGCGCGCCACAATATCCAGGGCTATGTCATGCCCGACGGAAGAACTCTTTTCACCATAGCCGAGGGCAGGCTTGTTAACCTTGCCGCAGCCGACGGTCACCCGGCGGAGATCATGGACATGAGCTTTGCGATTCAGGCGCTGTCGGCAAAGTATCTTGCCGATAACCGCGGCAGGCTCGAGGCCGACGTTGTCTCCGTTCCGCGCGAGATAGACTATGAGGTCGCAAGATGCAAGCTCGACGCGATGGGCGTCGGTATAGACAGTCTCAGCCGCGAGCAGGCCGAGTACCTCGGGAAGTGATCTTTAAGCTAAGCAACGCGAAAGGAGGCTCCTAAATGGATAATATGGAGAATATGGACTTTGAGGCCATGCGCGATAAGCAGGCCGACGAGCTCATGCAGCTTCTTGACGAGCGCAGAATGAAGGAGCTTCAGCTCCGCCTTGAGGACATGAATGAATTCGACGTTGCCGAGTTCCTGTCCGAGATCGGCGATAACCGCATGCCGATGGTGTTCAGGCTTTTGTCAAAGCAGATGGCGGCGGACGTTTTTGCAAACTTCGATTCTCCCGAGCAGGAGCAGATAATAAACTCCATCACAGACTCGGAGCTGTCGGCGATCATCGAAGAGCTTTACGTTGACGATGCCGTTGACATGATGGAGGAGCTGCCGGCAAACGTCGTAAAGCGCGTTATGCGCACTGCAACGCCGGAAACCAGACGGCTTATAAATCAGTACCTAAATTACCCCGAAAACTCGGCAGGCAGCATAATGACGGCCGAGTTCGTGGATCTCAAAAAATACATGAACGTGCGCGAATCTATTGCGCGCATACGCAGGATAGGCGAGGATAAGGAGACTATCTACACCTGCTTTGTCACCTCAGCCGACCGAAAGCTCGAGGGCGTTTTGTCCGTAAAGGATCTGCTCCTGTCAGACGATGAGACTGTCATCGAGGATATAATGGACACGAATATCGTGTTCTGCATGACGCACGATGACCAGGAGGAAGCGGCGGAAAAGATATCCGACTACGACCTCATGGCGCTGCCCGTTGTCGATAAGGAAGGCCGCCTCGTCGGCATCGTCACCGTTGACGACGTCATCGACGTTATGGAAGCCGAGGCCACCGAGGACTTCGAGCTCATGGCCGCAATGACGCCTTCGGACAAGCCCTATTCGCGAACAAGCGCGTGGGACATGTGGAAGCGAAGAGTACCGTGGCTCATGTTCCTCATGCTTTCTGCAACGTTCACGAGCATGATAATCAACTCCTTTGAGGATGCGCTCGCCGTGCAGGCCGTGCTCATCGGGTTTATCCCCATGCTTATGGGCACCGGCGGCAACTCCGGCGCGCAGGCTTCGACGGCCGTCATTCGAAGTATTTCCCTCGGCGATACCGAGCCGGAGGACGTCGGCCGCGTAATATGGAAAGAGTTCCGCGTTGCCATCCTGTGCGGAATAACGCTTGCCGCCGTAAACTTCGTAAAAATGCTTCTGGTTGACAGAATACTTTTGAACAACGACGGCGTTACGCTCACCGTTGCCGCCGTTGTCAGCCTTTCGATCGTGCTCATCGTTATGTTTGCAAAGGTCGTCGGAAGTGTGCTGCCCATAGCGGCAGAAAAGCTCGGCGTTGACCCGGCGGTAATGGCAAACCCCTTGATATCGACCATCACCGATGCGGTCTCGCTGCTTATTTATTTTGAAATAGCAAAGCTTATGATAAGCTTTTAGTCCCCATATCTCAGCAAAAGGATACTATACAGAGAATGCTTGTTTTGTTTGAAAAGATGGCACTGCTTGTAATCATACTTGCCATCGGATACATTTGCGCAAAAATCAAGCTCGTAGGCCCGGAGTTTAATAAGGGCCTGAGCAAAATGGTCATAAACGTGTTCCTCGCCGGAATGATACTGGCGTCGGTAATGAACAAGGAACTGAGCATGGACAAGGGTGATATGCTTTTCGGTATAGCCATGCTTTTCGTGATGCAGATCGTGTGCTTTGCCGTCGGCATGATAACTCCTGCCGCAATGAGAATAAAAGACGGCGACAAAGGCATGTATAAGCTGATAGCGGCCTTTTCAAACCTCGGTTTTATGGGTGTGCCGGTGATCTCTGCGGTGTATGGCGAAGGGGCTGTTTTCCTTGCCTCGCTGGGCAATATCCCGTTTAACGTTCTGCTTTACACCGTCGGGATCATGCTGCTTCAGAGCAATGGAGAAAAGAAAGAAAAGATAAGCATTAAAAGCATGATAAACATTCCGGTTATAGCGACAGTCATAGCAACGGTGATATTCCTGTTTGAGATACCGATGCCGGTGATAGTAGTGGATGTAGCGGACATGCTTTCCGATGCCTGTGCGCCGCTTTCAATGATGTGCATCGGTCTGTCGCTGGGCAGCGTTTCGATAAAGGATGCGTTCGTTCATCCGCGGATTTACGGGATAAACTTCATGCGCCTTATCGTCGCGCCCGTTGCGGTCTGGCTCGTGCTCAAGCTTTTTGTGAGCGATATCGTCATGCTCGGTTCGATCGTCATAATCGCTGCGTGTCCGCCGGCGATAATATGCGCGCTGCTCGGCATGGATTACGGCCGCGACGGTGTCGAAGCCTCGGAGACGATTTTTGTCGGTACGGTGCTTTCGATGTTCACAATACCGCTGCTGGTCTCACTTCTCGGACTGAGTCTATAGCTACATAGCAAAAGCGCCCTCTGTTGAGGGCGCTTTAGCCTGTCGAAAAAGGTCACCGCAAGGTGGTCTTTTTCTCGTAAAACAGGGAGAAATATGGTATAATAAGTACGGGTGATGAACGT
>OLPR01002780.1_pt1 | contig 12454 bp, 8 predicted proteins | sample 1672761 | NCBI WGS metagenome assembly OLPR01 (sample SAMEA3136721, study PRJEB25190) | human gut metagenome | biome: human gut; feature: human-associated habitat; material: faeces | place: Austria | collected 2013 | reverse complement strand
GACTCGTCCATGGGGATGTGGTAGGTAGCCACGTCGTTCTTTTCATAAATTTTACTCAGGCGCAGGTAGCCGGGGTCTTCCACGGCATAGCCCCACTGGCGGCCCAGGAGCTGGATGAGAACGCTGTACAGATACTCCGTCCCTGCGCCCACCACGATCTGCTCCGGGTCGATGGACATGCCCCGGAACTGATACAGATGGTCTGAAATGGCCTGGCGCAGCTGCTGGATGCCCCCGGCGGAGGTGTCCGTCAGGAGGGTCGCCTCGTCCTCCCCGGCGGTCACGTCCCGCAGGAGCTTGACCCACACGGAGAAGGGAAACATGTCCCTGGCCACCGAGCTGCCGACAAAGTCCGCCCAGTAGGTCCGCTTGGGGGCCGGCTGGATGGCGGGCGTCTGGGGCTTGGGGGGCGGCGGCAGCGGGGCCGTCTCCTTCCGCTCCAGGTCGCAGACGTAATAGCCCCGCTTGGGCAGGGCATACAGGAAGCCCTCGGCCACCAGCTGGGCGTAGGCGCTCTCTACGGTGATGGTGCTGACGCCCAAGTTCTTGGCAAAGGCCCGCTTGGAGGGGAGCTTCTCCCCCGCCCGGAGCTTCTCCTGCAAAATATCCTGCTTGATGCATCGGTAGAGATGTTCATACATGCTCTCCGAGTCGATGTTTTCAAAGGAATAGGTGAGCAAAGTGTTCCCTTTCTTTCTCTCGTTTTTCTCGTTGTCTCGGTTTGTTTTTCTTCGTTTTCATTCCCAAACTGCAATTCCCAAAGATGCAGTACCTTATAGTATAAACCAAACCGCCGTACTCTGTAAAGAAAATCGGTCCAGAAATCCCTTTCGTCGATTTGTAGGATTTTTTTCACCGTTCGTTTCGGATGTTTGGCGGTCTTTTTCGCAAGGGGGGCGGGCCTGCATTTTCTCGGGCATCTGGTGATGTTTTCTTGTGGAATTTGATTGAGAAGCAGCAGGTCAGGGCCAAAAAAAATGTAGGATACGCTTGCACCTGCGCCGGTTTAACGCAATAAACTGTCACTTATCCCCCATTTTGACGTCTTTCCTTGCGTTTCTTTCAGGAAGGGCGGTACTTGCAAGGCTTTTCCTTTTCGTGTATAATGAAAATCGAATCTAAACACATTTGTTCTTGCAATGCGAACACAAGGCAGGGGGAACTGCCTTAAAAATGGATGGAGCCGTCTCTGTCCAAGAATATATCGATGTAAGAAGGAGTTAACTTATGAGCGAAGTACATATCAAGAACTTCAAGCGAGTTCTGGTGGCCAACCGCGGTGAGATCGCCATCCGTGTTTTCCGGGCTCTCAACGAGCTGGGCATCACCTCCGTGGCCGTCTACTCCAAGGAAGATAAGTACGCCATGTTCCGCACCCTGGCCGACGAAGCCTATGCCCTGAACCCTGAGAAGGGCCCCGTCGATGCCTACCTGGACATCCCCACCATCATCAAGATCGCCAAGGACCACAACGTGGACGCCATTCACCCCGGCTACGGCTTCCTGGCAGAGAACCCCATCCTGGTCGAAGAATGCGCCAAGAACGGCATCGTCTTCATCGGCCCCACCGTGGAGAGCATGAACGCCATGGGCGACAAGATCTCCTCCAAGCAGATCGCCATCGCCTCTGACGTGCCCATCATCCCCGGCGTGGACCACGCCATCAAGACCACCAAGGAGGCCCTGGAGGTCGCTGAGAAGGTCGGCTATCCCGTCATGCTGAAGGCTTCCAACGGCGGCGGCGGCCGCGGTATGCGGATCGTCAACAAGGCCGAGGACATGCCCAAGGAGTTCAAGGAGGCCATCGACGAGTCCAAGAAGGCCTTCGGTGACGACCAGGTCTTCATCGAGAAGTACCTGCGCGGCCCCAAGCACGTGGAGGTCCAGGTCCTGGCCGATAACTACGGCAACGTGGTCCACCTGTATGACCGTGACTGCTCCGTGCAGCGCCGCCACCAGAAGGTGGTCGAGTACGCACCCGCCTTCTCCGTGCCTCAGGCTTCCCGCCAGAAGATCTTCGACAGCGCCATCCGCCTGTGCAAGCAGGTCGGCTACCGCAACGCCGGTACCTGCGAGTTCCTGGTCGACCTGGACGGCAACCCCTACTTCATCGAAATGAACCCCCGGATCCAGGTCGAGCACACCGTCACCGAGCTTGTCACCGACGTGGACATCGTGCGCTCCCAGATCCTCATCGCAGAGGGCTATCCTCTGAACTCCCCGGAGATCAACATCACCTCCCAGGAGGCCATCCAGTGCCACGGCTACGCCATCCAGACCCGTGTCACCTCCGAGGACCCCTCCAATAACTTCATGCCCGACACCGGCAAGGTCAGCGTGTACCACTCCGGCTCCGGCAACGGCATCCGTCTCGACGGCGGCAACATCTACACCGGCGCTGAGATCCTGCCCTACTACGACTCCCTGCTGGTCAAGGTCAGCTCCTTCGACCGGACCTTCAAGGGCGCTGCCACCAAGTCTCTGCGTGCCCTGCGTGAGATGCGCATCCAGGGCATCAAGACCAACATCTCCTTCCTCATTAACGTGGTGAACAACCCCACCTTCCAGGCCGGCAAGTGCTACACCACCTTCATCGAGGAGACCCCTGAGCTCTTCACCCTGTCCCACAACCTGGACCGGGCTTCCAAGATCCTGGACTTCCTGGGCGACAAGATCGTGAACGTCTCCAAGGGCGACAAGCCTTACTTCGAGGACCGCGTGCTGCCCAAGTACAACGAGACCGCCCTCATCTACGGCGCCAAGGACGAGTTCAAGAAGCTGGGTGCCAAGGGCTTCACCCAGAAGATCCTGGGCGAGAAGCGCCTGTACATCACCGACACCTCCATGCGTGACGCCCAGCAGTCCCTGATCGCCACCCGCATGCGGACCAAGGATATCGTCGGCGCGGCAAAGGCCTCCAACGCCATCTTCCAGAACGCCTTCTCCGTGGAAGCCTGGGGCGGCGCCACTTACGACACCGCTTACCGTTTCCTGAAGGAATCCCCCTGGAAACGTCTGGAGATCCTCTCCGAGAGAATGCCCAACACCCTGATCCAGATGCTGCTGCGTGCCTCCAACACCGTCGGCTACAGCAGCTATCCCGATAACCTGGTCAAGGAGTTCATCCGCATCTCCGCCATCAAGGGCGTGGACGTCTTCCGTATCTTCGACAGCCTGAACTGGATGGAGAGCATGAAGATGCCCGTCGAGGAAGCCCTGAAGACCGGCAAGATCGTCGAAGGCTCCCTGTGCTACACCGGCGACATCACCAGCCCCAAGGAAGTCAAGTACACGCTGGACTACTACGTCAAGAAGGCCCACGAGCTGGAGGACATGGGCGTGCACATCCTGGCCATCAAGGACATGGCCGGCCTGCTGAAGCCTTATGCCGCCAAGCTCCTGGTGGAGACCCTGAAGTCCGAGCTGAAGATCCCCGTCCACCTGCACACCCACGACACCACCGGTGCCGGTGTGGCCACCGTGCTGAAGGCTGCCGAGGCCGGCGTGGACATCGTCGACCTGGCCATCGAGTCCATGAGCTCCTGCACCAGCCAGCCCTCCCTGAACGTGGTCGTCGAGGCCCTGCGCGGCACCGAGCGCGACACCGGCCTGGACTTCGAGGGTCTGGACGAGCTGAGCCGTTACTATGAGCATGTCCGCAAGGTCTACAAGTCCAACGAGAGCGGCATGGTCTCCCCCAACGCCCAGATCTATAAGTACGAGATCCCCGGCGGCCAGTATTCTAACCTGCTGGCTCAGGTCACCGAGATGGGCTCCAAGGACGAGTTCGAGAAGATCAAGGACCTGTACAGCCAGGCAAACCACCTGCTGGGCAACCTGATCAAGGTCACCCCCTCCTCCAAGGTCGTCGGCGACCTGGCCATCTTCATGCTGAAGAACGGCCTGAACAAGGACAACATCCTCACCGAGGGCGCTTCCCTGTCCTACCCCGACTCCGTCATCGACTTCTTCAAGGGCATGATGGGCCAGCCTGAGGGCGGCTTCCCTGCCGAGCTGCAGAAGATCGTCCTGAAGGACATCGAGCCCATCACCGTCCGCCCCGGCACCCTGCTGCCCGACGTGGACTTCGAGGACATCAAGAAGCACCTGCGCGAGAAGTTCAACATGGAAGGCTTCTCCGACTTCGAGATGGAGCAGAAGGCCGTCAGCTACGCCCTGTATCCCAAGGTCTATGAAGACTACTGCACCCACTTCGAGGCCTACAACGACGTCACCACCCTGGAGAGCCACGTCTACTTCTACGGCCTGCGCAAGGGTGAGGAGACCACGCTGAAGGTCAGCGAGGGCCGCAACATCCTCATCAAGTTCGTCGGCATGTCCGACCCCGACAAGGACGGCTACCGCGTCCTGACCTTCGAGGTCAACGGCATCCTGCGTGAGCTGAAGGTCCTGGACAAGACCCTGGAGGTCCTGGAAGACCGCAAGCTCAAGGCCGACAAGAACAACCCCTGCCACCTGGGCTCCACCATCCCCGGCACCGTGGAGACCGTTCTGGTCAAGGAGGGTGACGAGGTCAAGGTCAACCAGCCTCTGATGATCGTCGAGGCCATGAAGATGGAGACCACCTTCGTCTCCAAGGTCGATGGTAAGGTCGATAAGCTCTATGTGGCCCCCGGTGACCGCGTGAACACCGAGGACCTGCTGATCTCCTTCATCCTGGACGAGAACGCAGAGGGCTGAGCACCAGCGCACATCCCTGAATAAAAACTTGAGGCACCACCTGCCAAAAGCAGGTGGTGCCTTTCTACGTTCCTAATATATACTTATGGCGTACCGTCTGCGGCGATGCTGACCTTCTTCCCGGAAAATGCCAAAATGTTCCCTTGATATAGGGCCTTTCAAACACTACCGGCCCGCAGGACAGATCAGAATCTCTTCTATCCGAGAGAATATCTCTTTGTTGGGTAGAGCCACCTCACACATTTCGTAGGTGTAGTCGTAGCTGACGGCCTTCAAATAGCCTGCTACCAACAAGAAGCTATAGACAGAAGCGGGGTCCCGCTTGATTTGCGGATAGATAACGCCGGTATCCACAGAGGTCACAAAGGTCTTTCCCTGCATAAGCAGCTCCAAGCGCTCCATGATGTCCGGTGTGGCCTCCGCCAGCACCTCGCGGATGATCTCGTTGCTGCCGGTGGACTGCCAGAACGCCTTGGGGCGGCAGTTGTTGTTGAAATAACTGACGACAGACCAGGGGTTGAAGATCTCACTGTCTCCAAAACGGTAGCCGTCGTACCAATCGCAAAGCTCTTGGTACTTCTCCGGCACCCCGTAATAGGCCGCCATCTCCTGGACTTCCTCCGGGGTAAAGCCAAAGTATTCGCTGTAACGATCCTCCAGGATCGAATTCACTTTCAGATTATTGAGGCCGCTGAAGATGCTTTCCTTGGCAACACGGAGGATGCCGGTCAGAAAACCGTAGCTCAAGTGACGGTTGTCTTTCAAGCCACCGGAAAAGAGGTTGCGCATAAAGCCGACGACGGCATCATAAAAACCATTCACATGGCCCTGCTGGATGGGTGTATCGTATTCATCAATGATAACAATGGGCGCGACACCGTGATGTTGGTGCAGCAAACGGGTCAAGGTTTGCAGTGACATTTGATAGTCTACTTCACTCGCTGTTGTTGCAGCCAGCGAGGAAAATCTATCCTTCTCATATTCATTGAGTGCATCGCTGTCAGCCAGCTCTTTGTGTCTCTGAAATTCATCCGCAAGCAACCCACGAATCATCCGAAATGTCTCTTCCCAGGAGCTACCCTTCACATCCTTGAGGGAGAGAAAGATCACCGGATATTTTCCCTGCTGGTCAAGATAAGACTGGTCGCAGGACCAGATCTTTTTATCCCGGAAATATACCGAAGTATCTTCCTCCGTTTTCTCAAAAAAGACCCGGAGCATATCCATGTTCAGCGTCTTTCCAAAGCGACGTGGGCGCGTGAAAAGGGAGACTTTCGGCCGTTCATCCAGAAAGTCGCGGATGAGCAGCGTTTTGTCCACATAGTAATACTCTGTACTGGCTTCTTGATACTCTGAGATCCCAATCGGCAACGATTTTTTCACGAGGAATCACCTGCCTGTTCTTCTTTGAATTTCGTATCGCTAACATTGCGTAAAGTGTCTTTCTTACTTCTGCTGATGAATTTCTTTTAAGTCCTCAATGGCTAACACAGGGTCCATGGTGTGGAACATCAGATAGTTCCGTTTCATGGTTTTGACCGGTGCCTGCCGGTAAATTTGGGCGCTGCTCTCCCCGGTGTAATAATGCCAGTAGCGATAAAGGTAGCCCATCCAGTAGAGAACGTCCGAAGAAAATACTTCTCCCTTGGTGGAAAGCGCCGCTTCAGAAGCGACTTCTTCCAGCAAATACTCTTCTCCGGCCCACTGCATCCGGTTATAGGTTGAATCCAGCGCCTTTGCTGTTTGGGAGCGCATAAATGCCTTGACAAAAGCTGCACTGTCATACCCCTTGCGGGCAGAAAGCTCAAACAGCCGCCCCTGAATATCACAAAGTTTTAGTGCGATGGCGTCCATTCAGTCCCCTCCTGGCGTTACGCCGTCCAGGATCTCGTCAAAAAACAGACCCTCACGGCGGTAGTTTCTGCAAATATCATTGGCAAGGGAAACCCCTGCGGTGCGGTTTTCCTCCGCAACTTCTTTCAGAAACAGCCGCTCTAAGTAAGACAAGCTGATCTCTCGTTCGATCCGCACCGCATCACAAGCCTTTTGGGAAACCGCCACATACTGTTTTCCCAGCTGGAGGGCGGAAAGACTATGGACCAAGGCGGCATCTGTGATGTTCCCAATGAAGAAGTTGTCAATGACGTAAAACATGCGGTCATTGGCAATACAGCCGACGATCAGATCCTTGTCTGCGATCAGATCCCGGTATCGGTTATAAAACGGAGTTCCCTGTATTTTTTCCATGCGTCCCCGGTTATATGCCACGAGCATCGCCCAATTGATGTCGGCGGGGACCTCCAAGGCCTCAAGCCGTGTGGTGTCCAAGGAAACGATGTAGAGCTGGGAGCTTTCATAGTCACAGATCAGCGTCAGGGCTTGGCTCGGTTCCGTCCCCATATAGAAGCCCTGTCCAAAATCACACTGTTTTCGGCTTTTGGGTTCGATGCTTCCCTTGATGCCGGCTTTGGAACCATGATACAGCAAAACACGCCCTGGCTCCAGCTGGATCGACTGCGCGATCCCTGCGATATGTTGGAGCGTCATGTCATACACAGGGACAGCTTCTTCCCGGCAAAGGTCATATAGCTTGGATTGTGCCAGCAAATTCGGAGCTGTCCGCCCGTTTTCCCAGCGGTTGACTGTGGCAAACGATACCTTCAGCTGTTCCGCGAACTCGCTCTGGCTGAGATGCAAAAAGCCACGGATCTGTTGGATCAGTTTCTGCATAGGGTCACCCCACAAACTATAACATGTATTCTACTTCATAGGATAGCAAATGTGATATCTGCTGTCAATCCAAGGGCGCAAAAAAGCTCCCCGCCCGAAGGCGGGGAGCTTCTATGTATCAAGTTAGTTTGACCGGGGCAAATTACTTGCCCTCAGCAACCTCGTTGATGGACTTGGACAGGCGAGCAACGGCCTCGTCGCAGTCGACAGCGCGGATGGTCAGAGGAGGAACCATACGGATGATGTTGGTGCCGATAGCGGTGACCAGGAAGTGGTTCTTGATGCAGTGACGCTTGACCTCGACGGAGTTGATGCCGTCTTCCAGGACAACGCCGACGAACAGGCCGCGATGACGGACAGCGGTCACGTGAGGCATCTTAGCCAGCTCAGCTGCGAAGTAGTCGCCGACCTTCTTGGCGTTCTCGGGCCACTTGCCAGCCTTCAGCTCGCGCAGGACTGCCAGAGAAGCAGCGCAGGAGACGGGGTGACCAGCATAGGTGGAACCGTGGGTGCCGGGGCCAAAAGCGGTAGCAACTCTGTCGGTGCAGGCGATGCCGCCGATGGGCATGCCGCCGCCCATTGCCTTAGCCATGGACACGACGTCGGGCTTGATGCCGTAGGTCATGTAGCACATGAAGTCGCCGCAACGGCCCCAACCAGCCTGGACCTCGTCCAGCAGCAGCAGGATGCCCTTCTCGTCGCAGAAAGCACGGATGCCCTTGATGAAGTCTTCATCAGCGGGCCACACGCCGCCCTCGCCCTGAACAGGCTCGAACATGATGGCGCAGGTCTTGCCGGGAACATAAGCGTCCTTGAATGCCTGCAGGTTGTTGAACTCAGCATAGGTGAAGCCGGGGGTCAGGTCGCCGAAACCCTTCTGGATGGCGGAATCGGGCTGGCCGGTAGCGGTCATAGCGCCGAAGGTACGGCCGTGGAAGGACTTCTTAGCGGTGATGATGTGCCAAGCGTCGGGACCGATGTTCTCGATGCCCCACTTACGGGCGATCTTGATCATAGCCTCGTTGGCCTCAGCGCCGGAGTTCTGATACATGACCTTATCCATGCCGATGGTCTCGCAGATCTCCTTGGAGAGGACGGCCTGAGGAATGGTGTAGGGATAGTTGAAGGTCTGCATGATCAGAGCGGACTGCTCCTGAACGGCCTTGACCACCTTGGGGTTGCAGTTGCCCAGGCAGTTAACAGCGATACCTGCATAGAAGTCCAGGTAGGGCTGATCGTTCTCGTCGTACATATAGATGCCTTCGGCGTAGTCAGCGACAAAGTCCATACGCTCGTAGGTCTCGATCATGTACTTCTTGACCTGAGCCTTCAGCTCAGCAGCGGTCAGACCAGTATCTTTCAGTCTCATAGAAAATTCCTCCCATTTATAATATTGTTAAATTAGGGATCGGTCCAGGGCCTACAGTTGCAGGTCCCGGTTCGCCACGGTTGGCTACTCAATACCAAACCGTTTTGAATCTTGTGCCAGAGAACCTTTTTCGTGGGGTCCTCTGTAACTTGTGACCATAATAACACCATTTTCCCAAAAATGAAATGCACCTTTTGCACAAATTATTTGCGACAATTTCTGGAGAAAATACCGTTACATCTGCAAGTTTCCCTGCATTTTCCAATCCCCCTTTCCGGCCAGTTTTCGCTTTTCCCTGAAAACTTTGGCTTTCTTTCCCTTTGGAGGGGGTTTTTGTTCGGTTCTTCCCCTCTTCGCCGTGATGGGACACGCCCACATTCCTGCTTTTTCGCTTCGTCATTTTGCACAAGCGCCTTTTTTTATTCTCTTTCCCCTTCGTCTTTTTCTCCATTGCGGCCCTTTTCGTTGCTTTTCCGGCGGGTTCTTGCTAGAATAGGGTCACCATTGTAAATCAGAAGGGAAGCCTTACCTATGGAACTGAAGCAAGTCACGCACATCGACAACGTGCGCCTTTCCGACGACGGCCGGGCCGTCCGCATCCTGGACCAGAGCCTGCTGCCCAACGAGACGATCTATTTGGAGCTGCAGACCCCGGAAGAATTGTATGAGGCCATCGCCACCCTGCGGGTGCGGGGGGCCCCGGCCATCGGCATCTTTGCCGGCTACGCCCTCTATGTCCTGGCCCTCCAGACCAAGGCGACAAGCTACGCCGACTTCCTGGCCGAGTGCCAGAAGAACCGGGACTACCTCAACAGCTCCCGCCCCACCGCCGTGAACCTGCGGCACATGCTGGACCGGGTGCTGGCCGTGGTCCAGTCCATGCCCTGCGCGGACATCTCCGCCATTCAGGACGCCATGGGACAAATGGCCAAGGCCATCCACGAGGAGGACATCGCCATGTGCACCGCCATCTCCGAGTATGGCCTGTCCCTGGTGAAGGCCGGGGACGGCATCCTGACCCACTGCAACGCCGGGCCGCTGGCCACCTCCCGCTATGGCACGGGCCTTGGCCCCCTCTTCCTGGCCCAGGAGCGGGGCATCCCCCTGCACGCCTTCTGCGACGAGACCCGGCCCCTCTTACAGGGCGCCCGCCTGACTGCCTATGAGCTCCAGCGGGCGGGCATCGACTGCACCCTCATCTGCGACAACATGGCCAGCCTCGTGATGAAGCAGGGCAAGATCAACGCCTGCTTCGTCGGCTGCGACCGGGTAGCCCGGAACGGGGACACCGCCAACAAGATCGGCACCTCCGGCGTGGCGATCTTAGCTAAGCACTACGGCATCCCCTTCTACGTCCTCGGCCCCTCCTCCACCATCGACTTTACCTGCCCCGACGGGGACCACATCCCCATCGAGCTGCGGGACGGGGCGGAGATCAAAGAGAAATTTTTCTCCAAGCCCTCTTCCCTGCCGGAGGTCAAGTGCTACAACCCCGCCTTTGACGTGACCGACCACGAGCTGATCACCGCCATCGTCACGGAGAAGGGCATCTGCTACCCGCCCTTTGCCGAGAGCTTCGCCAAGCTCTTCCCCGGAAAGGGGGCGAAGGCATGAGCGCCGCTTCCACCTATCCCACCGACGCCGAGGCCAAGGCCCAGATCATCGAGGCCGGTCTCAAGATCTATCAGCGGGGGCTGGTGGCTGCCAACGACGGCAACCTCTCCGTCCGCGTGGGCGAGAACGCCCTCTGGGTCACCCCCACCGGCGTCTCCAAGGGCTTCATGACCGAGGACATGCTGGTGAAGCTGGACCTGGACGGGAACGTCCTGTCAGGCACCCGCAAGGCCTCCTCCGAGACGAAGATGCACCTTCGTATTTACCAGGAGAACCCCGACGTGCGGGCCGTCGTCCACGCCCATCCCCCCGCCGCCACCGCCTTCGCCGCCGCCGGCATCGCGCCCACGACGCGTGCAGAGACGCTTGCAACCACCGATTTCATCGCGCTTGCCCAGGAGCTTGAACGTGTTCGATAGCATCAACCCGCCGACATTCATCAAAAAGAAGAAGACCGTCGAGGCGCCCGAGCCGTGGGCCCCTTTATACGATACCCATGCGCATCTGCTCTCGTTTTGGGACAAGGACCCGCTTGAGTGTTTGAGGCGTGCCCGCCGTGCCGGCGTGGATGCCCTGGTGACGCTCATCGATCCCGTGGGCGACAAGATGGACCCTGCTGTTTTTTCGCAGTGGTTGCGCACCTCGATTATCGAGGCCGTACCGGCAGGGGAGATTCCTACTCTCAAATATCTGGCGGGTGTGCACCCGTATGGTGCGCTCGATTATACGGACGATATCCATGCGCGCATCGAGGCGGCGCTCGCCGATCCTCTCTGCGCGGGGATTGGCGAGATTGGCCTTGATTATCACTTCGATGCCGAAGACGATGTGTCGCCGTGCGACCACGACGTGCAGATGGCGTGCATGGCTCGTCAGCTTGAACTTGCCCGTGCGCATAACGTGCCGGTCGAGCTGCATCTGCGCCACGAAGCTTCTGACGAGCAGCGTACATCTCATGTGGATGCCGAGCGCGTCTTGCGCGAAGTGGGCATACCGCAGGCGGGATGCGTGCTCCATTGCTTTGGCGAGGACCGCGCCACGATGGAGCGCTTTTGCGATCTGGGATGCTATATCGCCTATGGCGGAGCCGCTACGTTCAAGCGCAATACCGAGGTTCGCGAAGCCTTCGCGGCAACGCCTCTTGATCGCCTGCTTTTTGAGACCGACTGCCCCTATATGGCACCCGAGCCCATTCGCGGCCTTGAATGCGAGCCCGCGATGATCGGTCTTACGGCCCGTACCCTTATTAACGATCGCGTCGACCGTATGGGAGAATCTGCCCAGGTTATCGCGCAAGCAGCGTGGGATAACGCCCAGCGCTTGTTTGTCGACCGCCCGGACGTCTAATTTCGGCTTCTAGCGCGATATCCCGTTTGCTGGCATAAGATTGCCGATGCGCTTACAAACCATCACTTCTATGAAGCGCGGGGGATGGAGCATACGCATGTCAAGCTCACACGGGGCTGTAGGCTCGGCATCTTTTTATAATGCGCGGGCAATCGAATTGTCTGCCCGCGCGACGACGGTGTAGGATTGCCTCAACCATCACGAGAGGGAGGGTTCTATGTCTAAGAAAAAGCCTTGTGAGCTTAAGGGAACCGCAGGCGCAATTGCGGCTATTCCGTATCGTGAGCCGCAGCAGGCAGATAATCATTGCCTTGAGGGCTCATGGGACCTGCATACCCATTCGACGTTCTCGGACGGCGAATATACGGTAGATGAGCTTATCGAGCAGGCACGTGCGTGCGGATTGGCACGTCTTGCCATCACCGATCACGATAGCGTATCTCAGCTATCCTTCATTCGCGATCGAGCGCGCGCCCTCGATTTCCCGGTGCTTGCGGGGTGCGAGGTCTCGGCTGTCAATCCCAAGACCGGCAAGAAGGTTCACATTCTGGCGTACGGACTTGAGGCTACACCCGACGGCTCGGGTCCGCTTGAGCGTATCGTTGCCCAAACGCAGTACTTGCGTACGGCGAACAGCCTGTGGCAGGCTTGGTGCCTCAAGCAGGCAAACGTTGAGTTTTCGGGCAAGCACCT
>OLPR01002776.1_pt1 | contig 12462 bp, 9 predicted proteins | sample 1672761 | NCBI WGS metagenome assembly OLPR01 (sample SAMEA3136721, study PRJEB25190) | human gut metagenome | biome: human gut; feature: human-associated habitat; material: faeces | place: Austria | collected 2013 | reverse complement strand
ACGCAATAAACCACGATCCATACAATCGCAAAGGTCAGCTCGTTTTTCTCATATAGCTTTTTCATGTTGTTTCCTCCCGTGCTGTTGTTTGGGGTTCCGAGCCATCAGTTCCACAGAGCGTTCTTTCCATCTATCCGCTGAATATAAACTGTTCCTTTCGCGTGATGCGCTTCTACATAGATGGAATATGTACCGCTCTCAGGGATATTTACGGTGAACTCACTCACGCCCTTGCCGTTACCGGCGTATAGAGAACTTTCATCCGGTTCCTTGATCTCCATGTAGATAGAGCCTTTTGTGGTTTCAAATTGAACCGCAAGCGTATCGCCTGCGCTCAATTCCATCGTGAACCGGTCGGTTCCGGTCATGCGGTCAAGGTCTGCTTCTTCGGCGGTGATATGGTAAATGTTCATCAGGGTCGGACGGACAAGTAACTGTAAATGCTGCATCGAATTTATGGCGCTGTACTCCGGTGACCGAGTCAGGAACAGGAGCCAATAAAGCTCCGGTTCTTCCCGCGCAAAACGGATATAGCTCTTTCCGACGCCGAGAAACGGGATTTTCTCTTTTAAGCCCGCTTTGGTGTAGCTGTCATATACACGCACCGCAGCAGCATAGACCGCCTGCTTAACTTCGTCCATAGAGCCAAAGTAAGTAAAGATCGGGCGCGTGGATGTCCCAAGTTCATCCGCTATTGCCTTTGCCGTCAGACAGCCGATCCCTTCCGCCTGCACGACCCGCAGCGCCGCCTCTACCATTTCTTCCTTTGTGAATTTATTTTTCGGAGCCATATCCCGCATCCTTTCATTATAAAGTACATTTCCTGATGTGCATTAGATAATGAACATCAGGCGTCAGTATGTTATGATTTTCGGACGGAGCGACATGGGGCAAAAAAGCGGATTACATTGCCCTGTATTGCTCTTTCATGTCGCTTCTTCCTGCGCGGCCAATATTGCGCCTCTGTATGCCCGCTCCAAATGGGAATTGATCGTGTCCTCATCGTATTTCAACGAATTGTTGGCAATCATGCTTGCATATCCGTGGGCAAACAGAAACACCGTGATAAAAACCGTTTTCGTCTGCTCCATGCCAATTCCTAAGGATCTCTGCATCGCTGAAAGAACGGGGATAAGCTCCTCCGCATCGATCAGTTCAAGCAAAGTCTTTCCGTTAAAATAATCCGACTGGAAAAGGAAGCGGAACAGGTGGGGTTCTTCGATGGCAAAGCGGATATAATTCATTCCGATTCCGAGCGCAGCACCCTTCGGCGGTTTTTTCATATTCATCAGATATTCCGAATGATAGAGGTCTGCCTTCGCATAGACTGTTCTTTTCAGTTCTTCCATCGTCGCAAAATGATACATGACGGGCTGTGTGGAGCAATGCAGCCTTTCCGACACAGTTCTTGCGTTGATGTTTTCCGCTCCCGCTTCGCGGGCAATCGCAAAGGCTGCGTCAACAATCATTTCTTTTGTGACTTTTGCTTTCGCGGGCATACGCATACCTCCACATTTATAACTTGTGTTATGTATAATTGAGATTATACAACGCACAATGCACATTGTCAATCCGTCTGGAGTAAAATTTACAAATGGTCTTCCAATGGCAGTTTCATAGGTATAATCCGCCTTTCTGCGAAAGGCACCGACGGGGTTATGAAACCGAGGGGTGCTTAAGAATCGAGTTCAAGCCTCATAAGAACAAGCGTTTGCCAGCTGCTTCTTGCACGGAAACCTCTTGGATTGCGACCATATTCCTGAAATCCGACCGATTCATACAGCCGGACAGCAGATGCGTTCTCTGCTACGACCTCCAGCTCTATTTGCAGGTATCCCGCTTGCTTCGCGCATTCGATGCACGCAAGCGTAAGAGCCTTCCCGATGCCGCGCCCCCAGTAGGCTTTTTCAATGGCGATGCCGAAGTCCGCACGATGGCGAATCTTTTCCTTGTCATCAATCGGATCAATGCCCGCTGTTCCGGCAATCCTGCCGTCAACGAACGCCGCAATTTCGATGGCATTTTGCTTTCGCTGCGCGCCTTCAAAAATTTTGCTTCCTCTTGGACGGTGAACGAATTTTCCTCCGGATAGGTCAGAAGATAGTCCGTTTCTGCATGCGTGAGATCAAAAGTGCGGAGCACTTCGGCGGCATCAGCTTCACCCGCTCCGCGAAGAAAGCATTTCGCGCCGTCCTTTAAGATAATTTCTTTTTCGTATTGCAATGGACGGTACCTCCTGCTATCTTTTAGCAGCGTCGCATGCTTGCATTTCGCCACAATCAGTTTTACAAGCCCGCCAGCGCCAGGAATTTTTTATCCGACTGAATGGTCTGTGTCAGAAACTGACCGTCCCGGAACAGGGCATAGGTCGTGACTGGTGCAGGTACATTCTGCGCAGATTCTTTATCAGTGATATGGATGGCCTTGAACGGAATACCATGTTCCTTCGCCACCTCCTGCACCCTTGGTACCCAATAATAGGTGTAGGGACACTGATCGGTGTAATACAGAACAAAACCGTTATTTTCAATCGCCGGATGCTTCGCGCCTTCCCGGAACTTTGGCATCTGTGCGGACGGTTCAATGGGAAGGTACATGAGATTGATCCCGCAGTCGGATATGTCTGCCACACGGAACCCCTTGTGAGTAAGGAATTTCGGGTCAGCGAGAAATTCCCGCTTCCGGCCCTCCGCGCACAGAATGCAAATGCCTTTCTTCCCCTGTGTCTTAGCATCCCGGATACATTCCTCCAGCAGATCGTTTGAGTATCCGTGTCCCTTCATGGAACCGGATACCCACAAGCAGTCAATGTAGAGATAGCCATCTGCCTCAATAGGCACCCATGCGTTTTCAGCCGGAATGTATTCGATAAAGCATTTACCGCGTTCCTCACTGCGATAGAAAACAAGTCCATCATCAAAGCGCTGCCGCAGCCATTCCTTTTTTGCAACACTCTGCTTGCCAGACATGGCGCAGCAGATATGTTTCTTGTCAATATTTTCTTTTGTGATTCGAATATAGTTCATCGGTTATTCCTCCAATGTCGTTGTTCTTTCGTCTTGGCGATGGCAATTCCTCGTACATTGCCTCAAAGAGCTCTGTAAGAAACACTTTGCTATCAACTTCATCCACCAGCAGCATTTCTTTCGCTCCCTCATACGGGAGCTCACAGATTGCCGCAGGCATAAGTTCCAGAGCGGATCTTGTTTTCTTTACAAGCAGCCGATCATCATAGATCCCGCCGACGATTTTACCGTGATAATAGAGGATAAACTCTCCCATCATAGGACGGTAAGAAATATCGTCCAGATCGGATAGCTGTTCCAGAATTTTATCGCTCCCTGTGCTTATCAAGTTTGGCTTTCCAAAAAGCACCGATAGGGCTGAAAGCCTGCTGCCGCATAGAATTTCTGCGCCGACTCATTGAATGCCCAGACATCCAGTGTCACCCGATCAAAACCCCGATGTTTTGCTTGCGCTTTGCAAAAGCACAACAACGCTGTCCCAATCCCGCACCTGCGATACCTCTCGTCCACACCGAACTCTTCAATGTGGTAAAAGTGCTGTGCGCGCATATAAGCCGATTCCGGCTTGTCGATATACTGCACCACGGCAAAACCGCGAGGTTCATTTTCCACGCATGCCACAATCACATCGGCACCAGAAGACTCGAACGCTTGATAAACGCGGTGCTGCAATTCCTCGCAAAAACCGACGCGAAAAATATCCGGCCGTCCCTCTGCATGCAGCCCACTCACCATCATCCGAAGCTCATTTACGCGCGGCAGCTCAGACAGTTCCGCATATCTTACCGACATAGCCTGCGTTTTCTCTTTTTTCAGCCAATGATCCAGAAACTGCATCTGTTCCTCGGTATGGAACCAATGCTCGCCACCGGGCATGACGGTGAGTTTTGCGTGGTGACGCTTGGCAAACGCAGATACGGTTTCCATGGAGGTCAGGTTGTCGTGTTCGCCATACAAAATTTGCGTCGGAACATTCCATGAAATCGGATGCGCACGCACATAACAAAGATAACGCCATGACAGCGTTTCTCCGAAATCTGTGGCAATTTCCTGTTTCTCCGCAAGCTCCTGCTCCGTCACATTCGCCCACCGCATCATGTTGCCGATGAGATTTTCCATATCCACCACCGGAGAGATAAAGTAAGCTCTGGCCACCAGCGTTTCATCCAGTACGGACATGGAAAAGAACGCGCCGATGCTGCCCGCAATCAGTATAAGGCGATCACAGCGCTGCCGTTGCTGCGCAAAAAAAGCCAAGAATTCCTCTTTGGCCTCCCACGGCGTCTGGGAGCGGTAGTCGAAGCCGATGACTTCGCAATTCGGAAAAAGGGGCTTGTAATGGTCGGCTTCTTCCGCCGAGCCGCCCTTTCCGTGAACATAGATAATGGATTCTTTCATTTTTCTTGTCTCTCTTTCTCTGAACAACGGAATCTCACCGTCAAAATGCTTTACCCTTTCCCAAAGCGGGCCTTTTGCGCCCATGGTAAAGGCAATATCGCTGCTGCGGATGGAGAGAGGCTGCATTTGCGGCTTCAGATGAAGAAATTTCATCATTTCCTCTGTCAGCCTGATTTCACCCGACTCTGAAATTACAGTCCAACAATAGAAGCGCCCCTTGTATTGTAAGGAAAAAACGTCCCCATCGGCGCTTCATAATTCGACTTTAGTAATGAACTGCTCAATATGCGCGTCCAGCAGGGGGGCAACGGAATCCTTATCCTTCGCCCCATCGTAGATGCTGTAGAGTAGGTACATTGGCCCGTAGAATTCCAACGCCAGCTGCATGGCGGCTTCGTCAGTATCTGTCAGCTTACGAAAAATTGCGGCCATGTACTCCAGAGGCCCGCCGGCCAAGTAGTCGTGATGGAGCTGCGCCAGCTTGGGGTCACGGTATTGCTCCAGTGTCAGCATCTTACGGAAATTAGAGGAAAACGGCTCCTTCGTCCAATGGTCAAACTGCGCCATGCTATATGCGCGGATTTTTGGAATCGGCGTGTGCAGGTAAGCCTCTGCAAAGCCGTCCGGCTCCGTCTCCGGCATTTCATAGCTTTCCGCGCGTTCATAGTCCATCTCATTCATGCGCTCCACGATCCTGTCCAAAATCTCCTGTTTGCTGGTATAGTGCTTATACAAGGCGGCTTTTGTGAATCCTAATTGCTTGGCAATATCATTCATAGATGTCCCAAGGTAGCCGTTCTGCGCAAACAATTCCAACGCTGTTTCCAAAATTCGTTCTTTCGTATCTCCAGCCATAATATTCCTCCTTGCAAGTAACCACTCGGTAACTTCTATTATAGTTACCGAGTGGTTACTTGCCAAGACCTGGTGAAAAATTTTTTAGAGCGTAGCGCACAACAAATGTCAGCGAAAGGATTGAATCGACACGGTGAGATGCGCCGCATGGGCAGCGCAAAGATCATAAGCCCGATCCACGAAAAGGACACCTTCAGATTCATAAAGCAACACCGGCTTTCACAGCAAATTCAGGCAGCTTTGCGGGCTTCCCATAAATGGAGATCAGCGCGCGGAACTCCCGGCGGAACGCCTCACGCAACTCTCTTTCCGTCAGGTGCAGATGATCCGTATTGGCGAGGATTGCCAGTCCGTAGGTAAAGTAGATCATATCCTGATGAAAGCGGCGGGCCGTATCCTCCGCATATCCGAATTCATCGACGATCACGCCGATGACCTCCTGCATCAGAACATCGCTTTGATATGCCCCTGGCTGTTCGCCCTCCAGATAGAGCCAGCGGAACAGCTGCTTTTCCTCGGCGGCGAATTTGACGAAGCCCATGCCGTAGCTGCTGTAGCAGCTGTCGCTCCCCTCGTGGGCGCGCAGAGAATCCCGCACGCGCTGTGTGTGCAGTTCGATCGCATGCTGCGTCAGCGCGGCCTTCAGTTCGTCCATGTTCTTGAATGAAAAGTAGATCGGCTGCGTGGAGCAGCCCAGTTTTTTGGCGACGCTGCGGGCATTGATGGCAGAAAAACCGTCGTCACGCAATACCTCCACCGCGGCGTCGATGATCTGTTCCTTTGAAACTTTTCTGACTGCCGGCATAAGCACCATCCTTATATAATAACGCTTCGTTATATATAACATAGTGCTATTATATCTTGTGGGACGTGATTTGCCAAGCGGCATGTTATTCTTCTGTTTCAATGGAGAAAACCCGGAAGTTCCACCCGGCATAGCTTGACACCACCGCCGTAAAGTGCTATAATAGCGGCAGTCATCCCATGACCATAGAACATTTATTGTCCTATAAAAATGCAGCACATGGGAGTTCAACACAAGGGAGGAATGTATAACATGAAACGAGTGATCGCACTGCTGCTGACGCTGGTCATGCTGCTGGGCCTGGTGCCCACAGCTCTGGCCGCCGAAGCCGCCGCCCCCGACGGGACCGTGGTGAAGGCGGAGGAGGTCAGCGGCACCCCCCGGCTGGACGCCATGGCGGAGAACGACTCTGCGGCGGAAACCACCCAGCCCACCGGACATCGGCCCGATGATATGGTGACCATCCTCGTGGAGCTGGAGCGCGCTCCCGTGCTGGAGGGCTTTGCCGCGAAGAAAACGGCTTCCACCAGCTCTGCCGGTGCGGAGATCGCCGCCTATCTTGCCGGCGGCCGCGCGGAGAAACAGGATGCCGCCATTCGCCGGGATCAGAAAAAGGTCTTTGCCGAGATCCAGGCGGCCCAGCCCGCCGCTCTCCAGGCGGAGGGTACCCGCACTGCCGGCGCCCCTGAGCTGATGGAGCAGTGGACGGTGCTCTTTAACGGCATGGCCGTCCGCGCCCCCTATGGCATGCTGGATACCATCCGCAGTCTGAAGGGCGTGAAGTCCGCCCATGTGCAGCATGTTTACAGTCAGCCCGCCTCTCCGGCCACCAATGCCGGTGTGGCAGGCTACAGCTATGACATGGTCCACCTGCAGGAGGTCTGGAACAAGGGCTACACCGGCAAGGGAATGCTGGTGGCCGTGGTGGATTCCGGCCTGGACATGGAGTATTCCAGCTGGTGGAGCGATGAGGAAGGCGCCAACGTCACCGGTCTGCGCCGGGTCCACGAGGCCTTCCGGGACGACTCCTTCTACTCCCAGCTCAGCGACAGCGACCTGCGCTATACCAAGGACTCCCTGCTGGCCTTCCTGAACGGCCGCCAGCTCAATGCCAATAGGCTGAGCCCCGCCTCCAACGAGGCCATGTACAAGACCCGCAAGGTCCCCTTCGCCTTTGACTACGCCGGAGACGCCGACCCCTATACCGGCGAGATCATCAGCGGCGACGTCAACGTCCGCAACAGCGGCAGCAACCACGGCACCCACGTCTCCGGCACCGTGGCGGGCTTTGTCCAGAGCCAGGAGGGCGAGATCCTCTTTTCCGGCGTAGCCCCCGATGCCCAGCTGATGATGATGAAGGTCTTTGCCGATGGCGGCAACTCCGGCGCCACGGAAAGCGCCATTCTCAACGCCCTGGAGGACGCCATGACCCTGGGCGCCGACGCCGTGAACCTGTCTCTGGGCTCCGACAACGGCTTTGCCTATGACGACACCGCCATCCACGGCGTTTATGCCCGGCTGGAGCAGGCCGGCGTCATCCTGATGACCGCCGCCGGCAACAGCGAAAACTCCCCCGCCCAGGGCAATGAGCGGGGCGGCCTGAACCTGGCGGAGGACCCGGATATCTCCATGATGTCCTCTCCCGCCGTCTACCCCTCCAACCTGGCGGTGGCCTCCATCAACAGCACCATCAACATGCAGAGTGTGCTGAGCTGGACCGACGCCCAGGGCCAGAGCCATACTGTGCCCTTCTCCGACCCCAACGAAGTGGCCATGAAGCGGAAGTTCCCCGAGAGCCAGAGCTTCGTTGTGTATGACGCGGGCTACGGCACCTACATGGACTACTACAACGCCGGATTCAGCAACGGCTACAACGGCGGCAAGACGGGTATTGCCCTGGTCAAGCGCGGCAGCGCAGACGGCAGCACCCTCTCCTTCGCCGACAAGATCAACAATGCCAGCAGCTTCTCCGGCACCAACTACATGGGCGAGAGCTACGGCGTGCTGGCTGTGCTGGTTTATGACAGCGACCCCGCCGCCACCACGCTTATCAACATGAACACGGACAACACCTCGCTGACCTCCGCCTTTATTTCCGGCGTGGACGGCGCGGCCATGATCGATGCGCTGAACGCCGGGCAGGAGGTCCGCATCACCGTTCACCAGCAGGACCAGCTGTCCGGCTGGGAGGAGGGCGGCCGGATGTCCTCCTTCACCTCCTGGGGCAGCGGCTCCGGACTGGAGCTGAAGCCCGAGATCACCGCGCCCGGCGGCAACATCTGGTCCACCGTGATGGACAGCAGCTATGTGGAGGGCACCGGGAAGTACGATGACTATACCGGGTCCTACAGTCTGATGAGCGGCACCTCCATGGCGACGCCCCATATGGCGGGCCTGGCCGCGCTGGTGGAGCAGTATGTCAAGTCCCGGCATCCCCAGCAGGATGCCGCCGCCAGCGCCGACCTGACCAACCATCTGCTGGTGAGCACCGCCGTGCCCCAGCAGGAGAACGGCGTATACGTCTCTCCCCGCCGCCAGGGCGCAGGTCTTGTGAACGCAGCCGCGGCCATTTCCACCCCTGCCTACATCGATGTGGACGGCAAGCTGGTGGGCAAGCTGGAGCTGGGCGACGATCCCGGCTGGAGCGGCAGCTATGATCTGGACTTCCGGGTGGAGAACCTGGGCAGCGACACCCTGAGCTACAGCATGAAGGCCGTGCTTCTGCGGCCGGATACCGCAGAGCAGGACGGCAAGACCATGGTCCTTGCCAGCGATGTGCTGATCCGTGAGGTGGATCTGGGCAGCGTCAGCGTGCCCGCCGGCGGCACACAGGTCAGCCGGACCGTTTCCCTCACCGCTTCCGACATCGCCGCCATCCGCGACCTGTTCCCCAACGGCAGCTATGTGGAGGGCTTTGTGATCCTCACCGCCGCCGACGGCTCCGCGCCTCAGATCGGCATGCCCCTGCTGGCCTTCCTGGGCGACTGGACCTCTGCCCCCATCCTGGACCGCGCCAACTGGTTCGACGAGCCCCAGGACGGCGAAAACGTGATGAACAACGACTGTACCCTGGGCGTCAACGTGGTGGGCAGTACCATCCGCAGCGCCGGGGAAGTGGTGAACTTCCTGAACCTGGGCCAGAACATCTTTGATACCGACATTGCCGCCGGGAGCAAGCAGACAGTTTTCCACCAGGAGAACTTTGCCATCTCCCCGGACGGCAGCGGCTATTTCGACGCCATTGACGACCTTGAGCTCTATCAGCTGCGGGATGCCAAGCTCTTTGTCACCGAGGTCCGGAACAAGAACACCAACGAGCTCTATTTCCGCACCTTCAACACCTATGTGCCCCGCAGCGTCTATCAGGCCGGCTACGGCGTGGTCCTGCCCATGTCCCTTTACTACTTCACGGACGCCTGGAACGGAACGGACCTGAACGGCGACGTCCTGCCCAACGGCACCCAGTGCGTTTACACCATCACCGCCTATGGCGAGGGTGACTACGGCGACACCGTGGACAATGAGGAGCTGGGCCGCCCGGTGACGGACTTCGAGTCCTTCGTGGACGGCAAGGAGCCCACCTTCAACGGCCACAAAATGGACAAGACCGGCGACGTGCTCTCCTTCGACGTGCTGGTGGACACCCAGGCCCCCAAGCTGGAGAACAACGCCGTGACCTTCTATCAGAAGGATGGCCGCACCTACATGCAGGGCACCGTCTATGACGAGGACGGCTCCCTGGCCTCCGTGGCGGTCCACGCCCAGGTGAGCCGGACCTATACCGACTCCACCGGCCGGGAAATCACCGAGTACAACATCGATCTGCTGAATCCCCTGTATTCCCAGAGCATTTATGACGCCGGTACCCACACCTTCACCTTCACCGCAGATGTGACGGAGTATCGCGGCAGCTACAACTGGACCGGCAACGTGTATCTCTCCTGCGGCGACTATGCGGCCAATGACCGCACCTATGCCATCAAGGTGGACGCCTCTCAGGGCCTGACCCTGTCCCAGACCTCCGCCCGCCTGCACCCCGGCCAGAGCTTTGACCTCAGCGTGAACAACAACACCGGCTCCACGGCGCCCATCACCCGCACCTCCAGCAACCCCGAGGTGGCCACGGTGGATGAGTTCGGTCATGTGGTGGCTGTGGCTCCCGGCCAGGCCATCATCACCGTGTCCAACGGCACCTACTCCGCCCTGTGCGTCATAGCGGTGGAGGCCTCCTCCACGGAGGTGAAGGACTTCAAGCTGTCCATGGACCACTTCTCCGGCCTGAAGCCCAACGGCGCCATCACCGTCCGGGTGGTGGACCTGCAGCCCGCCGATGTGGAGATCTATCAGAATCAGTGGCTGGTATATGAGGACGACGAGGACTGGGCGGGCCTGGTCAGCGTCTCCCAGAACAGCAGCGACGCGCTGGAGGGCCTTATCGACCTGAACTATCAGGCCTCCGCGGACAAGATCCCCTCCGGAACCGGCCATCTGGACGTCACCATCAACGGTGTTACCCGGACCATGACCTTTGACTGGGAGGACGTCTATCAGACCTCCGACCAGGAGGACCTGCAGTCCGACGCCTACTACAACGAGCAGACCTATTACGTCACCGCCGGTGAGATCGCCAGCCTCATCGCCCGGTACCGCCAGACCCACTCCTTCTCCGATGTGAAGCTGTACACGGCCCAGGGGTATGTTTCCGGCGGCAGCGACAATCCCACCACCGCCGCCACCGGCCTGGTGCTGGACGGCCCGGACTTTGTCCTCTCCGGCAGCGAGCCCTGGCGCGGCAGACTGGTGAACACCGAGGGCTATGCCCTGCCGGAGTCCATCCATGTGGTTTACCGCTATGATTACGGATATGAGTATGAGCTGACGGAAAACGCCATGTACAATGGCTATACCTATGACCGTACCACCGGCGATATCGTCGTGTCCGCCCCCTACGGCTCCTCCACCACGGTGGTGATCCGGGCAGACGGCACGGAGAAGGCCGGTAATCCGGCGGGTGCCCTCTCCGGCGTCACCTATGACCGTCCCGACAGCACCTACGGTCCCTTCAACTGGACGGTGACGGAGGGCGGCGGCAAGCTGGAGACCGCCGAAGACGTCAACGTTAACGGCACCCGCAAGAACGTTGCCTATTACACCCCCTCGGAGCCCGGCGTCAGCTATCTGACTGCCACCACCAAGGACGGGCAGTATCATGTGAACTTCGCCGTGGTCTGCCTGCCGGTGCAGGCCAATACCCTGCGCCTGGATGATACCCGGGCCACCCTGCATCCCCTGGAGACTCTGGCGCTGAACGCGACGATGACTCCTACCCCCACCCGGGCGGAGGACGCCGCGCTGACCTGGACCTCCTTCAACCCCGAGGTAGCCACCGTGGATGAAAACGGCGTTGTCACCGCCCACAAGCCCGGCTACGCTTACATCAAGGTGTCCACCGATATCAACACCAGCGTCACCGCCTACTGCGTGGTGGAGGTATTGCCTGGTCAGGGCTATACAGTGACTCTGGACGCCAACGGCGGCACGGTGAAGCCCGACTCCGTCAGCGTCCAGTACGGCATGGCTGTGGGCCAGCTGCCTGTGCCTGTCCGTGAGGGCTATACCTTCGACGGCTGGTACGACGAAAACGGTGCGCAGTACACCGAGGACACCGTATATGCCATCGCCGGAGACACCACTCTCACTGCCCGCTGGACCGCCAATATCTACGAGATCACCCTGGACGCCAATGGCGGCGTCACCGACGTGGCCCTGGTCCAGGTGACCTTCGGCCAGGCCGTGGGCGCCCTGCCCGTACCTACCCGGGAGGGCTATGTGTTCTTGGGTTGGTTCGACGAGGCGGGCAGCCGCTATGATGCTTCCACCGTCTACAGCACAGCCGATGGTGTGACCCTCACCGCCCGCTGGGGTCAGGAGGACAGCACCTTCACCATTACCCTGAACGCCAATGGCGGCAAGGTGGAGCCCTCTGCTCTGGCGGTGGTATATGGTCAGGCTGTTGGCGCCCTGCCCGTACCCACCCGGGAGGGCTATACCTTCGGCGGCTGGTACGACAAGGACGGCAACCGCTACGACGCCTCCAGCGTGTACAGCGTCAAGGGTGACACGACCCTGACGGCCCGCTGGATCGAAAACAGTGTCCAGACCGGCGACGGGTTCCCCATCTTCCTGCTGAGCGGCGCGATGATGGCGGCTGCCGCAGGCGCTGTGATGCTCCTGCTGAAGCGGCGGAAGCTCATGGGCGAATAAACAGACCGGAAGTGCTTCTGCACAGGCTGTTATAAAAGGCTCTCCGGCACATGTGCGCCAGAGAACCGGGAAACGAAACAAGCCAAGGCCGGCAGGTCAATGACCTGCCGGCCT
>OLPR01002775.1_pt1 | contig 12466 bp, 11 predicted proteins | sample 1672761 | NCBI WGS metagenome assembly OLPR01 (sample SAMEA3136721, study PRJEB25190) | human gut metagenome | biome: human gut; feature: human-associated habitat; material: faeces | place: Austria | collected 2013 | reverse complement strand
AAAGGTGTTCAACCACGAGCCCACCGCCCGGGACGAATTCGACCAGCTGAACGACGCGCTGTACATTCAGGCAAACGAAGCCAACAAGCTGGGCAACATCATGGGCCCCATCATGGGCAACCTGGGCAACCTGCAGTACATTCTGCTGGCGGTGATCGGCGGCGCGCTGGCCATCGGCGGCGTGGGCGGGCTGACGCTGGGCTCCATCGTGGCCTTCCTGCAGCTGTCCCGCTCCTTCTCCATGCCCATCAGCCAGATTTCTCAGCAGGTGAACACCATCGTTTCCGCCATGGCCGGCGCGCAGCGGGTGTTCCGGCTGCTGGATGAGCCCAGCGAGGCGGACGAAGGCTACGTGACGCTGGTCAACGCCAACGTGGACGAAAACGGCAACATCACCGAATCCGCCGCCCGCACCGGCAAGTGGGCCTGGAAGCATCCCCACAAGGCCGACGGCAGCGTGACCTACACCCTGCTGCAGGGCGACGTGCGCATGACGGACGTGGACTTTGCCTACGAAGAGGGCAAGGAAGTGCTCCACGACATTTCCCTGTACGCCGAACCCGGCCAGAAGGTGGCCTTCGTGGGCGCTACGGGCGCGGGCAAGACCACCATCACCAACCTGATCAACCGCTTCTACGACATTGCCGACGGCAAGATTCGTTACGACGGCATCAACATCAACAAGATCAAAAAGCCCGATCTGCGCAGGTCGCTGGGCATCGTTTTGCAGGACACCAACCTGTTCACCGGCACGGTGATGGAGAACATCCGCTACGGCAAGCTGGACGCCACCGAAGAGGAGGTCTACGCCGCGGCCCGGCTGGCCAACGCCGACGACTTCATCCGCCGCCTGCCCCAGGGATACGACACCCTGCTGACCTCCAACGGCGGAAACCTTTCCCAGGGCCAGCGGCAGCTCATCGCCATCGCCCGGGCCGCCGTGGCCGATCCGCCGGTGATGATTCTGGACGAGGCCACCTCCTCCATCGACACCCGCACGGAGCTGCTGGTGCAGCGGGGCATGGACCAATTGATGAAGGGCCGCACGGTGTTCGTCATCGCCCACCGGCTGTCCACCGTGCAGAACAGCGACGTGATCATGGTGCTGGACCACGGCCGCATCATCGAGCGGGGCAGCCACGAAAAGCTCATCGCCGAAAAGGGCCAGTATTACCAGCTCTACACCGGCGCTTTCGAACTGGAATAATTCGATTTTCTCCAACGGCATGCGCCGTCTGTGCAAAACAGGCGGCGCGTTTTTGTGCATTCCGGCATATATCTCACAAAATGATTAAGTAATTATGGCATCGCTTGCATTCTTTAGTTAGCTATATTATAATATTTATTATCAAAAGTGCGGCGAAAGTCCGCCAAATTTTTATGGAGGTAGACCCATGAAGAAAGTGACCTGGCTGGTCGTCCTGGCGCTGATGGTGAGCATGATCGCAATGCCCGCCATGGCCGAAGGCACCTACGCCCAAGCCCCCATGTTCGACGAAAAGGTCGAATCCGGCGAACTGGCTCCCGTGGAAGAGCGTCTTCCCGAAGAGCCCAAGCTGGCCCACGAGATCCTGGACGAGTACCTGGATATGGAAATCGGCAACTACGGCGGCACCCTGCGGCTGACCACCTCCGTGGTCAACTGGGACGCGGACGGCTTCATCGGCATGAACGAAGGCCTGATGTCCATGTCCTCCACCAACTCCGGCGAGATCATCCCCAACGTGCTGGGCGGCTGCGAAGTGAACGACGACATGACTGAGTTCACCTTCACCCTGCGCAAGGGCCTGAAGTGGTCCGACGGCACCGAAGTCACCATGGACGACGTGAAGTTCGGCATTGAAAACTTCGTGTTCAACGAAGAGCTGACCCCCTCCATCTCCTCTTACATGCGTGACGGCGGCCTGTCCACCGGCGATCCCTTCACCTTCGAAGTGATTGACGACAACACCTTCAAGCTCACCTTCAAGCTCACCTACGGCGGCTTCCTGGTGCACATTTCCGCCAACGGCTGGAAGGGCTACACCGACATCCTCAAGCCCGCCCATTACCTGAAGCCCTTCCATAAGGACTTTGCCGAAGAGTGCCACGGCTCCCTGGACGCCTATTGGGAGTTCATGCAGCCCTTCGCCACCGCCATCGGCTACGACGACGTGAAGGAAGCGGACAACTGGACTTACGTGTTCAACCAGATTGACATGACCAACTGGGAGCTCACCGACCCCACCGACGCGCTGACCAACGTCACCTTCAAGGGCCTGATCGAGACCAACTTCCCCCATCTGTATCCCTGGATCATGGAAAGCAACGACAACGGCGTTACCACCTGGGTGCGCAACCCCTATTACTTCAAGGTGGACGCCAATGGCAACCAGCTGCCCTATTTCGATTACGTGGTTTCCACCCTGGTGGAAGACATGGAAATGGTGCAGATGAAGTACATGGCCGGCGAAGCGGACTTTGCCCGTGAATCCGCCACCATCGACAACATTTCCCTCTATCGCGAGAACGAGGAAAAGAGCCACATGAAGGCCTACACCACCTCCTCTCACGTGAACAGCTGCTCCTTCAACGTGAACCTGAACTACGGCATGAACACCGACGGCACCGTGAAGGACGACGATCTGTCCAAGGCCTGGCAGGAGTGCGTTTCCGACACTCGCTTCCTGAAGGCGCTGGAGCTGTGCATCGACGCGCAGGAGATCCTGGATTCCGTGTACAACGGATTCGGCGTAATCAACGACAAGTATGAGTGCACCGGCGATTTCGACGCCGCCAACGCCCTGCTGGACGAGATGGGCATGGTGGACGTGGACGGCGACGGCTGGCGTGAGACTCCCTCCGGCCTGCCCTTCTCCTTCATGATCTGGAACTCTGCCGAAGCCTCCGACTTCACTCCCAACTCCGAATTCTGGGTAGAATACACCTCTCAGATCGGCCTGAAGTTCGGCGTGAACCCCTCTGACCAGCAGAACCTGCGCAACGCCTGGGCCGCCAACGACGTGCCCTGCTCTGTGTTCTGGTGCGAATCCGCCGGCCTGTGGTATTCCAATGACTGGAACTACGGCGTGTGGGCTCCCCTGTGGGGCAACTGGTATTCCAAGGGCGGTCTGTCCGGCGAGGAAAGCGAATACGCCGTTCCTTCCGACACTGCCATCAAGTTCTTCGAAAACGTCGATAAGCTGCTGCAGGTGGATCCCGCCGTGGCCGCTACCGAAATCTTCGACGAACAGGGCACTCTGGTGGCCGAAATGGGCGGCAACATCCTGCCCATGGCTTCCATCGACCAGTGCGTGCTGGTGAACGAGGACATCGGCAACGTGCCCACCGGCGGCATCGGCATCGGCTGGAACTACTCCATCGAGCAGATGTTCTACAACAATCCCGATCAGCACTAAGCGCTGAAAACGCGGCGGGGAAGCAAATCTTCCCTGCCGTTTCTTTTTTATCCGTCCCCCAGCCTTCCCCTCTGGGGAAGGTGGCTGAGCAACGCGAAGTCGGATGAGGTCGTCCCCTCGCGTCTGTTCTCCAAAATCCGCCATGCTTATGGGCAGGAAGGGGATTTTATGGCCAACGAGAGCAAAAAGCAACCGCCTGCCCGGGTTGGGACAGACGGTTGTTTGCGGTTTCAGATATTTTTGCCGATTTCCTTCACGATTTCCAGCACTTCGATCTCCCCATCCGCCAGGTATTCGATAATGGGCGGCTGATTTTGCGCGTTGGGCCGGTTTTCCCAATAACGCCGGGCCAGGCGGAAATTTTCCTCCCGGTCGCAGGTTGCGTCGAAGCAATTGCGCGCGTCGGCGGCGAAGAGCCTTCCCCGAATGCGCAATTTCACCACGTGATAGGTGGGTCTTCCCCATTCCGCGAAAAGGCCCGCCCATTTTTCCGCTTCCTCCCGGGTTTCCGCCACATACAGGCAGGCCAGCCGGGAGGGGCGATCCGGGAATTCTTTTTGGCGCACCTCTTCCAGGGCCAGCTCCCGCAGGGCCACCATCAGATGATGATCCAATTCCTGCCGGGGATGTTCATAACAATCCTGAGCCTCCCGGGCCCGGGCCATCACCCGGGCGTACACGCCGCTGTGATGATTTTCGTCGAACACAATGCGCTGACCCGGGGTCATGGGCCGGTCGGTAACGGCATGATAGGCGATCCATTCCTGCATGGAGCGGTCTCCTTACTTCAAGCCGGCGACGAATTCGCCGATACGCGCCACGGCTTCCACGATATTGGCCGTGGAGGAAGCGCAGGAGCAGCGGATATGTCCCTGGCCCAATTGTCCGAAGGCGTCTCCCGGCACGGTGGCCACCTTCTTTTCGTACAAAAGCCGCTGGCAGAATTCCTGAGAGGAGAGGCCGGTTTCCTTCACGGAGGGGAACACGTAGAACGCGCCCATGGGCTCGTGGCAGGGCAGACCCGCCGCCCGCAGGCCTTCCACCATCAGCCGGCGGCGCATATCGTAAGCCTCCACCATTTTGCGCACGTCCGCGAAATCATTGGCGAACCCGGTGCGCAGGGCCTCCACCGCCGCATGCTGGGAAGGGGTGGCGGCGCACATGATGGTATACTGATGGATTTTCAGCATCACGTCCAAAAGGGGCCTGGGGGCGCAGGCATAGCCCAATCGCCAGCCGGTCATGGCAAAGGCCTTGGAGAAGCCGTTGAGGGTGACGGTGCGTTCCCACATGCCGTCGATGGACGCAAAGGAGACGTGGGCCGCGTCGCCATAGGTCAATTCGGAATAAATTTCGTCCGAAATCACGACGATGTCCGTGCCCCGCAGCACCTCCGCCAGGGCCTCCAGATCCTCCCGGCGCATCACCGCGCCCGTGGGGTTATTGGGATAGGGCAGAATCAGCGCCTTGGTGCGGGGGGTGATGGCGGTGCGCAGGGCCTGGGGGGTCAGCCGGAACTGATCCTCCATATAAGTGGGCGCCGGCACGCACACGCCGTTGGCAAAGGCCACCCCGGGCATATAGGAAACGTAGCTGGGGTCGGGCACGATGACCTCGTCTCCCGGCTCCACAATGGCGCGCAGGGCCAGGTCGATGCCCTCCGAAGCGCCCACAGTGGCCATGATTTCCGTTTTGGGGTCGTAATGCACGCCATGGCGCTCCGCCTCATAGCGGGCGATGAGCCGCATCAATTCCGGCAGGCCCCGGTTGCCGGTGTAATGGGTGCGGCCCTTCCGGAGGGAATAAATGGCCGCGTCGGTGTAATCCCAGGGGGTATTGAAATCCGGCTCGCCTACGCCCAGGGAGATGACCCCCTGCATTTCGCTGACGATGTCAAAAAATTTCCGGATGCCGGAAGGGGGCACCTGAGCCACCCGGCCGCAGAGAATCTTATCGTAATTCACGGGCTCACCTGCAGCCGGTCGTCCTCGGCCGTCTCGTCAATGATGACGCCTTCGGTCTTATATTTTTTCAGAACGAAATGGGTGGCGGTGGACATCACGCCCTCGATGGTGGAAAGCTTTTCCGCCACGAACAGCGCCAGCTGTTTGAGGGTGCGGGCCTTCAGCATCACCATCAGGTCATAGCCGCCGGACATGAGGAACACGCTGGACACCTCGTCGAAGCGGTAGATCTGTTCCGCCACGGCGTCGAAGCCCCGGTCCCGCATGGGGGTGATGCGCACCTCGATCAGCGCCTCCACCTGCTCGGTTTCCACCTTTTCCCAATGGATCAGCGCGGGATATTTGATGATGATGCGCTGCTTTTCCAGGCGGGCGATGGTTTCGGCGATTTCCGTCTGAGAAACGCCCAGCATCACGGACATCTGGCTCACCGGCGTACGGGCGTCTTCCGTAAGAATATCCAAAATGGAAAGCTCCAGGCTTCGCATGGGAAGGACCTCCTCTTTTTTCAAAAAGCGGCCGGCAGACGCCGACCACGTACATTCCCCTGAGTTTAGTTTATCACACTGGCACAGACCTGTCAACGAAATCCGCCGAAGGAATGCAACGAACGCCGGAATTGCGCTGCAATTCCGGCGTTCTGCCGCCTCAGGGGCGATGAAAACCCATTAGTTATACTTCTTGCGGGCCGTATAGGTGGTGTGCAGAAGCTCGTGGGCCTTATGAGAATTGGGCTTGCCGAAGTACTCGTCGTACAGCTTGGTGATGGCGGGCAGCTCGTGGGACTTGCGGACGGACAGCGCCGCATCCTCATCGTAGAGCGCCTTGGCGCGCAGGCCCTTTACATCCACGTCCTCGCGGACGGTGGGAGAAACGATGGGCTGGCCGCCGCCATTGACGCAGCCGCCGGGGCAACCCATGATCTCGATGAAGGTGTAGCTCTTCTCGCCGGCCTTCACAGCGTCCAGCAGCTGAGACGCGGCGCCGGTGGAATTGGCCACGGCCACCTTCAGCTCCAGACCGTTGAGGTTGTAGGAAGCTTCCTTCACGCCTTCGAAGCCGCGCACATCGGTGAACTCCAACTTCGCCAGCTTATCGCCGGTGATGACCTCGTAAGCGGTACGCAGAGCGGCTTCCATAACGCCGCCGGTGACGCCGAAGATGACGGCCGCGCCGGAGTAATCGCCCAGCATTTCGTCAAACTGCTCGTCGGGCAGGCGGGTGAAGTCGATACCGGCCTGCTTGATCATGCGGGCCAGTTCGCGGGTGGTGATGACCACGTCCACGTCGGCCAGACCGTCGTGACCCAGTTCGGGGCGGGCGGCTTCATACTTCTTGGCGGTGCAGGGCATGACGGAGACCACCACGATGGAAGCGGGGTCGATGCCGGCCTTTTCGGCGTAATAGCTCTTGATCACCGCGCCCTCCATCTCGTGAGGAGACTTGCAGGAGGACAGGTTCGGAATGAATTCCGGATAATAGGTTTCGCAGAACTTGATCCAGCCGGGGGAGCAGGAGGTGATCATGGGCAGCACGCCGCCCTCCTTCACGCGACCCACCAGCTCGGTGGCCTCTTCCATGATGGTGAGGTCCGCGGCGAAATCGGTATCGAAGACCTTATCAAAGCCCAGCCGGCGCAGGGAAGCGGCCAGCTTGCCGGTGACGGAGGTGCCGATGGGCAGGCCGAATTCCTCGCCCAGGGCGGCGCGCACCGCGGGAGCGGACTGCACCACCACGTGCTTGGTGGGATCCGCCAGGGCGGCCCAGACCTTATCGGTATCGTCCTTTTCAGACAGAGCGCCGGTGGGGCAGGCAGCCACGCACTGGCCGCAGTTGATGCAGCCGGTATCCGCCAGGGTCATGCCCCAGGGGGTGGAAATCTGGGTGTTCATGCCGCGCATGATGGGGCCGATAACGCCCACCTTCTGCACCTTTTCGCACACGGCGGAACAGCGCCGGCACAGAATGCACTTGGCGTTATTGCGCACGATGGCCAGGGAGGAGGTATCCACCACGGCCTTGGTCATGGAGCCGGCGAAACGGTTTTCGTCTTCCACGCCATATTCACGGCAGAGCTGCTGCAGTTCGCAATTGGTATTGCGGGGGCAGGACAGGCACTTTTTGTCGTGATTGGAAAGCAGCAGCTCCAGGTTGGTTTTGCGGATGGAGCGCAGCAGGGGAGTATTGGTCTTTACGTTGATTTCGCCGGTGGCGCGGTTGCGGGGCAGGGCCTCCACGGGCATGACGCAGGCAGCCGCGGGAGCGCGTCCGCCGGTTTCCACCAGGCACATACGGCAGGCGCCGATTTCATTGACATCCTTCATATAGCACAGGGTGGGAATGCGGATGCCGGCAATTTTCGCCGCTTCCAGCACCGTGGTGCCGGCCGGGACGGTTACGGAAACGCCATCAATTTTCAGCGTTACATCACTCATGGTGTTTTCTTCCTCCTTCGCTTACTTCTTGGAGATCGCGCCGAACTTGCACTTCTCCATGCAGGCGCCGCACTTAATGCACTTCTTGGCGTCGATGACATGGGCCTCTCTCACCTTACCGGAGATGGCGCCCACGGGGCAATTGCGGGCGCAGAGGGTGCAGCCCTTGCACTTGGCGGGATCGATCTCAAAGTTCAGCAGCTTGTGGCACACGCCGGCGGGACAGCGCTTCTCGTAAATATGCGCCTCATACTCGTGGCGGAAGTGCTTCAAAGTGGACAGAACGGGGTTGGGCGCGGTCTGACCCAGGGCGCACAGGGCGGACTTGGAGATATTGGCGGCCAGGTTTTCCAGGCGCTCAATATCGCCGTCTTCGCCGTTGCCTTCGCAGATGCGGTTCAGGATCTCCAGCATACGCCGGGTGCCGATACGGCAGGGGGTGCACTTGCCGCAGCTTTCGGACACGGTGAAGTCCAGGAAGAAGCGGGCGATATCCACCATGCAGTTATCCTCGTCCATGACGATCATGCCGCCCGAGCCCATCATGGAGCCGGCCGCGATGAGGTTGTCATAGTCCACGGGGGTATCCAGCAGCTCTGCGGGCAGGCAGCCGCCGGAGGGGCCGCCGGTCTGCACGGCCTTGAACTTTTTGCCGTTGGGGATGCCGCCGCCGATATCGTAGATGATGGTGCGCAGGGGGGTGCCCATGGGCACCTCCACCAGGCCCGTATTGTTGATCTTGCCGCCCAGGGCGAACACCTTGGTGCCCTTGGACTTTTCGGTGCCCATGGAGGCGAACCAGTCCGCGCCGTTGAGGATGATCTGGGCAACGTTGGCATAGGTTTCCACGTTGTTGAGCATGGTGGGCTTGCCAAACAGACCCTTGACCGCCGGGAAGGGCGGGCGGGGCGTGGGCTCGCCGCGCTTGCCCTCGATGGAGCGCATCAGGGCGGTTTCCTCGCCGCACACGAACGCGCCCGCGCCCAGACGGATCTTGATGTCAAAGTTGAAGCCGGTGTCGAAGATGTTTTCGCCCAGCAGGCCGTATTCGTGCGCCTGCGCGATGGCGATTTCCAGGCGCTTGACGGCGATGGGGTACTCGGCGCGCACGTAGATGTAGCCCTCGGAAGCGCCGATGGCGTAGCCGGCGATGGCCATGGCTTCCAGCACGCAGTGCGGGTCGCCCTCCAGCACGGAACGGTCCATGAACGCGCCGGGGTCGCCCTCGTCAGCGTTGCAGGCCACGTACTTCTGATCGGCCTGGGAGCTGTAGGTGAACTTCCACTTCAGGCCCGTGGGGAAACCGCCGCCGCCGCGGCCGCGCAGGCCGGACTTGAGGATTTCGTCGATGACCTGCTCGCGGGTCATGCTGGTCAGCGCCTTTTCCAGCGCCTTGTAGCCGTCGAAGGCCAGGTATTCGTCAATGTTTTCGGGGTCGATCACGCCGCAGTTGCGCAGAGCGACGCGCTTCTGGTGCTTGTAGAAGTTGATATCCTGCAGGCCCTTGTTGGCGTTCTGCTCGTGGGTGGCGTGATCAGTATACACCAGGTGCTGCACATGACGGCCCTTGAGCAGATGCTCGGAGACGATCTCGTCCACATCCTCTACCTTTACGCGGGAGTAGAAGGTGCCTTCGGGGTATACGATAACAACGGGGCCAGCCTCGCACAGGCCAAAGCAGCCCGTGCGGACAACCTTGACTTCCTTTTCCAGGCCGGCTTCTTTGATTTTCTGCTCAAAGCGCTCGATGATCTGCGCAGAGCCGGAAGACGTACAACCGGTACCGCCGCAGCAGAGCACATGTGCGCGATAGATATCCATGGGCAATTCCTCCTATGACAGCGGTATAATTATTCCTCGGCAGCGCCGATGGTGAATTCGGTGACGGGGCGGCCGTTGACAATGTGCTCGGCTACGACGCGGCCCACCTTTTCGGGGGTCATGTGCACGTAGGTTACCTTTTCCTTGCCGGGCATATATACGTCCACCATGGGCTCCAGGCGGCACATGCCGATGCAGCCGGTCTGGGAGACGGTTACGTTGCTCATTTCGCGCTTGTTGATTTCTTCCATGAATTTCAGCATCACGGGGCGGGCGCCGGCGGCGATGCCGCAGGTAGCCATGCCGACCACCACGCGCACGTTATCGCTTTCATCTTCCCTGCGCAGGTTGATGCGTTCCAGCGTCTTTTTGCGGATGGCTTCCAATTCAGCCATGGATTTCATAGGATTACACCTCCAAAGATCGGTTCTATTTCTTCCTGGATGGCGGAAAGCATCCAGGCGGTAATTTCAGGCTCGTTCAGGGGCACGTTCCCCAGCGCCTGCCGCATTTCGCGCGTATCAAAATCCATGCTTCCCTTGGGGGAGGAGCAGGAAAGGCGAAAATCGGGCCGTTCGGGATTGGCGCTTACCAGCGATACCACCGTGCCCGCCAGATCGCCCAGGGGCAGGCAGTCAATGCTGTCCCCATGCAGGGTGGCGGTCAGGGTTGTACCCTGGCCCAGGGTGGAATCAATGCGCACGTCTCCCCCGGCCAGGCGGGCGTTCTGCATCATCAGCGGAATGCCCAGCCCCACCTTGCGGGTGGTGCGGGTAGTGGCGAAGGGGCTCGTCACCCTTTCTTTCAGCTCATCGCTCATGCCGGAGCCGTCGTCTCGGATCGTGATGGTAATGAGCCTGCTTTCGTCCACCGATACCATAATTTCCACCAGCGCCGCGTTTGCGCGCACGCTGTTTTGCGCCAGATCCAGAATATGCAGCGACAGATCGCGCATGGAATCGCTTACTCCTTATATTTAGCCAGGATGCCGGGAATATCGTCGGGAACCAGGCGGCCGTATACTTCCTCATTGATGGTCATAACGGGGGCCAGGCCGCACGCGCCCAGGCAGCGGGTGGCGTTGAGGGTGAACAGGCCGTCGCGGGTGGTGCCGCCCACGGGAATGCCCAGCTCTTCGCTCAGGCGATCGAGCACCTTCTGGGAGCCCTTTACGTAGCAGGCGGTGCCCAGGCATACGCTGATAACGTACTTGCCGCTGGGAACCAGGGAGAACTGCGCATAGAAGGTGGCTACGCCGTATACCTCGCTGAGGGTGACGCCCAGGCCTTCGGCGATTCTTTTCTGCACGTCCAGGGACACGCAGCCGAAGATGTTTTGGGCTCTCTGCAGCACGGGCATCAGCGCGCCGGGCTGATCCTTGAGCTCCTGGATCGCCTGATCAAGCTGCGCAAACTTTTCTTTCATGTCCGGCATGATGGGATAAGACCTCCTTGCATGTTTGTATCCGGAATGGAATCCGGCACACTACACCGTATTGTAACATACTTATGCCGCTATTGCACGCAAAAAACGAAAAAAATCCGCATTTTTTTATCGATAAATGCGGAACTTTTGTATAATCTGGCATAAATTATGCAGTTAAATATCTTTAACCGATCTCATCCAGGCCAATAACGCGCTTGTGGTGCCCTCGCGCAGGCGCAGCGCATGCTCGCGCTCCTGGATGTCGCCCAGGTAGTGCGCGTCGGAGGAATGCAGCACATGCCGCCCGCGCAGCGCGCCTTCATCGCAGGGCAGCAGCCGCCAAACCTCCACCGTGGAATAGAAGGGCTCGGGCGGCATCAGCCCCAGATTGATCAGCAGCCCGTTTGCCCCGCGGTTGATATGTGCGGGCACGGGCACGCCGCCAAAGGCCGTCACCTGCGCGGTGGCCTCGGCCAGGGGCAGATCGGTCGCGCCGATGAGCAGCGCCTCCTCCTCGTCGATGATCTCGTCGTCGCTGTTCATCACCAGCTGGCGGCCGAAAAACTGGGGCTTGTTCTTTTTATTGGGCAGGTGCCCGCGCAGCATTTCGCCAAAGGCCAGCGCAGCCTCCACCGTTTCAAAATAGCCCAGCAGGTGCACCTCCTCGCGGGTGGTGATCTCCATGCCGGGCAGCAGCAGCAGCCCGTAAGCGTCGCACAGCTCCTGGGCGGCGGGCAGATTGCGCGCGCTGTTATGATCGCAGATGGCGATGGCGTCCAGGCCCTTGAGCTTGGCCATGCCGCAGATGTTGGCCGGGGTCATATCCTCGTCGCCGCAGGGCGACAGGCAGGAGTGGATATGCAGATCGGCAAAGTACTCCATGGGGTTATTCCTTGTCGGGCACGCCGGCGGCATGCATGCGGCCGCAGATTTCATAGCCGCTGAGCGGGCTGCGCAGCACGCACAGGCCCTCGGCCGCAGCCTTATCCAGGCTTTCCTGCTCCATATGGATGTTTTCGGGCAGGATCACGCAGGCCATCTCAGCCAGCACGGCCACGGCAATCACGTTCATATGCGTTTGCACCGTCACCCAGGCCATGCCCTCCGCGCCGTGGGCCATCACCCAGCTGAGCAGATCGCAGGTATAGCCGCACAATACCTCCCGTTCCAGATCCGCGCCAGGCGCATCGTTTTGAGCCTCAATCAGAGGCATCAGCTCTTTGATTTTCATTCTGCAAGGGACTCCTTTCAGCATTCCGCAGGAAAAAAACGCTTCCTTAAATATATAGATCACCGGGTTTATGAAGCGATTATAGCATATCCCCGCCGTTTTGTCACCCCGCCACGGCCTGATTTTGCCTTGTTTGATGTTGAGCTATAATACATAGGTAACACGAAAGCAAAGAAAAAGAGAACTCATGTG
>OLPR01002774.1_pt1 | contig 12469 bp, 10 predicted proteins | sample 1672761 | NCBI WGS metagenome assembly OLPR01 (sample SAMEA3136721, study PRJEB25190) | human gut metagenome | biome: human gut; feature: human-associated habitat; material: faeces | place: Austria | collected 2013 | reverse complement strand
TGACGGAGGTGAAGTCCTCGTAGAGGCGCTGGTAGGCTGCCACGGTCATGTCATGCCAGTAGACGTTGGCATCGGCGTTCTTGGACTTGAAGTCAGCAATGACCTGCTGGACGGCCTCACCGGCGTACTTCACGCCGTAGGTGTAGTAGTTGATCTTGCGGATGCCGTTCTGAATCGCCGTGCGGTAGTCCTCGGGACTCACGCCGCTGCCGCCGTGCATGACCAGCGGAAGTCCCGTCTTTTCGGCAACGGCCTTCACGCGATCGAGATCGAGCACCGGCTTGCTCTTGTAAATACCGTGCGCGGTGCCGAAGCTGGGCGCGAGCGCGTCGATTCCGGTTTCCTCGCAGAAGCGCTTCGCGAGATCGGGATCGGTATAGACGGGCCCGGTCGCCTTTTCGCCGCCCTCGCGCGAGGGGAGCATGCCGATTTCCGCCTCGACTCCCACGTTGCCGAAGCGCTTTGCCATTTGAACGGCCAGACGCGTGTTGCGCACGTTTTCTTCATACGGCAGCGTGCTTCCATCGTACATCACGCCGGTGAAGCCGAGCTTCAGCGCCTTTTCCATATATTCCAGCGTTTCGCAATGGTCGAGGTGCACGCAGATCGGGAGATCAAAGCCCGCGGTCTGTTCCGCGTCTTCAATCGCCGCTTCGATCAGCTTCATCAGATAGACGTGCTTCGCATACGCGCGCGCACCCTTGGAAACCTGCAGGATCAGCGGAGCGCGCTTTTCGATCGCCGCTTCGGTGATGCCCTGGATGATCTCCATATTGTTTACGTTGAAAGCGCCGATGGCGTAACCGCCATTGTAGGCTTTCTTAAACATCTCGGTAGAGGTTACGAGAGCCATATAGTCCAACACTCCTTTATCTATGGTTTGGTTTTAGTATACCATTTTCCCGCCACAAAATCAAGCCGATGTTTCAAAGCGCATTGGATTTAACCTAATTTGTGCTTTTCAGGGGAAAATTTGCGAAATTTGTTTTCAAAAAGCGGGAATTAGCGGTTGCCTTTTTTCCGAAGGCGTGCTATAATACTTTAGCATATGGTGTGTTTGATACTTGAGGAGGATGGTCCATGAATACTTTGTCCATTATTATTGACGTTGTCTTGATTCTGATCTCCCTCGGTCTGATTCTCGTCGTTCTGATGCAGCAGGGTCAGCGCGAAGGTCTGGGCGCCATTGCCGGCGGCGCGGAAACCTTCTTCGGCAAGAACGCGTCCAATTCCGCGGAAGGCAAGCTCAAGAAGCTGACCAAGATTCTCGCGTTTGTGTTCATTGTGCTGGCGATCGTCGCGACGATCGTGACCTCTCACATGAACTCGACGACGAAAACCACGGCGACGCCTACCGCGGAGCCGACGGTTGAAGCGTCTGTTGAGCCGTCTGACAGCGTTGAGCCCGCTGCGACTGAAGAAGCGACGGCTGAGCCTGAAGCGACCGACGCTGCGACTGCGAATCCGTAAGGCGCTCATTTGAAGCGAATCGCGGATTTTTCTTCCGCGATTCGCGCGATTTATTTTAAGAAACACACCAGTCATTCTGTTTTCATACCTTTTGCTTTGATGGAAAGCAGTAGGCATCTTGTGCGTCTTCAGAGAGTTGCCGGTTGGGTGCAAGGCAGCGTCGCAGTATGCCGAACTCGTTCCGGAGCATCCTGAAGAAATTCAGGCGGCGCGCCCCGTTACAGGCGACACGAGCGGATTCATTTTGAATCAACAAGAGTGGTACCGCGAAAGGCATGATCCTTCCGTCTCTTTGGCAGACGTGAGGGTTCTTTTTTTATTCTTGAATGGAGGAGTTTCAATCATGAGAGACATTCCGAGCTATAATCCCGCCGAAATCGAAGGCAAATGGCAAAAGCACTGGTACGAAAATCACTCGTTCGCCGCGGAAAAATCGCATGAGAAGCCGAAGTTTTACGGTCTGATTGAGTTTCCCTATCCCTCCGGAGCCGGACTGCACGTCGGTCATCCGCGCTCGAACACCGCGATGGACATCATTGCCCGCAAGCGCCGCATGGAGGGCTACAACGTGCTGTTCCCGATCGGTTACGATTCGTTCGGCCTGCCGGCGGAGCGATACGCAATCAAGAATCACGTGCATCCGGCGATCGTCACGAAGCAGAACATTGAGCATTTCCACAATCAGCTCCAGCGCCTCGGCTTCTCGTTTGATTACGACCGCGAAATCGCGACGACCGACCCCAAATACTACAAGTGGACGCAGTGGATTTTCCTGAAGCTGTTCGAAAAGGGACTGGCTTACAAGCAGGAAATGCCGATCAACTGGTGCCCGACCTGCAAAATCGGTCTGGCGAACGAGGAAGTCGTCGGCGGCAAATGCGAAAAGTGCGGCGGCGAGGTCATTCGCAAGGTCAAATCCCAGTGGATGCTGGAAATCACCGCGTATGCGCAAAAGCTGCTCGATGGTCTGGACGAAGTCGATTTCATCGATCGCGTAAAGGTTCAGCAGCGCAACTGGATCGGACGCAGCGAAGGCGCGGAGGTCGATTTCACACTGTCAGCCGGTGACAAGCTCCGCATTTACACCACGCGTCCGGACACGCTGTTCGGCGCGACGTATATGGTCATTTCGCCGGAGCACCCGATCATTGAAAACCGCAAGGATCAGATTGCAAATTACGATTCCGTGGTCGCCTATCGCGAAGCGGCGGCACGCAAATCCGATTTCGAGCGCACGGAAATGAACAAGGACAAGACCGGCGTCGTTCTCGAGGGCATTACCGCGACGAATCCCGTAAACGGCAAACAGATTCCGATCTGGGTGTCCGATTACGTCCTGATGAGCTACGGCACCGGCGCGATCATGGCGGTGCCGGCGCACGACGAGCGCGACTGGGCGTTTGCGAAGAAATTTGATCTTCCGATCATCGAAGTCGTCGCGGGCGGCGACGTGCAGGAAGCGGCGTACACCGACATCGTCGACGGCGTAATGGTGAATTCCGGTTTCCTGAACGGCATGAAGGTTGCCGAAGCGAAAAAGGCGATCATCGACTGGCTGGTCGAGCAGGGCGTCGGCGAGCGCAAGGTAAATTTCAAGCTCCGCGACTGGGTATTTTCGCGCCAGCGCTATTGGGGCGAGCCGATCCCGCTGGTGAAATGCGAATGCTGCGGCTGGGTGCCGATTCCGGAAGATCAGCTGCCGCTGACGCTGCCGGACGTGAAGAGCTACGAGCCGACCGACAACGGCGAATCGCCGCTCGCGCACATGACCGACTGGGTCAATACCATCTGCCCGAAGTGTGGCCGCCCCGCAAAGCGTGAAACCGATACGATGCCGCAGTGGGCGGGTTCCTCATGGTATTTTTTGAGATATATCGATCCGTGGAACGACAAGTGCCTTGCGGATCCGGACGAGCTCAAATACTGGCTGCCGGTCGACTGGTACAACGGCGGCATGGAGCATACGACGCTGCATCTGCTCTACAGCCGGTTCTGGCATCGCTTCCTGTACGACATCGGCGTAGTGCCGACGAAGGAGCCGTACTTGAAGCGCACCTCGCACGGCATGATTCTGGGCACCGACGGCGAAAAGATGTCCAAATCGCGCGGTAATGTAATCAACCCCGACGATATCGTGGATGAAATCGGCGCGGACGCGTTCCGTATGTACGAAATGTTCATGGGTGCATTCGATCAGGCGATTCCGTGGTCGACCGAGGGCGCGCGCGGCTGCCGCCGCTTCCTTGATCGCGTATGGCGTATGCAGGAAATGATGACCGATGATCCCGCGATCTCCGACGATATGGCGTTCGACGTGCATTCGACGATCAAAAAGGTGTCCGAGGATTTCGAGCGCATGAAGTTCAACACCGCGATTGCGGCAATGATGTCGCTGGTGAACCAGTTCTATTCCAAGGGCAGCATCACGAAGGGCGAAATGAGCGTGCTGATTCGTCTGCTGAATCCGGTCGCGCCGCATATCACCGAGGAAATCAACGCGCTGTCCGGCTGCGTTTCCGGCGAGCTCCTGCACGCGGAATGGCCGAAGTGCGACGAAAGCAAGCTGATTAAATCCACGGTTGAAATCGCGATGCAGATCAACGGCAAGATTCGCGGCAAAATCAACGTGCCTGCGGATCTCACGCGTGAAAATGCCGAGGCATATCTGAAGGCGCTCCCCGAAATTCAGGCGCTGATCGATGGCAAGACCGTGCGCAAGCTGGTTTATGTGCCGGGTCGCCTGGTCAATATCGTGGTCGCCTAAAAATCGAGCCGGGCTGTGAATGCAGTCCGGCTTTTTTCAGGAGGTTTTATGGAAACGCTGCTCAAAGCGCATCAGGATTCAAAATACCGCGAAATGCAGCTGCGACTGATTCCAAACATCGCACCGGAGCGAATTCTCGGCGTGCGCACGCCGGCGCTTCGAGCGATGGTAAAAGCGCTCCCCGACAGCTTTCTGGACGCGCTCCCCCACTTTTATTTCGAAGAAAATCAGCTGCACGCGTTTGCAATCGAGCGCATTCGCGATTTTGGCGAATGCCTTGCGCGGGTCAACGCGTTTTTGCCGTTTGTGGACAACTGGGCGACGTGCGATCAGATGACGCCGAAGGCGTTTGCGCGCGAACCGGAGCGGCTGCTCGAATCGATCCCTGTCTGGCTTTCGAGCGCACATCCATATACCGCGCGCTTCGCGATGCGAATGCTGATGAATTTCTTTCTGAAGGATCGATTCGAGGAAAAGTATCTCGAATGGGTCGCGGAGGCGAACCGCGAGCATTATTATGTGAAAATGATGGTCGCGTGGTATTTCGCAACGGCGCTGGCATTTCAGTTTGAATTCACACTGCCGTGGATTCAGGAAATGCGCTTGGAACCGTGGACACGCCGCAAGGCAATTCAGAAGGCTCTGGAAAGCTATCGCATTTCGGACGCGCAAAAGTCGATTCTGCGTGCGCTCAGGTGATTATGCAACGAAAACCGCCCCGGCAAACGAGCCTTGGGCGGTTTTTCATTCAAAACGGCAGCCGATATACTTTTTCCAGCGCCTCCCAACGCTCCAGAAAGGCGTCCCCTTCCGGCGTTTCGGCAATCACGCGCACGGCTTTGACCACTGCGCGCGCAAATTCGGGATTCATCCCCTTTATGCCGCTGCGATACAGCGGGCACATTCTCCGTGCGCGCGAATCGAGCCGCACCGTCTATTTGCCTTCAGCGTTTCGAACCGGCGTGAGCGGGAAAATCCGGCACGCAAACGGACGATGCTCGCGATCACACATCGCATCGCAAATCAGCATTTCGCCAAATTCGTCTTTCATTACCCGTCCCCACGAAAATTCTTCCGCGCTTTCGCCTGGAAAGAGATACACGCCGCCGTTTCCGTCCTCGTCGGGCTGACAGCAGGCGCCGCCGCAGCGCACGCCGCAATCGCTATTCAGCGGCGTCAGCGCACCGATGATTTCGCGGGCGCGCGCAATGGTTTCATTCATGATTCAATTCCTTCCTTTATATACAAATCAATCGGCGCGCAGGAATTGCAGAACAACCTCGTTAAACGCCTTCGGGTTTTTGTTTGCCAGAAAATGATCGCCCTTAAGAATCGTAAGCTGCGCATTCGGAATGGATTCGGCGATTCGGCGGGTTTCATCCGGGCGGATCATATCATCCGTTCCTGCGATCACCAGCGTCGGCGCGCCGATTTGTGAAAGCTGCGCCGGCTGAATATGCGGCTGATTCACCATCAGCCCAAGCAGTTCGCGCTTCGGAATCGCCTTTGAATCCACCTTCGCAATCAGCGCGCACAGCGCATACCCGATTACAATCGGCAGCTGGTCGCGCGCCCTTACGCCCCACGGATGCAGATTTCCCGCATTCAGAATCAGCCGATTCACGCGCTGTGGAAAGCGCATTGCAAATAGCATCGCAATATTCGCACCGTCCGAAAAGCCGAAGATATGCGCGCGCTGAATTCCATGCTCATCCATAAAATCGCGCAGATCGAGCGCAAACTGTTCCAGCGTAAACGGCGCGCCGCCCCTCGGCGACTGCCCATGCCCGCGCGTATCAACGGCAATCACGCAAAAATGCTGCGAAAACGCCGGAATTTGATGAACGAAATACGATCGATCCTCGCCGTTTCCATGCAACAGAATCAGCGTCTCGCCCGTTCCGGACTGCGAATACGCAAGGCGAACGTCCATGCGCGCCCCCCGCTCGCTATTCAATGGTGATCAAATCGTATTGATCGGAGCCGAAGCCGAGCTTAACGCCCTGCGCGATGCCGGCTTCCCATTTGGTGTCCGGATGCATCGCGTGGAAGTGATCGGAATGCGCAGGCGCGTGCTTTTCACCCAGGAAGCTGTCGAGAATCGCGTGCTCGCGGTTTGCCGCATCCGCGCACGCCTGATCGAGTGCGACCGGATCAAACGATGCGAACATTCCGACGTCCGGAATCACCGGCGCATCGTTATTCGGATAGCAATCGCAGAACGGCGACACGTCGATCAGCAGTGAAATATGGAAATTCGGGCGATCCTTGCAGACGGCGTAAGCGTATTCCGTGACCTTTCGCGAAAGCACTTCACAGCCATTCTCCGCGCCAGGACGCATCGCCTTCGTCGGGCAAACGCCAATGCAGCGTCCGCATCCCTTGCATTTTTCGTAGTCGACGTGCGCGCGAGTATCGACGTGAATCGCGCCGTGGGCGCAGTTTTCCGCACATACGCCGCACTCGACACACGCATTTTCATCCACAGCGGGCTTTTCGCTTTCGTGCATTTCCGCCTTGCCGCGCGACGAGCCGCAGCCCATGCCGATATTCTTCAGTGTGCCGCCAAAACCGGTACCTTCGTGCCCCTTGAAATGCGTAAGCGAAATGAACACGTCCGCATCCATGATCGCTCTGCCAATCTTTGCGCGAGTAACGAATTCGCCATTGATCGGGACTTCCACGTCATCCGTTCCCTTGATTCCGTCAGCGATGATCGTATGGCATTCGGTCGCAAACGGGTTATAGCCGTGGCGATACGCGGTGTCCAGATGGTCGAGCGCGTTCTTGCGGGAACCGACGTAAAGCGTCGAGCAATCGGTCACGAACGGCTTGCCGCCGAGCGAGCGGACGAGCCGAACGATCGTGCGCGCGTAATCCGGACGCAGAAACGCAAGATTGCCCTCTTCGCCGAAATGCAGCTTGATCGCCGTAAATTTATCCTTGAAATCGATCGTTTCGATGCCCGCCGTGCGAACGAGACGCACGAGCTTTGCGCAAAGATCCTCGCCGCCGGACACGCGCATCGACGTAAAATACACCTTGCTTCGATTCATAATGATACCTCCTTTGATTTTCAACCCCACCGTCATGATACCACAAATTCACCGCGCGCGCAACATTTCGCGACTCGATTTCGCCGCGATTCGAATGAAAGGTTGTGAAGTTGGTTTTTTTGTTTTGGTCAAATAGAGAAGTTGACTCAGCCTTAAATCGTGAGAAAAGCGGTGAATGATATGGTTGATTATGTTCACGTCCCGATACAGCTTGACCGCGTGCAATTTTGTCGTCATCTCGTGTTGCAAATACCGCTTCTTTTGTGCTATACTCTTTATGGCGATTGTTCCCTTTCGTTGGAGTGGGTGTGGTGACTTTATTCTAACGAGTTCAATCGCCTTTTTCTACCTCTGCTGGTCTCACATCTATTGTAACACTACAATTCGCTTTTCTCGCAACATTCATCGCCTTGATTCCTTCTCGACGGGGTGGTATACTGAGTGTATCGAATTCAAAGGAGACTGCCTTTTTATGAAAAAACTGATCGTCGCCGAAAAGCCGTCCGTCGGACGGGATATCGCGCGCGTGCTGGGCGTTTCAAAGCGCGGCGAGGGATTTTTATACGGCGGCGACTATGTGGTAACATGGGCGATCGGTCATCTGGTTTCGCTGTGCGAGCCGGGCGAGGTCGATCCCAAATATCAGAAATGGTCAATGACGACGCTGCCGATGCTGCCGGAAAACATTCCGCTGAAGGTGCTGCCCGGCACAAAGGACCAATTTGCAATCGTAAAAAAGCTGATGAACAGCGCGAAAATCGATTCGATCATTTGCGCGACGGACTCCGCGCGCGAGGGCGAGCTGATTTTCCGATACATTTATCAAATGGCGAAATGCGAAAAACCGGTCGAACGGCTTTGGATTTCGTCGATGACGGACGCGGCGATCAGGCAGGGCTTTGCCGAACTGAAGCCCGCGAGCGCTTACGACGCGCTGTATACCTCCGCGCGCTGCCGCAGCGAGGCGGACTGGCTGGTCGGCATGAACGCTTCGCGCGCGTTTTCGCTGAAATACGACGCACATTTGTCGATCGGCCGCGTTCAGACGCCGACACTGAGCCTGATCGTTAAGCGCGATCGCGAAATCGAAGCCTTCGTTCCCGAGGATTACTGGGAACTGACCGCGGATTTCGGCGATTATTCCGGACTCTGGATCAATCCGGACGCGAAGGTGGACGACGCGTCGCGTGCAAACGAGACGCGCATTCCCGATCGCGCGATTGCCGAGCGCGTCAAGGCGGAAATCAAGGGGCAAACCGGTCGCGTCACCGAGGCAAATTACGAGCGCAAGCATTTCGCTCCGCCGCAGCTGTTCGATCTGACCTCTCTCCAGCGCGAAGCAAACCGCAAATTCGGCTTTTCTGCCGATCGAACGCTGAAGCTGACGCAAGCGCTGTATGAAACGCACAAGCTGGTCACTTATCCGCGAACGGACAGCCGCTATCTGCCCGACGATATGCGCCCGAAGATCAGAAAGGTGCTTTCGATGCTGCCGGAGCCGTATGCGTCGTTTATCGCTTCCGATCAGATGGACCTGAATATGCATTCCAAGCGCTATTATGACAATACGCGCATCAGCGACCACCATGCGATCGTGCCGACTGACCGAAAGCCGAATCTTTCCGCGCTAAATCCGGACGAGGCGAAGATTTACGATCTGATCGCGCGCCGCCTGATCGCCGCGCACTATCCCGATTACGAATGCGACAGCGCGCGCGTGATCACCGAGGTGGGCGCGCATCGATTCAAATCGACTGGTTCCACACCCGCCGTTCAGGGCTGGCACGCGGTTTACAGCGAGGATAAATCCGGCAAAAAGGCGGAAAAGCCGATCCCGAAGCTGAATATCGGCGATGAGCGGAAGGTCGGCAAGGTTTCGATCAAGGAAAGCCGGACGAAGCCGCCCGCGCCGCACACGGACGCATCGATTCTAAACCTTATGGAAAACGCGGGACGCGACATCGAAGACGAAGTGCTGCGCGAAAAGATGAAATCGTCCGGTCTGGGCACGCCCGCGACACGCGCGGCGATTATTGAACGCCTGATTCAAGTGGGCTACGCGCAGCGCCGCGGCAAATCGATCATATCCACGCCGAAGGGACGACAGCTGATCGACGTTGTGCCCGTTCAGATTTCGTCAGCGGTCACAACCGGCAAATGGGAAAAGGCGCTTTCGGAAATGGCGGTAAACGCCGACCTTTCCGCGCGCACGGCGAAGGAGGAACGGTTCATGTCCGGCATTCGGAAATTTTCGATTTTCCTGGTCGACGCGGCGAAACAGGCTTCCCCATCGGTGCATTTCGAAAAAGAAGCGCCCGCGAAGCCGGTAAAAAAAGCGCACGTGAAACCAAAGGCACAAAATTTTTGAATAATTTGTGAATGAAGCAGGAAAAAACGAACGACGCGGCGAATAAAGTTATTACAACGTTAAAGCGTTGGCTCCACTACAAGTGAAGGAGGACACCAAAATGAAGTATACGTATACCGGAAAAGGCATGGAAGTTTCGGAATCGCTGAAAGCGCGCGTGGAAAAGAAGCTCGGCAAGCTGGATCGCTATTTCCCTGAAGAACCGGAAGTCAGCGTTCGCTTCAAGCAGCAGAAGGGCGCGCGGAATATCGTTGAGATCACGCTGTCCGTCAAGGATATGATCCTCCGCGCTGAGGAAAGCTCGAACGATATGTACCTCTCCATTGATCACGCGGTGGACAAGATCGAAAGCCAGCTGCGCCGCTACCGCACGAAGCTCGACAAACGCATTCGCACTGCGGAGCTCGAGCCTGTTGTTGAATCCGCGCCTGAATTTGAAGAGGCGGTTTACGATGTCGTCCGCACGAAAAAATTCAGCGTAAAGCCGATGACCGTCGAGGATGCGATCACGCAGATGGAACTGCTGGGACACGATTTCTTCCTGTTCCTGAACGAGGCGACCGACACGATGAACGTGCTCTATCGTCGTCACGACGGCAGCTACGGTCTGCTTCAGCCCGAAATGTAAATGCCTGAAACGCGTCGCCCGGGGCATATGCCTCGGGCGAATTTATTCACAAAACTACTGTTGACGAAACGTGCCCTTTTCGTGTATGATATAATCAGATTTAATGCGCCGGAGGTTTCCGATATGCTCCTTCCTCATGAGAAGAACGATATGGCCGTGGTCGGATTTGCGATTTCGGCGCTTTCCATTCCGCTGGTCGTACTGGGCATTCTGTGTCTGTTCGGCGTGATCGGCAGTCCGTTCGTCGGATTTTTCTTCATCGCGCCTGCGATCATCGCATCGATCAACGGCATTATTTATTCCGCAATCGGGCATCATCGCGTTTGTGAGCGTGCGTTTCACGGCGGGGCCTTTTCGGTTGCCGGACTGGTGATCGGCTCGTCGATGCTGTCGCTGTCGCTCGGCGCGCTGGTTCAGCTGATTCTGACGGTGATCAGGTAAGGAAAAGCGCGGCAAGTGCAGAAATTTCCGCGGTTGCCGCGTTTTCCGGTGGTCTGAGCGCGGCTTTTGCAGCCGCGCTTTTTGATTGTATACCGAAAACCCCACGCTAGGCGTGGGGTTTTCGGTATACAAGAACAGCCGCGGCTGTATAAGACCGCGGTTGCCCGTTTTTTTATCCTTTACATTTCATCCAGCAGACCCATGGCCACAATGCCGACTGCGGCAATGCCGATCGCGAGATAATGCTTCCACGAGAGCTTTTCCTTCAGGAAAATGCGGCTCCAGAGCACGCTGACCAGGCAATAGCACGAGACGATCGGCGCGGCGGCGACGGTAGTGTTGATCGCGTAAATATACGCGAGCTGACCCGCTGTTTCACAGACCGCTGCGAGCAGTTTCGGCGTTTCGCGCGGAATCTCCAACTTTTCACGCTTCACAACCAGCACGTAAATCGCCGAGAGAATGCCGAGCACAAGGAAAGTAAGCTCATAGGCGGTATTCGCGACCGTTTCATCGAGCGTTTCGAGGATGATGCTGTCCGCAACCGTGCCCGCCGCGTCGATCAGGCAATAGAGAATCGGCAAAAGCAGCGCGAGAATGCTGCGCGCATACTGCATATTCTCCGCCTTTCGGCGTTCGCGCTTGATTTCTTCGTCCTCGTTCGTTTCAACGATGCCGAGCATCAGAACGCCGACCGCCATCAGGATCACCGCGACCAGACCAAGCGGCAGCGTCATTTCCTTTCCGAACAGCGTAACCGGCAGCTCCGGCAGCTTTTCGCCTAGGAAAACCAGACAGAACAGCGCCGCCGCAGCGCCGGAGGTATTGCAAATCGGCGAGGAAATCGACAACTCGATGTAGCGCAGTCCCACATAGCCCAGCACCATCGCGAGAATATACAGAAAAGATGCGGGCAGATAAGTAATCATGTCCGAAACGGTCACGCGCACGCCGCCGAGCATCGTAATGCCCGCGTGAATGCCCATCACCAGTCCAACCGCCATCACCATTTTCCAATGGCTCATTTTATCGTCGGGTTTGGAACCCATTTTGCTGAACAGATCCGAACCGCTCCAGCAGAGCATGGCGATCAGCGCCAGAATAAACCACGACAATGAAATCTCCTCCTTCAATTACAGGTTCACAAGACCCGCTTCATACAGCTTCTGCAAACTCATGAGAATGCCCAGCTTTGCGTGAACCCACGTAAGCCCGCCCTGGAAATACACCGCATACGGCGGACGGATGGGACCGTCGGCGGAGAGCTCGATGGAGGCCCCCTGCACGAAGGCTCCGGCGGCCATAATGACCTCGTCCGCATACCCGGGCATCGCGTCGGGAACAGGAAGCGCGAACGAATCCACCGGCGAATAGCGCTGAATCGCCTGGCAGAATTTCACCAGCCGTTCGCGGTCCTTCAGATACAACATCTGGATGATGTCGTACCGCGGCTCGTCCGCTTTCGGATAGACGTCGAAGCCCAGCGCCTCGAACAGTCCGGCGGCAAACACCGCCGTTTTCAACGCCTGCGCGACGGTGTGCGGCGCGTAGAACAGCCCCTTGATCAGGTTTTTGTTCTGCCCGACCGACGAGCCGGCCTCCGCGCCGATGCCGGGCACCGTCATCCGATAGGAGGCCAGCTCCACCGCCTTCGCGCTGCCGACCAGATAGCCGCCGCATTCCGCGATGCCGCCGCCGGCGTTTTTGATCAGCGAGCCGCAGAGCAGGTCGCCCTTCGGCTC
>OLPR01002760.1_pt1 | contig 12524 bp, 9 predicted proteins | sample 1672761 | NCBI WGS metagenome assembly OLPR01 (sample SAMEA3136721, study PRJEB25190) | human gut metagenome | biome: human gut; feature: human-associated habitat; material: faeces | place: Austria | collected 2013 | reverse complement strand
GAAGTGATTTCAATGTTGGTCTTAAAGGAACTGGAAACGCTCAGCCCCGCCTTCACCAGCTTTTCCCGCAATTCCGCCAGCAGAGCCGTGTCGTTGGAATAGACCTCCATTTTGTAAACCCCCTCCAGCGCCTCCTGCTGAAAACGCGCCGGATCGTCGTCCACCACGTCGAACACGTCGCCGCCAAAATAAGACAGCTTCTCCGGCGGACGGTTATCCATGGTCCAGGTGTTCAGCCGGTAAATGGCCCCGCGGACGTAGCTGGTAATCAGCGCCCCGCAGTCCTTCACGATGGCGTAGGCGCTTTCCACATCCTTTTCCCGCATGGGAAATTCCTTCAGCACTTCCCCGTCCACGGTCATTACACAGCCGCCGTTGGCCACGATCAGCGGCCCGTTGACCCCCAGCGTCTCCGCCACGGTTACCGCGGAAGGAAACCACCGCCCGCTGGCCAGGGAAAACACAATGCCCCTGCGGCGGCATTCCGCCACCGCCCGCCGGGTTCCCTGAGAAATCACGCCGCCCTTGGGCAAAAGCGTATCGTCAATGTCCGAAACCACCAGTTTCATGTCGTAATGCATGACAGCCTTCTCCCGTACCTGTGTTATTCTTCTCCCAGAACGTATTTTTCGATAACCGCGCCCACGCCGCCGGAATCGTTGTCCGGGGCGACAATGCGGGCCAGATCCAGGGCGCATTTTTCCCCGTTGCCCATGGCCACCGGCCATCCGGCGTAACGAAACATGGGCAGATCGTTGGAATTGTCGCCGAAGACCATCACCTGCTCCGGCGCAATGCCCAGATGCTCCGCCGCAAAGCGCACCGCCGCGCCCTTGTCCGCCTGGGGATGCATGATCTCCAGATTGTCCCGCCAGGAGCTGGACAGGCTCAGGTCAAATCGCGCCAGATCCCGGCGAATTTCTTCAAAACGCGGGTCGTAATCCTCTCCGAAGCAGATGAATTTGTACGTGCCTTTCCAGCATTCCGCCGCAATGCGCTCCGGGTCGGCCACGATTTCGTATTCCCGGCCGGAATACACGTGCCTGCCCGGGGCGTGGTGGTGCTTCTTCAGCCGCTTCTGCTCGTCGATGTTGTACATGTAGCTTCTGCCCCGGGTGTAGGCCATGAAGTACATGCCCCGGTTCCGAAGCATCCGAAAAATCTGCCGGGCAGTTTCCGTCTCCAGGGGCGTTTCCCGCAGAATGCCCCCGTCCCGGGAAGCGTCGATGCGCGCGCCGTTGGCGGAGGAAAGCAGAAAATCCACGCCGATTTCGTCGGCGTATTCCAATTGCACCTCAAAGGCCCGGCCGGAACAGAGCATCAGCCGGATTCCCTTTTCCGCCGCCTTTCGCAGCGCCCGCCGGTTCTTCTCCGGCACGTGCTTGTCGCTGCCCAGCAGCGTCCCGTCCAGATCAAAGGCCATCAGGCGAATGTCCATCTTTCCTCACCTTTCCGGCCACTGGGGGGCCTGTGAAGTAAATTCCGCGCCCAATATCCGCACCCGGCAGCACCACAGCCGCAGCTTTCCCGGATGCCGGCGATTCAGGGCCCGGTCGCCGTATTTGTCGTCTCCCAACAGGGGATGTCCGTGGTAGGCCATGTGGGCCCGCAATTGATGGGTGCGGCCGGTGACGGGCTCCATTTCCACCCGCGTCAGCTCCTGCCCCACCTTTTCCAGCCGCCGCCAGCGGGTCTCCACCCGCAAAGCGCCCCTGGAATCTCCGCCAATGCGCACCCGGGCCCGGGCCGCATCCTTTTTCAGGAAATCGCGATATTCCCCCGCCTCCCGGGAAAATTCGCCTCCCGCCAGGGCCTGATACCGCTTTTCCACCCGGTGTTCCCGAAAGGCCGCCAACGCCGCCTCCCAGGCCGCCTTCTCCGTAGCCAGCACCAATACGCCCCCGGTGGCCGCGTCCAGCCGGTGGCACAATTCCGCCTCCGGGAAAATCGCCCGGGTCCGGCTCAGGGCCGTGTCCGCGCCGATGCCCTCGGAATCCACGTCCACGGGCAGGCCCTGGGGCTTTTCCACCGCCAGCAGCCCGTTTTCCTGCCCCAATACCCGAATGGAGAAGTCGCAATCACCGTACAGCAACAACTCGTCTCCCGGCCGCAGCGGAAATTCTCCCTCCCTGCGCAGGCCGTTCACCTTCACGTCCCGCTTTTTCAAAAGCGTCCGAACGTTCAAAAGGGGATAGGCCCGGGTCAGGTAATGCTGCAAGCTGCCCGGAACAATGCCCTGGGGCACCGCGTGCCGAATCACGCCCGGCCCTCCCGGCGGGCCATGCAGGCGCGGATGATCTCCATCAGCGGCTCCACCTGCTCGTCCTCCACATCCCGGCGGGTGAGATACGCGTCGAACAGCTCCTGGGCGTCCTGAGCCCGGGTTTCCCGCAGAAGCTCCGCCAGAAAGCCGTATACGTCAAAGCCGTTGCGGGTCAGTTCCGTCAGGGCCAGCTTCCGGGCCTGGGGGGAAAGCCCCGCCAGAAAGTTGGTTTCCCCCTGGGGCGCGGCGGGCGCCTGCGTTTCCGGCGCGCTTCGGGCATAGGCCTCCTTCACAAAATCCGTGACGGTTTTAAAGTCCGCCTTCACTCCTTCCCGGGCGGATAGGGGCACCGCCTTCCAGATGCGGTTCAGCGCCTGCCACTGGGGCGACGTGCGGTATTCTTCGGCCATGACATCCTCCGTATTGACGGGGCCGGGAACGAAATGCGCCCCCGGCCCGGATAAATTATTTCTTTTCCAGCGCGTCGGCCAGGTTCTCCAGCCAGTCGCCTTCAAACAGTTCGATCATGCCCTTGTCGCATGCGCCGGCCAGCTTGGGATTGATGGGCAGCCGGGCCACGGTGGGAATGCCGAATTCCTGGGCAATCTGGTCCACATGGCTTTCGCCGAAAATGGCGTGACGCTTGCCGCAGTCGGGACACTCGTAATAGGACATGTTTTCCACAATGCCTAACACCGGAATGTTCATCATTTCCGCCATCTTCACGGCCTTGGTGACGATCATGCCCACCAGCTCCTGGGGAGAGGTGACGATGACGATACCGTCCACGGGCAGGGACTGGAACACCGTCAGGGGCACGTCGCCGGTTCCCGGAGGCATGTCCACAAACATGAAGTCCACGTCGCCCCACATCACGTCGGTCCAGAACTGCTTCACCGTGCCGGCAATCACCGGGCCGCGCCAGATTACGGGATCCGTATCGTTTTCCAGCAGAAGATTCAGGGAAACCAGCTTCACGCCGGTTTTGCTCTGGGCGGGCACAATGCCCTCGTCGGTGCCGGTGAGCATATCCTTCACGCCGAAGGCCCGGGGAATGGAGGGGCCGGTAATGTCCGCGTCCAGCACGGCGGTCTTCAGGCCGCGGCGGTTCATGGTCACCGCCAGAAGGGAGGTCACCATGGATTTGCCCACGCCGCCCTTGCCGCTGACCACGCCGATGACCTTTTTCACCCGGCTGTGGGGGTTGGCTTTGGCCAGCATGCTCTCCGCCTCGCGGCTGGAACAGTTGGCCGAACAGGTGTCGCAGTTATGGGTGCATTCGTTTTCTGCCATTTTGTACACTCCAATCGTCTGTTTTTGAGCTCTTTGGGATACGTTATCCCCAGTATCCACAACTTCTTGTGGATAACTCCATCTTGCAACCACAAGATATGGGGTTCGCAGTCCCATGCTTACGCCCATAATATACCCGAAAGCCCGCTTCGTCAAGCGTCCGGGAATTTTTATTTGTGGTACATCTTCGTCTGCTCGTACCGGGGCTCGCAGCTGACGAACACGCCCAGCTTCTTATACAACCGCTCGTCCACGCCGGAGGGAATGACGCTGAAGTGCGCGTCGCAGCCCTTTAGCTTGGGCAGCTGCTCCATGGCCATGGCCGCCACGGGGTTGGTCACCGCGGGAATGCACAGGGCGATGAGCACCTCGTCGGAATGCAGCCGGGGGTTCTTATTGCCCAGGTTGCCGGTTTTCAATTGGCAGATGGGCGCGAGCACCTGGGGACTGATGAGGTCGATTTCGTGAGCGATGCCCGCCGAAACCTTCAGCGCATTCAAAAGCAGCGTGCTGGAACAGCCCATCAGGTCGGTGGTCTTGCCGGTGACGATGCGTCCGTCGGCCAGCTGCATGGCCGCGGCGGGGCCGCCGGTGCGCTCTTCCTTTTCCAGCGCCGCCTGCATCAGGGGCAGCTGCCCGGGCTCCACGCCGATCTGGTTAATCAGCAGCTCGATCTTCCGCACGATTTCGTCGCTGCCCGCGCCCCGGGCCCGGTCGCACAGGGCGGCGTAATACCGGCGCACGATTTCCATCCGCGCCGCCCGGCAGGTGGCCTCGTCGTCCACAATGCAGAAGCCCGCCATGTTCACGCCCATGTCCGTGGGGGATTGATAAGGAGAAACGCCCATGATCTTCTTCAGCATGGCGTTGAGCACCGGGAAAATTTCCACGTCCCGGTTGTAATTGACGGTGGTCTGACCGTAGGCCTCCAGATGGAAGGGGTCGATCATGTTCACGTCGTTGAGATCCGCCGTGGCGGCCTCGTAGGCCAGGTTCACCGGGTGCCGCAGGGGCAGGTTCCACACCGGGAAGGTCTCGAACTTGGCGTATCCCGCCTTCACGCCCCGCTTGTATTCGTGATACAGCTGGGAAAGGCAGGTGGCCATTTTGCCGCTGCCCGGGCCGGGAGCGGTAACCACCACCAGGGAACGCCTGGTCTCTACATATTCGTTTTTGCCGTAGCCCTCGTCGCTGACGATGCGGGCCACGTCGGAGGGATAGCCGGGAATGGTGTAATGCTTGTAGGAACGCACCCCCAGGTCGTGCAGCCGGGCCATGAACTTGTCCGCCCCGGCCTGTCCGGCGTAACGGGTCACCACCACACTGCCCACATACAGCCCCATGCCGTGGAAAATGTCCATCAGCCGCAGGGCGTCCTCCTGATAGGGAATGCCCAGATCGCCGCGCACCTTGTTTTTCTCAATGTCCTCGGCGTTGATGACCAGCACGATTTCCACCTGATCCTTCAGGGTCTGCAGCATGCGAATCTTGCTGTCCGGCTCAAAGCCCGGCAGCACCCGGGAAGCGTGATGGTCATCAAACAGCTTGCCGCCGAATTCCAGATACAGTTTCCCGCCAAACCGGGCGATGCGCTCCCGAATCTTTTCGGATTGCAGGGAAAGGTATTTTGCGTTGTCAAAGCCGATGCCGCTCATTTTGCTCCTCCGTTTATGAGTATTTCTTCCAGGGGCCGCTTGGGCACATAATGCGCGTCCCCTTCCCGATAATAGGCCGTGTCGTTTCCTTTGGTTTCCGTCAGGCGGATGTCCTCCGCCCCTTTGCCCAGAGCCACGATCAGGGAAATCCGATATTGCTCCTTCAGCCCCAGCAAATCGTGAAGCTTCGGGTCGATGGCGCCGATCATGCAGCCGGAAAGCCCCTTTTCCGCCGCGCCCAGCAATATGGTCTGGGCGGCAATGCCCACGTCCGTGGCGGCGTTTTTCGCAATCCGCGTGTCGGTGCAGATCACGATGTATCCCGCCGGCCCCTTCCCCTCCGGGGGCAGGGAAATATCCTTCAAAAGTCCCGCCCACGCGGTGTGGGCAAGAATCAGGGCGTTTGTCTCCTCCTGCCAGGAAAGCAGGTATTTCAGCGGCTGCAAATTCACCGCCGAGGGCGTCAGCCGGGCCAGATCCACCAGCTGCTCCAATTCCTCCCGGGAAATCCGCCTTGCCGGGTCAAAGGCCCGGGTGCTGCGGTTTTTCAGCACCAGTTCTCGAAAATTCATGCGCCTTCTCCTTCCGTCAAAAGCCGCCAGGTGTTTTCCGCCACCCCCGCCTCCTCGTCGGCGGGAATCACGTGGGCCGAGGCCGGGGAATCCGGGGTGGTAATGATCTCCTCGTCCCGGGCGTTTTTGTCCGCGTCCAGCTTCAGGCCCAGGTGGGCCACCTGCCGAATCACTTCCGCCCGCAGCCGCGCGTCGTGCTCGCCCACGCCGCCGGTAAAGGCCAGCGCGTCCAGCCCGCCCAGTTCCGCGTAATATGCGCCGATGTAGCGGACGATGCCGTTGATGTATACGTCGATGGCCAGCTTTGCCCGCTCGTTGCCCGCGTCCGCCGCGGCCCGCAGATGGCGCATGTCTCCGCTCACGCCGGAAATGCCCAACAGGCCGCCCTTTTTCTGCAGCCCGGTCACTACCTGATCCAGCGTCATCCCCTGAGCAACCAGATAGGGAATGATAAACGGATCAATGTCTCCGGCCCGGTTGGCGTTGAGGATACCCGCCTGCAGGGAAAGGCCGAAGCTGTTGTCCACGCTTTTGCCCTCCAATATGGCGCAAATGGAGCCGCTGCCCCCCAGATGACAGGAAATCACCCGTTTTTTCCCCGCCAGACGGGAAGCCACATAGGAATGAGAAGCGCCGTGATAGCCCATTTTATAAATATCGTACTTTTGCGTCCAGTCCCAGTCGATGCCGTACACCCGCCGCTCCAGGGGAATGGTGGTGTGAAAGGCCGTTTCAAAGGAGCCCACCAGCGGCACATCCGGCATGAGCTTCTGGAACACGCCGATGGCCTGCAAATAGGCGGTATTGTGGGCGGGGGCCACCGTCAGGGAGGCGCGCATGCCCTCCAGCACCCCTTCGTCAATCCGGTGCACGCCGGGATACCCCCGGGAAAGCACCGTCTTGAAGCCCACCGCGTCTATGGAAATCTCGCCCAGATCCGAAAGGAACCGCCGCACTCCGGCCATATAGTCCGGCACGGACTGCTTTTCCGCGGAAATGGAAACGCCGCGGCCCTCGAAGCGGTAAATGGCGTCGTCGCCGCCCACCCGCTCCACCCGGCCCACGGCCAGAGGGATTCTCTCCGGAAAGGCATAAAGCTTGAATTTCAGCGAGGTACTGCCCGCATTGCACACCAATATGTTCATCCGCACACCTCCAATTTTATATTATAACATCCCATTCACACTCTGTCCATAATTGCATTGCAAAATAACGGGGTACATATTATAATGGATGGGAATCGGTACAAAAAATTGGAAAACCGTTTTTCAGGGAGGTAAAAGGCGTGAGCAGCCGCTATACCGGCATGGACGGGGAAAACACCGCCTGCGATTATCTCACCGGCATGGGCGCGAAAATTCTGGACCGCAACGTGCGCCTGGCCGGGGGCGAAATCGATATTATCGCGTGTCAGGAGGGAACCTATCTCTTTGTCGAGGTCAAGCGCCGCTCCTCCGGCAAATACGGCGCTCCCATTGCCGCCGTCACTCCCGCCAAGGCCCGGCGGATTCTCCGGGCGGCTTCCCTGTATCTGGCCATGCACGGCTTAAGCGACCAGCCGGTGCGCTTCGACGTGATCGAACTTCTGCCCGGCACGGTGCGCCACATTCCCGGCGCCTTCGACGGCACGTATCTTTAGGGTGCCGCCGCAACTTCCGGCGGCCGGATGCGTCTTAAAAGAGACATTCCCAAAATTTTGGAGGAACACTCATGCGTAAATGCTTTGTCTGGTTTCTGCTTGTGATAACGCTCCTTTTCAGCCTGAACGCCCTGGGGGAAGGGGAAAACCTTCTGCAAAACCCCGATCTGGAAGCCTCCGACGCCCTGGGGCTGGCGGAGGGCTGGTATAAGGACATGTGGGATGAAAGCGCCTCCCTTCTGGAAACCTCCGCCGACGGGCTTTCGGGCCGCTGTTTGAAAATCACCAACCAGGCGGCCAACGACGCCCGGTTCTGTCAGGATGTTTCCGTAGAGCCGGACACGTTATATGAAATCCGCTGCATGGTAAAGGCCGAGGGCGTTTCCGGCGGCGACGTGGGGGCCTGTCTCTCCGCCAGAAATACCTTTTCCTATTCGGAAAGCGTCTTCGACACTCAGGGCGAATGGGTGCCCCTGACCCTCTACGGCCGCACGGGGGCGGATCAGACGGAATTGACCCTCTGGGCCCGGCTGGGGGGCTACAGCGCCACCTGCACCGGTACCGCCTGGTTCGACGATTTTGAATTGCGCAAAATTTCCACCCTGCCGGAAGGCGCGACGGAACAGGACCTTTCCCCCGTCACCTTCTCCGCCGGCAGCAACACTTCCACCCAGACCGACGAGGACGCGGAACCCCAGCGGCATACCCAGGCCTGGCTGCTGTTCGCCTTCGGCATGACGCTGGCCTTCGTGGCCGTGTGCCGCAAATCCTGCCGCATCCGCTCCCTGAAGTGCGATTTCAAAACCTTCGCCCTGCTGCTGATCCCGGCGCTGATCCTGCGTCTGGCGGTGGGCAGCGCCCTGCGGGGATACTATACGGACGTAAACTGCTTCCTTGCCTGGTCGGAACGGATTTTCGACACGGGCTTTCTGCGTTTCTATCAGGCGGATTATTTCTGCGATTATCCGCCCCTGTACATGGCCATGCTGTGGGTCATTTCCGCCCTGCGGCATGTGCTGGGCATTTCCGTCAATTCCACGGCGCATATTCTGCTGCTGAAGCTGCTGCCCATGGTGTTCGACCTGCTGCTGGCCTCGCTGATCTATGGTTTCGCCCGAAAGCGGGCCGGGGAACGGGTGGCCCTGCTGCTGGGGCTCATCTGCGCCCTGAACCCCGCCGCCATTGTGGATTCCGCCGCCTGGGGGCAGATCGATTCGGTTTTCACCTTCTTTACCCTGCTGGGCGCGGTGCTGCTGGCGGATTATAATTACGCCCTGGCGCTGCCCATGATCGCCCTGGCCATGCTCATCAAGCCTCAGGCGCTGCTGTTTGCGCCCCTGGGCCTGTTTGCCCTGGCGGTGGAACTGGTTCGGCGGCATACCGCGAAGGATCTTCGCCGGGTGGCCATCGGCCTTGCCGCGTCCCTGGGACTTCTGCTGCTGTTTGCTCTGGTATTCCATCAAAAGGACGTCAGCCCCGTTTCCTGGCTGGTAAATCTCTACGGCGGCACCATGAGCGGCTATCCCCGCATCACCGTCAACGCCCTGAACCTCTACGAACTGCTGGGCTTTAACTGGGACGCCCTTTCCCAGCACCGGCTGTGGACCGTCTTTGCCTGGATCTGCTTCGGCGGGGCGTATCTGTATTCCTTCGCCGTGTATTTCTTCTCCAAACGCCGGGATAGCCTGTTCCTGGCGGCCGGAACGCTGATTCTTCTGATCTGCGCCTTCGGCCCCATGATTCACGAACGCTATGTCTATCCCGCGGCGGCGCTGCTTCTGATGGCCTACGCCTGTTCTCACGACAGGCGGCTGCTGATCAGCGTCTGCACCGTAAGCGTCACCCTGTTTCTGAACCAGGTGCTGGTGCTTCAGGGAGGCATGACCCCCGCCAATTACGGCCATCTGCAGGATTCGGAAAAGATCATCAACCACCTGCTTTCCGCTCTGGTGGTGCTGAACGCCCTGTTCACCGCCTATGTAGCGGCGGATATCGCCTTTTTGCGGCACACCCTGCCCGGCGGTCTGTGCGCCGGCCGGGCCCGGGTGGAAACGCCGGACTGGCAGAAGGCCCCTTCCTGGAAAATGAACCTCACCCGCCTGGACGCGATTCTCATGGCGGCGGTAACGGCCCTCTACGCCGTGGTCGCCTTTGTAAACCTGGGTTCCACCAAGGCCCCCCAGACCAGCTGGGTCTCCGGCCAGACCGGGGAACAGGTGACCTTCGACCTGGGCAGCGTGCAGACCTACAAAATGGAATATTACGGGGGCATCTGCAACAAAATCGCCTTCCAGGTGGAGCTGTCCGACGACGGCGAAACCTGGACCCAGCCGGTGTGGGCCCAGTACGATCAGGGCAAAATCTTCCGCTGGCTGATCTTCGTGCCCGCGGATGAAAACCAGAACAACATCGCCGCCGGCAGCGAGGCCGCCCTGGCGGAGCCCGGCTTCAATTACTATTCCGCGCTGGAGAAATATCCCACCCAGACCTCCCGCTATGTGCGCATCACCGCTCAGGCAGAGGGCCTGGTGCTCAGCGAAGTGGGCTTTGTCAATTCGGACGGCAATCCCCTGCCGGTAACCCTGGCCGCGAACGCCTCCGCCCCGGAAAACGCCCAGGCGCTCATTGACGAACAGGATACCGTGCCGGACCATCCTTCGTACTATAACTCCACCTATTTCGACGAAATCTACCACGCCCGCACGGCCTACGAGCATCTCCACGGCCTGAGCACCTACGAATGGACCCATCCGCCCCTTGGCAAGGTGCTGATGATGGTGGGCATCCGTCTCTTCGGCATGACCCCCTTCGGCTGGCGGTTCATGGGTGCGCTGATGGGCGTATTGATGCTGCCGGTGATGTACCTTCTGGCCAAGCAGCTGGGGGCCTCCACCAAAGTTTCCTGCCTGGCCATGCTGCTTCTGGCGCTGGATTCCATGCACTTTACCCAGACCCGCATCGCCACCATCGATTCCTACGCGGTTTTCTGGATCATGCTCATGTACCTGTTCATGTTCCGGTATGTGAAGATGAATTTCCACCGGGAATCCCTCGGGCGCACGCTGGTTCCTCTGGGCCTGTGCGGGGTTACCATGGGCGTGGCCTGGGCCACCAAGTGGATCGGCATCTATGCCTCGGCGGGGCTGGCCCTGCTGTTCTTCTGGTCGCTGATCAGCCGCTGCCGGGAATATTTCCAGGCCCGGAAGCTGGAAACCCGGCCGGACTGGGTTCAGCGCCATTGGAAAAACGTCCTTGTGACGCTGCTGTTCTGCCTGGTGTTCTTCGTGGCCGTTCCTCTGCTGATCTACTATTTCTCCTATTACTGGCAGATGGCCCCCCAGGGCGGCCTTTCGGTGAAAAAGGTGTGGGATCTGCAGCTGCGCATTTACAATTACCACGCGGGCCTGGGCGGAGACACCCATTTCTTCCGCTCCCCCTGGTATGAGTGGCCGGTGATCGCCTGGCCCATGTGGTATTACAACGGCTCCCCCTTCCTGGCGGCAAATCAGGTGTCCTCCATCTCCTGCATGGGCAATCCCGCGGTGTGGTGGACGGGCCTTGTGGCCATTCTGGCCCTGAGTGTCCGCGTCGCCGGCCGGCGGAAGGCCGGAAAGACGGAGATTCTGATTCTGGCGGGCTTCCTGTCTCAGTATCTGCCCTGGGTGCTGGTGCCCCGCAGCACGTTCATTTACCATTATTTTGCCAGCGTGCCCTTCATCATTCTGGCGACGGTCTATTTCCTGGGTCTTCTGGAAAAGAAGCGCCCCCGGGCCTTCCTGGTCTGCGGCGGCGTGCTCACCGCCCTGGCGCTTTCCCTTTTCGTGATGTTCTATCCCATCGAAAGCGGCCTGCCCATGTCCCGGGATTACGCCAAATATCTGCAATGGTTCGACTGGTATAATTACGACATCCGCTGACCGACTGACTTTACCAAGGAGGCGTCTTCCATGCTGGCCAAATCCCTCAGCTACGGCCTGTCCGGCATTTCGGGCTTTCCTGTGACCGTGGAAGTGAACACTGCCTTCGGCATCCCCTCCTTCGACGTGGTGGGGCTGCCGGACGCGGCGGTGCGGGAATCCCGGGAACGGGTGCGCTCCGCCCTGAAAAACAGCGGCATGGGCTTTCCCGAACAGCGCATCACCGTGAACCTTGCGCCGGCGGATCAGAAAAAAGAAGGCCCGGCCTTTGATCTGCCCATCGCCCTGACCATCATGGCCTGCATGGGGAAGCTGGATCCCGCCGCCCTTTCGGGCACGGCCATCATCGGCGAAGTAGCGCTGGATGGCAGCGTCCGGCCGGTGCGTGGCGCCCTGCCCATGGTGATCTCTGCCCTGGAGGCCGGAGTAAAGCGCTTTTTGCTGCCCGCGGACAACGAAAATGAGGTGCGCTGCGTGGAGGGCATCGACCTGTACTGCGTCTCCTCCCTGACCCAGGCGGCGGAGCACCTCTCCGGCAAGCATCCCATTCCCCCGGTGAAAACCGTGGCCTATTCGGAAATCCTCGCCCGCCGGGAAAGCCCCTTTGATTTCAAAAACGTCAAAGGTCAGGCCGGAGCCCGTCGCGCCCTGGAAATCGCCGCGGCCGGCAGCCACAATATTCTCATGATCGGCCCTCCAGGCTCGGGTAAAACCCTGATGGCCCGGTGCGTGCCCTCCATCTTGCCGGACATGACCTTTCAGGAGGCCCTGGAGGTCACCCGCATTCATTCCGTGGCCGGGGCCGTGCCGGAAACCGGTTTGCTGGTGGAACGTCCCTTCCGCTCTCCCCATCATACCGCCTCTCACGCGGCGCTGGTGGGCGGCGGAACCGGTGCGCTCCCCGGGGAAGTGTCCAAAAGTCATAATGGTGTGCTCTTTATGGATGAGTTACCGGAATACAGCCGGGACGTGCTGGAGGCTCTGCGTCAGCCCCTGGAGGACGGCGTGGTCACCGTCACCCGGGTTTCGGCCCAGTCCACCTATCCCGCCCGGTTCATGCTGGTGTGCTCCATGAACCCCTGCCCCTGCGGCTATTACGGCAGTCGCCAGCGGGAATGCCGCTGCTCCGCCTCGGAAATCAAGCGCTATCGCAGCCGCATTTCCGGCCCGCTGCTGGATCGCATC
>OLPR01002753.1_pt1 | contig 12548 bp, 8 predicted proteins | sample 1672761 | NCBI WGS metagenome assembly OLPR01 (sample SAMEA3136721, study PRJEB25190) | human gut metagenome | biome: human gut; feature: human-associated habitat; material: faeces | place: Austria | collected 2013 | reverse complement strand
CATTCGTTATTATGCAGAGAAGATCAACGCGCGACTCATCTTTATATATGCCGCCGACCTCATCGGCGTTACGGAGATCCGCCGTATTGGCACAGCCGAGGCGCTCGGCGAGCTGTTCGTATTCCGCCATGGGGTGACCCATGAGGTAGAGCCCGGTCATCTCTTTTTCGAGTCTTAGCAATTCGCGCTTGTCCATCTCTTCGAGGGTCGGCATTCTATATTCGCCCTGCGGCGCTTCGCTCGGGGCGGCATCGAAGAAGCCGAGCTGACCGTCGATATTGCGGCGGCGGTCATTCTCGAGCTGAGCCGATATCTCCGGGAAAGCGTAGAGCATCTGGCGGCGGTTCGCGCCGAGTCCGTCGAGCGCGCCGCATTTTATGAGGCTCTCAACCGCGCGTTTGTTGAACTCCTTATCCTGCATACGCTTGCAGAACGAATAGAAGGATTTGAACTCCCCGCCTGTTTCGCGCTCACGTTCAATCTCTCTTATAAAGCCCGCGCCGACATTTCTCACGGCGAGCAGACCGAAATATATCTTTCCGTCCTTTGGAGTGAAACGCTCGGAGCTGACATTGACATGGGGCGGCACGACCTCGATACCGAGGCGCGAGCACTCCGCGATATATTCGGCAACTTTCGGCGTATCATCGAGCACGCTGCTGATGAGAGCCGCCATGAACTCGCAGGGATAATGGCACTTGAGCCACGCCGTTGTATAGGCGACAAAGGCATAGGCGGCGGCGTGGGATTTGTTGAACGCATAAGACGCGAATGAGGACATATCATTAAAGATATCATTCGCGGTCTTTTCGTCAACTCCGCGCTTCACCGCGCCCTCGCACTCGACCGTACCGTCCTCATTGACGAGTCCGTATATGAAATTATGGCGTTCGCGCTCCATGACATCGTGCTTCTTTTTCGACATGGCGCGGCGGACGATATCGGCGCGGCCGTAGGAATAGCCCGCGAGGGTGCGGAATATCTCCATGACCTGCTCCTGATAAATCATACAGCCGTAGGTGACCTTGAGTATACCCTCGAGCATCGGGGTCTTGTAGCGTATTTTTGACGGGTCGTGGCGGTTCGCGATATATGTAGGTATCGAGTCCATGGGACCGGGTCTATAGAGCGAGATAACAGCTATCAGATCTTCTATGCTCTGCGGCTTGAGACCCATGAGCACGCTTCGCATACCCGCGGATTCAAACTGAAACACGCCCTCCGTTTTGCCGGACGAGAGCATTTTGAACACTTCTTCGTCCTCGTAATCTATCATATCCTCGGAGAAATCCGGGATGCGTTTTTTTATACTGCGCTTTGCGTAATCTATAACTGTCAAAGTGCGCAAACCGAGAAAATCTATCTTCAGCAGTCCGAGCTCCTCGAGGGTGGTCATGGTAAACTGCGTGACTATCGACTCGTCGTTTCGCGCGAGGGGCACATAGCTCTCGACCGTGTCGCGGGTTATAACTACGCCCGCCGCATGGGTCGAGGCGTGGCGCGGCATACCCTCGACTTTGCGCGAGAGGTCGATAAGTCTGCGGACATTCTCGTCGTTTTCATAGAGGGCGCGGAGATCCGACGATTTGAGTGCCTTGTCTATCGTTATGCCGAGTTCGCGCGGGATGAGCTTCGCGACGGTATCGACATCGTTATAAGGCATACCGAGCACTCTGCCGACATCGCGCACTGCGGCGCGCGCCGCCATGGTGCCGAAGGTCACTATCTGCGCGACATGGTCGGAGCCGTATTTTTCAATAACATAGTCTATAACTTCGCTTCGGCGTTCGTAGCAGAAATCGACATCGAAATCGGGCATACTGACGCGCTCGGGATTGAGAAAGCGCTCGAACAGCAGGCTGTATTTCATCGGGTCGATGCCGGTTATACCGATAGCATAGGCGGTTATGCTGCCCGCTCCCGAGCCTCTGCCGGGACCCACGGGGATATTGCGGCTTCGCGCATGATTTATGAAATCGTGGACTATCAGATAATAGTCGACATAGCCCATGCGGCTGATGACCGAGAGCTCGTAGTCGAGGCGCTTCTGATACTCCTCCGGGATATTCTCGCCGTAGCGGCGGCGCATCCCCTCCTGCGCCATATTTTTAAGATACTCGAAGTGATCCTGATTGCCCGGCACTTCAAAATGCGGGAGCTTTGTTTTGCCGAACTCGAACTCGACATTGCAGCGTTCTGCTATCTCCGAAGTCCGCTCGACCGCATCGGGGTACTCCGGGAAGAGCGAGAGCATCTCCTGCTCGCTTTTCAAATAGAACTCCTGCGTCTGGAACTCCATGCCCGTATCCTCGCCGAGGGTATGGTTCGTCTGGATGCAGATGAGCACCTGCTGCATCTCGGCATCCTCTTTGGAGATATAGTGGACATCGTTCGTGGCGACGAGCGGAATCCCCGTCTCCCTCGACAGCTGGGCAAGCATCGGGATTATACGCCTCTGCTCGGGCAGGCCGTGATCCTGAATCTCGAGGAAGAAGTTGTTTTCGCCCATGACGGAGCGATACCAGAGGGCTTTTTTCTTCGCGCCCTCGTAGTCGCCGCTGAGCAGGGCGCGCGGGATTTCGCCCGCGAGGCACGCAGAAAGTGCAATAAGACCCTCGTGATATTTTTCGAGGAGCTCACGGTCTATTCGCGGTTTTGTATAAAAGCCCGTGACGAATCCCTCCGACACAAGCTTTATCAGATTCTTATATCCTGTTTCATTTTCGCAGAGCAGTATCAGATGATAGCGCTCGGAGTCGAGGGCGTGGACTTTGTCAAAGCGGGTGCGCGCCGCCATATACACCTCGCAGCCGATTATCGGCTTTATCCCGCGCTTTTTCGCCGCGCGGTAAAAGTCGATGACGCCGTACATAACACCGTGGTCGGTCACGGCAACGCTCGTCTGACCGAGGCGCTGCACTTCGTCCATAAGCTGCTCGATGCGGCACGCGCCGTCAAGCAGGCTGTATTCGGTATGAAGATGAAGGTGTGTAAATGACATAGCTCTTCTCCGCGGGGTCAGCCCCCTATGCCGCCGGCGATTTCAACGAGGCGTTTGAGCCTGTGATTGACACCCGAGCGCGTGAGCGGCGGATCAGTCATATCCGCAAGCTCACTCAGACTCACTTCGGGGTTGTCCCGCCTCAGCTTCGCCATTTCGGCGAGCGGCACGGGCAGACTCTCGAGTCCGACGGTTCTTTCTATTTTTTCTATCGCTTCAACCTGCACTATCGCGGCATCGACAGTGCGGCTCAAATTGGCATTTTCAAAATTGACGCGCCTGTTGACATGGTTGACCATATCTTTGTGCATCTTGATTCCCATAAGCTCGAGCGTCGAGTTCATCGCGCCGACGAGGGTCAAGAACTCCTCTATCTTCTCGCTGACTTTGAAATAGACAATATGGCTCGACTTTCTCCTGACATATTTCGGGGCAAAGCCGACCTCGTCAAGCAGCTGAATCAAATCGTTGCAGAGCTTTTTATACGAGACGGAAAACTCAAGATGATAGTTTTTCTCGGGCGAGCTTATTGTTCCGCAGGCGATAAAAACGCCGCGCAAAAACGCGCCGAAGCAGCAGTCTTCGGGGAGGTTCGCCCTGTTGATGCGCAAAGAAATGTCGCTTTCGCTGTGGCCGAAAAATTCGAGGATTCGTTTTCTGTCCGCTTCGTCGGCAACAGAAACCGTGTATTTTGACACGCCCGACGAGACTGACGGAGTAATATCAAAAAGCTCTTTTATAACATCGCAGTAGAGCTTCGCAATATTCTCGTTCTCGGTGACAAAGGATATCTCGGAGACGGAAAACATTCTGCCGAAGAGCAGCATTCCGTAGGCTCTTGCCTGCGCGCAGCAATCCGAAAGCACAGGCACCTGCGCGAGCTCCTGCTTGACATCCGATGAGAACGACACGGTTTTTCCTCCTATTTTTTCATATCGCGGTGCTGAACGGTCGCGATGCAGCCGATTTTTTCAAGATGAGCTTTCAATAATTCCGCAAAGACGACCGAGCGGTGCCTGCCGCCGGTGCAGCCGACGGAAATGACCAGCTGGCTCTTGCCCTCTTTGCGATAAAGCGGGATAAGATAATCGAGCAGGTCGCAGAGCTTCGCTTCGAGTCCCCTCGCCTCGTCCCACTTGAGCACATAGTCCCTGACGGGGTCTTCAAGCCCGGTGTGCTGTTTTAGCTCCTCGACATAAAAAGGATTCGGCAGACAGCGCACATCGAACATCAGATCGGAATCATTCGGGATGCCGTATTTGAAGCCGAAGGACACGCAGTGAACTTTGAGAGCGTTGCCGGGATTGTCAAGAAACATCTCGCAGATGCGGTTCTTGCAATCTGTCGGGGTCATATGCGAGCTGTCGATAACATAGTCGGCGATGCTCTTCGCAGGCTCGAGAATGCTGCGCTCTGCGGCGAGGGCATCGTTTATCGAGCCGTTATATTTATCGAGCAGAGGATGCTTGCGCCTTGTCTCTTTATAGCGGCGGATAAGCACATCGTCGGAGGCATCGATAAACAGCAGCTTCGTGTCGCACTTGAGCTCCTTGAGCTCGACTATGGCGTTGAACAGATCGCCGAATGAAGCGCCGACACGGATATCGGTAACAATGGCGACCTTTTCTCTTTTTTCGCGGGAATTGAGCAAAAGCTGAGCAAAAGTCGGCATAAGCTTGGGCGGCATATTATCCACGCAGAAATAGCCTATATCCTCAAGCGCGTCAACTACTCTCGATTTTCCTGCTCCGGAAAGTCCGGTAACGATAGTGATCTCCATTTTGTTTTCTCCTGTAAAAAAACGGGCTTCAATCAGCCAATAAGTCTTATCTCCGTTTCAAGCGATACGCCCGTCTGAGCCTTGACACGCGCCTGAACGTGCTTTATAAGGCTTAAAATATCCGCCGCGGTAGCGCCGCCGCGATTAATTATAAAGCCCGCGTGCTTCTCGCTGACCTGCGCGCCGCCGACGCTGACTCCCCTGAGGCCGCACTGCTCGATAAGCGCACCCGCGAAATTACCCTCGGGGCGTTTAAATGTACTGCCCGCGCTGGGATATTCAAGCGGCTGCTTATCCCTGCGGCGGGAAATGATATCGTGCATGGTATTTTTTATCTGCTCCGGGTCGCCGGGAGTCAGGCGAACGGAGGCGGCGGTTATGACAAGGCCGCTGTCCTCATATGCGCTGTGGCGATAAGAGAGCTGCATAGCCTCATTGTCAAGCTCGCCGGAAGTTCCGTCGGGCGAAACATATTCGCTGTTTATGAGCACATCCTTCATCTCGCCGCCGTAAGCTCCTGCGTTCATGAACACCGCGCCGCCGACGGTTCCGGGTATGCCATAGGCAAACTCGAGACCCGAAAGCGAATTTTCGAGCGCAAAGGAGCAAAGCTGAGCGAGGCTCGCGCCGCTCTGGGCGCGAACGGTGTTTTCATCGGTCAGGGTTATTCCGCACTGCTTGCCGGTGAATATAACGGCGCCCTTTATGCCCTTGTCGCTGACGAGGACATTGCTGCCCTTACCGAAGACGAACACCGGGATATCCTCTTTTTCGCAGAAGCGAACCAGCCTGGCGGTCTGCCCGGCGTCCTCGGGAGAGAGGAACAGCTCGGCGGGGCCGCCGACTTTAAAGCTCGTATAATTTTTCATTGACACTCCGCGCTCGGCACTGCATTCGAGCGAGAGGGCGTATTTTTCCAACGCTTCGATATTATTCATAATATCTCCAATATGTCGGCCGCACGGGCGGCGTTTATTTATCTGTCGAGCAGAGCGGCGCCGATAAGTCCGGCGTCGTTGCCGAGTTCGGCAGAGATTATCTGAGTCTGAACCTTTGCATGGATGCTGTATCTCTCACGCTCGACCATCTTTCTCAGCGGAACGAGCAGGTTCTCTTTTTCATGGCCGATGCCGCCGCCGATGCAGATCATATCGGGCTGAAGGGCATTGACGACATTCGTTATGCCGGTTGCGAGATAGAAAATATACTGGTTGACGACTTTTTTAGCAGTCTCGTCGCCTGCACGCATGGCATCAAAAGAAGTTCTGCCGTTGACGCGGCTGATATTGTTATCGACGAGATCCCACATGACGGTATAGGGATCATGGCGCATGGCATCTTTAGTCTGGCGGATAAGCGCGGTAGCGGAAGAATAGCTCTCCCAGCAGCCTCTGCGTCCGCAGGTGCAGGCTTCGCCGTCCGAGACGATGACCATATGACCCATCTCGCCCGCGGCATCGTTGACGCCGGTGACGAGCTTGCCGTCTATGACAATACCGCTGCCGACTCCGGTTCCGAGAGTGATGGCGACAAAGCTGTTGACTCCCTTGCCTGCGCCCGCCTTTGCTTCGCCGAGTGCGGCGCAGTTCGCGTCGTTGTCGAGATAGATAGTCTTCTTGAGTCTCGACTCAAGGATATCGCGCGCGGGAACATTATCGAAAGCGAGGTTATTCGCATATTCGATAACGCCGTTCTTCTTGTTGACCGAACCGGGGGTTCCGATACCTACGCTGACAACATCGTTCATGGTGATGCCCGCATCTATAACAGCAGCCTCGACAGCCTTGGCAACATCCTCAAGAATAGCTTCCGCCGCGCGGGGGCAATTTGTCTTGAGCTTGCCTCTGCCGATGATTTTCATTTCTTCATTGATGACGCCGGCAACGATATTCGTGCCGCCGAGATCGACTCCTACTCTGTACATTTTTTTACCTCCAGATAGACAGTTTCTCTTTCCCTGTCTTTTTATATCAGAAATCATGCCAGACTTCAAGTTCCTTCTTCTCGGGAACTATATCATCCGTCATGCCGAGCGAATGCAGCAGCTCGCGCGCCGCATTATAGCCCATTTTCTTTTGCCTGTTATTCATCGCCGCCGCTTCGATTATTATCGAAAGGTTTCGTCCGGGTTTGACCGGAACGACGGTCAGCGGAATATTTATGCCAAGTATCTCGACATACTCGTTATCGAGACCGAGGCGGTCATAGACCTTTTCGTTATCCCACGGCTCGAGCTGAACGACCATATCGATTTTCTCGGTCATTTTGACAGCGCCCATACCGAATATCCTGCGGGCGTTTATTATGCCGACGCCGCGCAGTTCGATAAAGTGGCGTATATTATCCGGTGCACTGCCGACGAGCGTTCTCGAAGAAACGCGGCGGATCTCGACCGCGTCGTCCGCTATCAGTCGGTGACCGCGCTTTATAAGCTCAAGGGCAGTCTCGCTCTTGCCGACGCCGCTGTCACCGAGGATCAGGACACCCTCGCCGCTGACTTCGACAAGCACGCCGTGGCGCGTGATGCGCTGGGCGAGCTCGACGCCCAGATATGATATAAGAGTTGACATACAACCGGAAGTGGAATCCGGGCTTGTCAGGATCGGCACGGAATATTTCTGCGCATATTCGCGCAGCTTATCCGGGCACTCGAGCGAACGGGTGATAACGACGGCGACGGGCTCGGTCGCCATCAGCCGCTCCATGCTCGCCGCAGCGGCATCCTCATCGAGGCTCGAAATATAGTTCATCTCGGCGAGGCCGAGGAACTGGATACGCTCGGCATCGAAATACGCGCTGTAGCCTGCGAGCATAAGCCCGGGGCGGTTGACATCCTGCGATGTGACATAGACATCCTCGACGGGCTTGGGCGCATAAAGTATCCCGAGTGAATTATCTTCCACTACTTTTTTGAGTGAAACGGAATATTTACCCATACTTCTCTCCTGTAGTTCTCCAATTGAAGAAATGATAGTGCATACGAATTATATTATAATAGATTTGGGCAAAAGTTCCAATACCTTTTTGACTTTTTTTGAAGTTTTGGGAAGCTTTTTTTAATATTTTCAGCGGGACGGCAGAAGGATTTGGAGAACGGGAAAAATGGAGCGGAGCAGAAGCGATATTGAAAAGATTTTGTTCCGCTCATGCGGCATCGGGTCATCGAGGTCGCCGCGCCATACAAAGGCTGATTAATTTGTTTGGTTCACAGAGAAAGCGAGCCGGAAGAGAAGCTCTCTCCCGGCCGATATCCGTTTCTATGTTAGACGTCCGTTTCTCTGATTCCGAGGCTGACGGAAAGAGCCTGATCCACCCTGCCCATATCCGCACCGCCGAGCGCGCCCATTTTTTCCTTAAGACGCTTTTTGTCGAGCGTGCGCACCTGCTCGAGCAGGACTATCGAATCCTTGGCAAGTCCGCAGCCGTCCGCATTGACTCTTATATGAGTGGGAAGGTTGGTCTTATACTTCTGGCTGGTTATCGCCGCGGCTATGACCGTCGGGCTGAAGCGATTGCCGACATCGTTCTGAACTATCAGCACGGGTCTTATCCCGCCCTGCTCGGAGCCGACGACGGGACTCAGATCAGCGTAGTATATATCTCCCCGTTTTACTGTCATTTTTAATCACTCTCCGTTTTTATTGTCCGGCAAGAGTATTTTTGCCTGACAAAAGCGCGATTAAACATTAACTTGTTATTCGGGGAGCAAAAATTTCAAGTCAGTCCATTATATGTCCTGTTTTTATTTGGGTGAGACATTGCGAAACTCCGCAGTCAGCAGGGCTTTCGGTATTTCGAGGCTCTGCGGCAAGCCGTTATCGCCGCGTCGCAGAGTGAAATCCACGCCCGAGACGGTGCCTTTCGTCTCCCACGCGTCGCCCATATGTACGGTATGTGTATTCGCCGTGTCGGACGAAGTTTTGAGCGTTTTTGTTATCAGCTCGCCCACCCCGCTCTGCGGCAGGGATGAGAGATCCGCAGAAAAAGTCAGATTGCCGTAGCTGAATGTGCAGGTCGAGCCGCTGAGCTTCACTTTCAAGCCGCGAACGGTTGCCGGGGAAGTGAACTCAAGCTGAGCTTCGGTGAGCGAAGTCTGATCGTACTTTGCCTCATACTCGCGCTCGCCGTTTATGATATACAAGTCGGCTGTGAACGCAGTCGGGATATCCGGCGGCCGGTCTTTGCTGTTTTTCAAAGGTGCGTTTTTGCATCCGAGAAGAGACAAAACAAGCAGCAAGCTTAAGATAAACGGAAAAATTCGTTTCAAGCTATCACTCCAATTGCCCGTTACCTCTCCAGGGTTCGCAGCACGCGCGGCAGAGCGGCTATGCAGTCGGAGGCGAGCATCGACGAGAGCGACAGTTCGCGCGCCGCGGCATCTCCGGCGGCACCGTGGATATATGCACCGAGCACCGCCGCGTCAAACGGATACACGCCCTGAGCAAGGAGCGCTAAAATGATGCCCGAGAGCATATCTCCGCTGCCGCCCTTTGCCATACCCTGATTGCCGGTGACGTTGATATATGCGTCACGCCTGCCCGCGCCGGCTATTACCGTGCTCGCGCCCTTGAGCAGGAGCACAACGCCGTATTCATCGGCGAAGCGGCGGGCGACATTCACCCGGTCGCGCTCGATATCGGCGATGCTCATGCCGGTAAGGCGGGACATCTCGCCGGGGTGCGGAGTGAGGATAACGGGAGCTTTGATATTTTTCAGTATATCTATATTTGCGGCGAGCGCATTTATGCCGTCGGCGTCTATAATCATGGGCTTTGTGCAGTTCTGCACGAGCGCCGAGACGAGTTCTTTCGTATGGAGATTGAGTCCGAGACCGCATCCGACGAGCACAGCCGAGGATTTTTCAGCCTGCTCGAGCAGCGCGGGTATCGCGCCGGACGAGAAAGTTCCCGCCTCGTTTGACGGCAGGGGCAGAAGCAATGATTCCGTGAGCTTCGGGGCTATCGCGTTATAGGCGGCATCAGGAAACGCGGCAGTTACAAGACCCGCTCCGCATCTAAGCGCCGACGAGGCGGCAAGCACCGCCGCACCCTGCATATTGCGGCTGCCGCAGATACTCAGAGCGCGCCCGAATGTGCCTTTATTCGCCATAAGGTCACGGCGCGGGAATATCTTTTTCGCCTGGGCGGGAGTCAGCACGGCGAGGGTATCGTCCTCAATGCCGTCGATTATATCGTCATCGATGCCTATCGCGACGGTTGTTATTTCGCCGCAGAGCACGCGCGCGGGTTTTAATATGTGGACGGGCTTCATGCACGACACGGCTATTGTGATATCCGCTTTTATGCAGCTGCCCGGCACATCGCCGTTGTTGCTTTCGAGTCCGCTCGGGACATCGATTGAAACGACTTTTGCGGGCGAAGCGTTGACAGCCTCAAAGACCGCTCTCACTCGCTCGTCCTCTCTGTATTTATAGCCCGTGCCGAACACGGCATCGACTATCACGGCAGCAGATTCGATTGAATTTTTAGCGTTTTCCTCTCCCCAGAAGAACTCCGGGACGAGCCCTGTTTCGACCGCCTTTTCTCGCATGAGTATCGAGTCCTCGGCGGTAGGCTCGCCGAACGCCTCGGCAACGGCGACATTGAAGCCTGCGAGGGCGAGCTTGCGGGCGATAACAAAGCCGTCGCCGCCGTTCTTGCCCTTTCCGCAGAGCACGCACACAAGTCCACGCGACTGCTCAAGAGAGGCAAAGCGCTCTCTTACAGCACGCGCGCAAGCGCTGCCGGCGTTTTCCATAAGGCGCGTAAAGCTCATTCCCCTGTTGACCTGTGCCTGTTCGGCAGAGAACATCTGCGATGAAGTCAGAACTTTCATTTTGCCGCCTCCACATAAGCTTTTTCACAGCACTCACTGCGGGTATTCCGCGCGAAGATAAAACAAATATCCATAATATTCCTCACTTTTATAAAACAAGGGACTGCCGCACGACAGTCCCCGATTATCATTTTGCGTCGATAACTACTTTTCCGTCCTCGACAAGAGCCCGGACTTCGCTCAGCGGAGACGAAGCGTGGTCAACAATAGCGTTGGCTATCTTATCCTCAACCTGCCGCCTGATATTGTTCCTCAGGTCGCGCGCTCCGCGCAGACCGCCCTCGGACATCGAGGCGATAAGCTTCGGCACGCTTTCATCCCACGAGAACGCGATGCCCTTGTCGCGCAGAGGCTCGACAAGCTCGGTGAGCATGAGATTCGATATCTGCTCAAGATTCTCCGGGGTCAGGTCGTTGAAGACGACTATCTCGTCAACTCTGCCGATAAACTCCGGGCGCAGGAACTCTCTGAGTGCCTTGAGCGCCTTTTCTTTATTGGCGTCGCTCTGATTCTTCGCAAAGCCCATGACACCCTCGCGGCGTTCGCTGCCGGCGTTGGAGGTCATGATGATTATCGTGTTTTCAAAGCTCACGGTTCTGCCCTGCGCATCGGTTATTCTGCCCTCGTCAAGTATCTGGAGCAGGATATTCATAACATCGGGATGCGCCTTCTCTATCTCGTCGAAGAGTATGACTGAATAGGGCTTTCTGCGGACTTTTTCGGTCAGCTGACCCGCCTCGTCATAGCCGACATAGCCGGGCGGCGAGCCGATGATACGCGAGACGGAGTGCTTCTCCATGAACTCAGACATATCAAGGCGGATAAGCGTCTCGGGAGTGTTGAACAGCTCCTGAGAGAGCAGTTTTACAAGCTCGGTCTTGCCGACTCCGGTCGGTCCGACGAAGATAAACGACGACGGGCGGCGGCGCGGATTAATCTGCACTCTGCCGCGCTTTATCGCGGCGCAGACGAGTTCAACTGCCTCATCCTGACCGATAAGCTTCGCTTTGAGATGCTGTTCCATATCGGCAAGGCGGGTAAGGTCGCTCTCCATTATCTTATTTGCGGGTATGCCTGTCCAGAGCTGGATAACCCTGGCGATGTCACTCTCCGTCACCGCATTGTCGGCGGCGAGAGGCTTCAGCGCTTCGATATCTTTCTCTTTGGCGGCGATACTGCTCTTGACTTTGAGCAGACCCTCGTAGTCGGTATTCTCGGTCTCCTCCATCATCGCCTGCTGGCGGTCGTTGAGGAGCTTGAGGTCGTCCTCGGCGGTCTCGAGGTCGCTTATGCTCTTGTTTCTGAGGTTCGCGCAAGTGCACGCCTCATCGAGCAGGTCGATAGCCTTATCGGGCAGGAAGCGGTCGTTTATATAGCGCTCTGAGAGCACAACGGCTCTGTGGACGAGCGAGTCGCTTATGGTGACCTTGTGGAAATTTTCGTAATAGTCCTTGATGCCGACGAGCATCTGATAGGTCTCCTCTATCGACGGCTCCTCGACTTTTATCGGCTGAAGGCGGCGCTCAAGGGCGGCATCCTTCTCGATATATTTTCTGTATTCGGTGAAGGTCGTTGCGCCGATTATCTGTATCTCGCCTCTCGAAAGGGCGGGCTTCAGAATATTCGCGGCGTTCATCGAGCCCTCCGCATCGCCTGTGCCGACGAGGTTATGCACCTCATCGATGAACAGGATTATATTGCCCTCTTTTTTGACCTCGTCTATAAGACCCTTTATACGGCTCTCGAACTGACCTCTGAACTGAGTGCCGGCGACAAGAGCGGTGAGGTCGAGCAGGTGTATTTCCTTTTTGGCGAGCTTCGCGGGAACTTCGCCATTGGCTATGCGCAGGGCAAGTCCCTCGGCTATAGCGGTCTTGCCGACGCCGGGTTCGCCGATGAGGCAGGGGTTGTTCTTCGAGCGGCGGCAGAGGA
>OLPR01002750.1_pt1 | contig 12556 bp, 10 predicted proteins | sample 1672761 | NCBI WGS metagenome assembly OLPR01 (sample SAMEA3136721, study PRJEB25190) | human gut metagenome | biome: human gut; feature: human-associated habitat; material: faeces | place: Austria | collected 2013 | reverse complement strand
GGTACTCCTCCATCTGCGCCCGGTGAGCGCGGACGGTCTTTCGCTTCGGCTTTTTTATCGGATTTTCGCGGCTGCGCAGCAGCGCCGCCGTTATATGGAACGGAAGATTGCCGCTTTCGATTTCGGCGCGGGGATCGCGGGCTTCATCACTCTCACTTCGGAAATCGCGGGTTTTGCCGCTTTCGCACGGCATCACGGCAGCCGCGCGGCGGATGCATTCGTATTCGCGCTCCTGCACGGCGGCGCTTGTCGAAACTCCGCCGTAGCAGCGCGCCGCGAGCGCAAAATCCCCGTCAAGCTCGGCGAGAATTCCTCGCCGCACGAGCACGTCAAAGTTGTATCCGTTGAAATTCCCGGCGTCGATCAGGCGTGAAAAACCGCATCTGATTTTTGCAAGCTCGGCGATCGAGAAAAAGCTGTTCGCAAAGGCGGCGTCGCGTCCGTTACCGAGGGGAAAATTTCCGTCGAGAGATGCATCCTCGTCATCGCGGATTTTCTCGTTTTCCGTATAATATGCGTCGTCGCGGGAATCGGTGGGGAGCGGGGGAATGCGCCTTTCCTCCGCAAGGCTTCCGGCTTTCGCGGCGAGTGCGCCGAGGCGCGCGGCGATCTCTTTTGCCTCGGGGAATTCTTCGGCGCACTTTTTGTATTCCGCCTGCCACAGCGCGGCAGTCTCGCGCACGCTGTCTTCGGGATGAAGCTTCAGAAAAATTTCGGGGGTCATGCTTTCGCCTCCTTACTTTTGCCGACGAACGGCTTGCGGGCGCTCTTTGCCCGGTGCGTCCGTTCTCACGAAAGAGCGCTCCCGGCACGGCTAATCGCCTACCGGCGCTTTTTCGGTGCATCTTCCGCAGTTCGGGCGTGCTTTTATATCGGATTCATCCTATCTGCACATCGCCGTAAACCGAGATTTTTATGTTTTCCGCTTCTGTCCTTGCGTCGGCGGATGCGGCGCGGTATCTTTCGGTTTCGTACGGCACGTCTGTGATGCGCATGCGGATCACGCCGTCGATGACGGCTGTGTCGCCGCTTACCTTCATGCTGCCGAAGCGGCAGAGCGGATATCCGAGGCGGCTCAGGTCGTACTCGCCGTCCTCGTAAGGAAATTCCGCTTTTGCCGTTCGGATAATGCCGCCGCCCGCCGCCGTCATCTTTATGCGGATCACGTTTCGGAAGAACTCGTCCTCATCCGGCTCGGCGGATACCGTTTTTCCGCAGTCGAGGCATACGGTACGGTCCGCCGTGCGGTCAAACGGGTCTCCGTGTTCGCCGCCGACGCTCTCCGTGCGGCACGAGCCGCAGAACGGGCATTTTACGCTTCGCTTTATCATTGGGGTCCGCCTCCGATTTTTCCGCCCTACGGAAAGGTCCGGCAGTCCGGTCCGCCGTCGGGCTTATATGAAGTTTTTTTCCGTGAAGTCGCTTACCATTCAAAATCCTTTTCGAAATCGTCGGAATTTACACCGGAGAACTCTCCGCGAATACCGCCTTCTTCGGTCAGCCGCAGAATGTTTCCGAAATTTGCGCACGCGGCAGCAGCGATGCCCTTTTCGTCAGCGATCGAGGCATCTGCGAATTTTCCAAGCGCTTTTACCGTGCCGTCGTTGAAAACAAGTGCCGTGCATTCTCCGCTCGCCGAGATCATCCCGACATTGATGTATTCCCCTACATTACATTGACCGCTGCCGTTTTCACCGCAGGCGACGACCGTGCCGTTTCGGCGCAGTCCCACAACATGCTCTTTGCCGCAGGCGATCGCGGTAATGTCCGTCCAGGATGCAAGCTCATCCGCCACAGCTTTCGGGAAGCCGCAGGAAAAGACCGTACCGCCTTCACAAAGTCCGACCGTGCCGTACCTGCCGCAGGCGATCGCCGTTACGCTTTCCCACATGCCGGTTTCTTCGAGGCGGCACATCTTTTTTCCCTCTCCTATAACCGTTCCGTCCGTGCGCAGTCCGACAAAATGCCAACTGCCGCAGGCAGCGGCGCAAAGTCCGCTCCAACTCTGCACCTTGGGGAGCGCTGCTTTTATTTCTTTATCCGCGAGCAGCCCCTTTTTCCATGTGCTGTCGGCAAACATTACGCTGCCGTCCCCTCCGAGAATAATGATATTCGCAGCTTCATAACAGGAAAGACAGAGCGCCTCTCTGCCGTTACAGGTGTCGATGATCTTCTTGTTCTTCTTCATTCTGCTTGAGATGTGAAGAACGCCGTTTTTATCAATTCCGTAAAGCGCCTGATCGAAATGGCAAAACCGCTTTCCGAAATCGTGCATCAGCTCGACTGCGGGCGCGTCCTGCGCCGTGGGGGCGGCGGAAACGCTGCCGTCGGCTTCGCCTGTGCTGCCGCTTCCCGTGCCATTCATGAAATCGGCGAGGCTTTCGGGGGATATGTCGAATTCCTTCTCTTCGGGTTCGGGCGAGGATTTAGCTGTGAGTGGCGCAGACATAGGAGGCTCGGGTCGCTCTGACGTAACATTCGTGGTATCCTTGCCACGCGAAGCAGAATCGACAACGAAGCGGTCGCCCTCCCAATGCCCGAGGGTCACCGTGCCGTCAGGGGCGGTTTCTTTACCGCTGCCGATTTTTGAGTTGTTAACAAAGTTGCCTTCATAAACTCTGCCGTCGGCATAACGCACAACAACATAGCCGTTCAGCTTGTCGTCATTCCATTCTCCATCGCAAGTCACGCCGCTTTGAGCGTTGAAGTAGATGCCTTTCCCACAGCGCAGTCCGTCGACCCATTCGCCCTCATATCGGTTTCCGCTGGCATAGGTCATCTTCCCGTATCCGTGCTTTTTGTCATCCTTCCATCCGCCCTCGTAAATTACGCCGTCGGCGCAAATAAGTTTGCCGAAGCCGTTTCGCTTACCTTCATAGAATTCGCCCTCGAAACACCACTGCCCCGGCATTTCCTCTTTGCCGTGTCCGTGACGCTTGCTCATGTACCAGTCGCCGTCGTAGGTGTATTTGTCCGTCGCACGGGTCCATTTCCCCTTGCCGTGGCGGTAGCCGTCCTGCATATAGCCGCTGTAAAGGTCGCCGTTGCGATACCATTTCTTCTTGAAGTATCCGTTGGCGGTATACCGGATCGTCTGCGATTCGGTTTGCTGCTGCTTTCGCTGCTCCTCCTGTCTTTTTATCCGATCGAAGTAATCGCCCTCATTATTATATCTCTCGGCATGTTTTCTTGCGGCGGCTTCCTGGCAAGCGATACAAAGACCTACATCCCACGCCATGCTCCTTCCGCATCTGCATCTTCCCATGAATTATTCCTCCGTTTCTTTGAGCAGACCGAGCAGCTCACCGATTTTGTATTTATTTTTGCAGTTTTTCTCCCACTGTCGGGTCTGTTCATCCTCCTGCCCGCCCATCAGCTTATTCGCCACAGCGTCGCCGTAGCCGGAGTTGTTCGCCTCCCAATACGCGCCCGAGAGGCTTTTTATCTTTTGCTCGGTCGTCATCGTGCCGTTTACAAGATAGGAAAGCGCCCCTTCGAGCTCTTTGATTCGTTTCAGTTTGTCGTCCGTCATAAAAGCCCTCCTTATATGGCAGTCATGCTGCCGTTTGTTATCAGTATCAGCTTTCTCGCCTCGTAGTCGGAATAGCCCATAGACCGAAGCTCTTCGTAGCTGTAGCCGGGCATGGGACCAAGTATTCCGATAATCAGCAGTATAACCGCAGCGGCGGCAAGCCAGACCGTAAAGATCGCGGCGGGGGATATGCCGAACACAAGCACGGTGGAGAGTGATGCCATCATCAGGCAGCGCAGCGACGATGTGCCGTCCTTCGTCAGGCAGAACTGCGCGGCAAGCCCGAGCTTCTTCCCGAACGCCGTTGTCACGCAGAGGATTCCGCCGAGAAGCATTGCCATGAGAAAACACGCTTCGGCGCCGAATATGCTGCCGAATGCGCCCTCGACCTCCTCCGCGGCGCCATCGCCTCCGGCGGCATTCAGCAGGATCGGCATCGTGACGAACGCGCCGCGCATGACATCATAGCCGCCGAACACGCAGGAGAGAACCTTTGCAAGTCCGGGTTTTATAAACGAATACCGCGCGCTGTAGACCGAGAACAGCGGAATGAAAACGAAGATCACGACCGCGCCGAAGAGCGTGCCCGCAAAGTCCTTGATTTGCGTGACCGCCGTGCCGAATGCGGACAATGCGTCCTTCGGCACTATCCAAAGCGCTGCCATCAGCGCGAAATTCAGAATGATCGCAAGGACCGAAAGCACCTTTCCGATCGCGCCGAAAAAGCCTTCAAGTCCGAATCGGTCGATAAAGCGCAGCGCGCCGAAGGCGGGAACGAGCACGCAGAGCTTATCATAGGCATCAAGCTCGTCGTAGATGCCGACGTTCTCTCCGATGCAGAATATGTATGAGAGAATGAGCAGCACTGCCGCAGCGATCCACCATGCGTTCACGCCGCCGACAAAACCGAGGACGAGAAATCCGACATAGTATATGATGCCGAGCACGCGGCTTTGGCAGGCGGCATAGCCGACCGCCGCGCCGGGAACGAGCATCAGGCTGAACAGTCCGCCGACGGCGTCCCATACCCCGGAATACATATACATCCCCATGATGCTCTCGGGCAAGAGATATGTACCTCCCGCCGCGAGCATCAGCACCGTCATGAGCACTGCGGAAAGAAACAGCAGTATAACTTTTTTGAGCATATGAGCCCCTCCTTATATTTGTCGGGATCGCCGGGCATGCCTCTCCGGGCATCAGCCGTTCAGATGCATTTGCGTCCGTCTGCCGTCTTTGTCGACAACGGTAATATCGCCCGTGGGGAAGTTGTTAAAGCTGTCGCAGCTTATAATGCTGCCCGAGGACAGTCCGCCGTACCACCTGAAGTGACAGACATCCCGATTGCCGATAAGAGACAGCATGCCTTTGCCGCGACATTTTGAATCATGAAATCCGCCGACATAGTATTCCGCGTACTGCGTGGTGCCTTGCGTGGTTAGCGAGATCATGCGGCATTCGCCCTCGGGCATCGCTTCACCGCGAAAATCGGAGCTGATCAGCACCGCGAGGAAATCCCCGACCGTATGGATGACCATTCCGGAGCCGCAGGGGGCATTGTTCTTAAACTCCCCGATATAGCCGTCCACCGTGTCTGCGCCGTTACGGTGAGAGAAGCGGTATTCTCCGTAGCCGTGCTTCACCCGCGTGATCACGTTCCCGTCTCTCCTCCGCACGATCTCTCCCGTATAACGGGAATCGCTGCCGATATCGATCACCTCCGGTCCGCGGGGCTCCGGAACGATCTCGTCATTCTGCCACAGGGTCCCGAACCATTGACCTTCTCGGCGGATGAGGAATATCCCCTCATGCAGATTGTTGTAAAATTCACCGAGATCCACCGCTCCGTTCGAAAATTCATACCGACCGAAGCCGTGGAATCGGTCGTCCTTCCACCAGCCGCGGTAGACCTCGCCGTTTGCGTAGGTCTGCTCGCCATAGCCGCAGCGCTTGTCGTTCTTCCAAAGTCCCTTGTAGACCTTGCCGTTTCCCTCGTTCAGCATGCCGTAGCCCTCGTAGTTGTCCGCATGGAAGCAGCCGCGGTAGAACCCGCCGTCCGCGAAGAAATATGCGCCGGATCCCTCGCGCACGCCGCCGACCGCCGCGCCGCGGTAGGAATCGCCGTTTCGGTAACGCAGCAGCACGTTGTCTCCGGTATCGGACTCCTCCGCTTCGTCGCTGTCATCGCCGATATCGGACAGATACATTTTTCCGTCCGAGCCGGGGAGGTATCCTTTATCGAGAAGATCGCCGAACACATCATCGAAATCTGCGAATTGATAGTCGAAGCTGCCGTCATCGTTCGGCTTGAGCGCTTCGTCGATATTGCCGTTTTCCCGCAGGCGGAGTATGGCGCAAAGCCATGTGCTGTCGTCGTCATCGTATTCGCCGGACATCTTAAACAGATCAAGCAGCGGATCGAAATAGTCACCGTCCCCGGTGTCCGTCCATAAATAGCAGGCGAGATTTGCAAGATACGGCGCGAGGTCCGTTCTTTCGTCGTAAGCAAGGCTGTACATCGCCGCAAGGAGGTACTCCTTTTCGGTAAATCCGTGTATAAAGTCAAGTCGGCGCTCGATGCACTCCGTGAGCTCGCCGCTCTCAACTCCGAGAATTTCGGCGATTATCTCCTTCGTTTCCGCATAGTCGTCGCCCGCAAATTCCTCGCGGAATTCATCGACGAACGTATCAAGATACATACACGAATTTATGATATAGCGATCCTCCGGATCGCGGAAAAGCTCCGGATGGAGAAGCTTTTCGTGAAGCTCGTCGATCGAGGAAAACTTCTCCCATTCGAAGTCGTCTGCCGCAGCATCGGCGCTGTCCGCGCTGCCCTGCGATTCTGCGGTAATACTGCTGTTCTGCGCGGCACTCTCAACGTGCGGTGCCGCTTCCGTGCGGTCGGAGGTCGGAGAAGCTGCGGCGGGAGAAGCCTCCGCGGGGGATGCGTTGTCCTCCGCGCACCGCGCGTCATCGGCGGTCTTTACGCCATCGTCGTGCGGAACATCGCAGCCGTTTTGCATTTCGCCGTCCTTTTCGGCAGGCTCGCCGCTTTCTGCCGACGGAACATTTTGTTCGGGGATTTCTTCGCCCGTAATTTCAAGATATACTTTTTTGATGATCGGCGCATATGACACAAACGCCCCCTCGTGTATCCGTTCCGCCGCGTCCCGTATGATCTCAAGAGCCCTTGCGTGGTCAGCCTCCGTACCCCAGCCGTACTCATATGAACGCGCCGTAAAAACGGCGCTTGCCGGCTCGTGATACTTATCGTACCGAAAGCTGAAAAGCCCGAACACGACAGGCAGACTGCGCACGCGCACATATTCCTCGCAAATTCCGTATTGCCTCTCCGCAAACGAAAAGTTGCTGATTGCCGAAGGGATGTTATGCTTATATATGTTTATGAGAGGGCGCCAGATGACACCGCGCGCATCTCCCGATTCGGCAAGCTCCTCCAATGCCTTTTCCGCATTCTTAAGTTCCCGCGCGGACAGGTTTCCCGCCGCAAGCTTTGTGAAAATCTCGTCGTAATCGGTATTTTTCTTTTTGAAGAGTCCCATAATATCCCCCTTGTGATACCCTTTTATTCCGAATAAATGATCGTAATTTCATCGACGCCGGTAAAGTGCGGCCCGTCGTAGGATGCCTGATACACCTTGTCGGTGAGAATGAGATTTTTTCCGCCGCGCAGTGTGAAAGCCTTTTCGCCGAAGCGTATGTCCGCGCCGTCTTTGCCGATGCCGTTTATCCGAAGCTCGTAGACGTGCTTCGGCGCGCAGGACGAAAAATCGACGGTGTAAACTCCGACCTCGGCGGGAACGGAGATTTCGTATCTGTGCATATCGGACGGGCAGTCCTCGCCGATGTTTCCTTCGAGCCGGACGGTGAGCGTGCCCGGAGCGCTCACTTCGTTCTCCGGCAGTCCGTCAAGGATGCGGTTGTATTTCAGAGTTTTCATATATCCTCAGCTTTCCGCCTGAACAAGGGCGCTGTCGTCAAATTCAAGATCGTTCAGCCATTCCCGCGCCGGAGCGTATCCGGCATCTGCACTGCGGCTGATCCATGCGGCGGCTTCGCTCAGGCTGCCGCGGGAGGCGGACTGATGAATGAGGATGCCGAGCCGATACATCGCGCTCGGATTCCCCATTTTCGCGGATTTTATAAGCCGTCTCAGCTTCTTCGGTTTGCTCATGTCGATACCTCCCTGTTATTTCTGCGGTGTGATTCACGGCGCGGTCATGCGTGCGCACAGCGCGGGGCGGCGTATGCCGCGAAGGCTTACGCAGTAAGACTTTCTGCAAACATTATACCATATCCGAATCGCGGTCACAACAATTTTTTCAACATATATATGAAATTCGGTAATAAATTGTGAAAATGCGGACAAAATATTTAGTTACGCATAACGCGGCGCACGCATAATCCGAACAATTGACGTCCTGTCCCCGCGCTTTCGGCATCGCGGGGGAGAAAAGCGCCGCCGATTTCCGCTTTGAGCCGCCTTCACCGCCGCTGCAACTCACGGTTGCCGAAAAAGTATGATTTCCTTTCTTGAAAGCCGGGGCGGCGGGAGTTATAATAAAAGCGTAAATCTTTTCGGGAGGACAATGTCGTGTCGCTTGAAAATACGCTGAACAAATTACGCACGGACGGAAATATGTCGCAGGAGCGCTTTGCCGAGGTGCTCGGGGTCTCGCGGCAGTCCGTTCAGAAATGGGAGAGCGGGGCGTGTGTTCCCGAGCTCGACAAGCTGATCCGGATCGCAAAGCATTTCGGGATTTCGCTTGATGCGCTGATCCTCGGCAGGGACGAACGCTTCGCCGACGACATTAATTTCGGAAGAAAGATCCGCCCGAAATACGAAAAAATGTCCAAGTGGGAGATATACTGCGCCGACCTTCCCATCGAGTACGAGCAGTGCATAGATGAGGGGCTTGACCTGAAGGAATACGGGGAGCTTTTTCGTGCGGTCTCTCTTTTGCCGGGGAACGATGCCAAAGCGCGGATCGCCGACGTTATTTTCGACATCGTTCTCAACGCAAAGACTGCGGAGGGATATCCGTACACCGAGCCGTCCGATCTCGATGGGATACGGAGACTGCGCCGCAGTGCTCCGGCGCTGTCGCCGCCGGACAAGTCCGCGCTTGAAGGGAAAATCCTCGGTGCGTGGACCGGCAGAATCTGCGGATGCCTGCTCGGCAAGCCGATCGAGGGGGTCAGGACCGACGAGCTGATCCCGTTTCTGAAGGATTGCGGTAACTATCCGATGCACCGCTATATCATGAAGCGCGATGCCGACGCGGAGATCATGAAGAAGTACCGATTCGGAATCGCGGAATTCTGCATGGCGGACGTTATCGACGGAATGCCGATCGACGACGACGTAAATTACACGGTGCTTGCGCAGCGGATCGTCGACAGGCACGGAAGAGACTTCACGTCATACGACGTTTCGAGGGACTGGATGACGCTTATCGGCAGGTACTCCTGCTGCACCGCGGAGCGTGTCGCTTACCGCAATTTCGTAAACGGGTACGAGCCGCCCGAGAGCGCAGTTTACAAGAATCCGTACCGCGAGTGGATCGGCGCGCAGATACGCGGGGATTACTTCGGCTATATCAATCCGGGAAATCCCGAGCTTGCCGCCGAGATGGCACACCGCGATGCGTGCATTTCGCACGTGAAGAACGGGATATACGGCGAAATGTTCGTCGCCGCGATGCTCGCGGCTGCCGCCTGCACCGACGATTTCGAGGCGGTCGTTTCGTGCGGACTTGCGCAGATACCGTACACGTCGCGCCTGCACGAAGCCGTCACCGACGTGCTGAACGGATACCGAAACGGCGTTCCCGCCGCGCAATGCTTTGCCGATATTCACCGACGCTACGACGAGCACACGGAGTACGGATGGTGCCACACCGTGCCGAACGCAATGATCGTGGCGGCGGCCATCCTCTACGGGGGCGGCGATTTTTCGAAGTCGGTATGCATGGCTGCGGAAACGGGATTCGACACCGACTGCAACGGTGCGACCGTCGGCTCCGTCGTCGGAATGGCGAAGGGGATCGGCTGCATAGACGAAAGCTGGACGAAGCCGATCAACAACACGGTTCGCACCTCCGTTTTCGGCGTGGAGGAGGTGTCGGTCTCAGAACTTGCCGCGCAGACTCTGAAGCACATCGGATAAGAGAAATAAAAAGCTCCCGCGTATCGCGTGAGATCGGACGATCTTTCGCACTGCGCGGGAGCTTTGACTTGACAGGTTGATTTAGATGCGCTGTAAATGACCGAGTTCTTTCAGACTCGCTGCGCCGTACCCGCAAATGAATCCATGTATCGGATTTTGTGATTGCGGGATTATCATGACAGGTTGTTCACCGTCTCCGACAGCTCAAGGAATCGCATTTCACGGTTCAGGGCTTGAATTCCCGGTGCAGATAACTTGTAAAGCAATTTCTGCTTTATGATTTTCTTCGGCAATGACGTGACCAATTCGGTTTCCCTTACGACAGGCGATTTTATACGGCTGCGCTGTAAAATATTTTCTTCCGTATATGTATTGTAAATATCAATATAATACATAACGGATTTTTCCACGGCGTCCATTGCTTTCGATGTTTTGCCTGCCGCAATATACGCCTCTGCCAATAGCAGGTAACAGTCTCCCGAATCAAAGTCATGATACGAAGGCGGAATTTCATCCTTAAATATTGCACGCATTACTTCGAAAAATGTTTCGTATACGGTAACGGCATCCTCATATTTACCGTCGCTGCAATATGCCTTTCCGAGCCGTGCCGTATCATTTTCAAACGCCTGCAGCGTATAGTCGATATTGCTGCACAGATACGCTGCCGTTTTTTTGTGATCCGCCATGCATTCACTGACGGCTGCCATAGCTGAATACATGGTCAAATCGGCGCGGGGCGGAAAGTTTCCTGCTTCGTTTGACGCCAAATCAAATTTTTTCCGGTTACAGTAAAGAAAAACCAAGACCTGACGCGCAGATAGAATATCGGTGATATTTTTCGAATTTGCCGTAATGAAATTCGCTTGGCGAATTGTTTCGGATACGATTTCTTTTGCCCGTTCTTCGGCGTAAACCCATCCGTTTTCCGGCGAAGAAAGCGAAACTCCGAGATTCATGCAGTTGATCATGATGATCGGATTGTCGGGGTATTTCTTCAGTCCGTCAAGCAAAATATCATAAGCTTTTAGATATGTTTCCGCTTCACCGTATTTTTTTATTCTGTCGGCATGCTGAACAATTTTCCGTGCCTCTTCGTTCTCCGTCGTGTCTGCAATACCGAACAGCACGTCTGTGCTCACTTTGAATATCGATGCAAGCGGAACGACCTGCGAAATGTCCGGCATTCCCGTGCCGTTCTCCCATTTTGAAACGGCTTGATAGGTAACGCCGAGCCGCTCGGCAAGCTCTTCCTGGGTAAATCCGTTTTTCTTACGCAGATCTTTGATAATTTGTCCCATTGGTGACATAATATGACCTCCAAACAGAATATATCGGTACCGTAACTACATTGTAGCACATGCCTTGAAAGATAAGAAGCGACTTAAAAACGAATTGCTCTCAACTTTGCGTTGAATTCATTATAATTCAAATCTGCGAATTTGTCCATACCGCCGATCCGTGCCGCGGGGGAATCTGTATCAAGCGCAATGCAAACAAACCGTTGATTTGTTCTGTCAACCGACTGCTGTCAGCCAACGAAAAGTAAACCTCCCGCACGATTGTGCGGGAGGTTTTTGTCTGCGGGTCAATTCAGATGCCGAATTTGCGTCAGCCGAATTGATGCACCGCGATGGTACAGTTCTTCCTCGGTGAAACGGGGGCTTGCAAGTGACCGCTGTCTTTCGGGCTTGCTGAGCCATGCCTGCAGGCGGACTTATACCAACTCTTTCAAATAAGAAATTAGATCATTGGGGAATTTGTTATTCATTACATCGGTTGTCAGCACTCGAACTGCATATTCCTCAAAGGCATTTAGTCTGCCTGCATTATCACCGGATAAATAATAGGATTCATCAACGCCTGGATATATCCGTTTGGTTGTCGCAACAGTATCCGCAATATCCATGACAGCGGGATGGACAACATGATGCAAAAACTCATGTATTACAGACTCTGTTCTGAACATGCCGGAACAGAAAATAAAACAGTTGCCGTCCATGTGAAAGTCGGCAGAGTAAACGCACTTGATCGGATTGATGACGATTCGAATATCCTGCACCGGGGAGCCGTACTTGGAGACGCACACATCTAAGCAATTCTTAATCACCTGAAGCGCTGCTTTATTCTTAGCATTTTGTGTGGCAAGCCATTCCTGTTCCCATTCCAGATAATTCTTGAAGGCATCACAAGCTAAAACATCGGAGAGTGCTGTTGGAAAGTCGGCTATCCAATCCCACAATCTTTGATCTCGCTCAAGGTCTGCAATGTTGGTAGCATTCATAATTTGATTGCGTAAAGCATCATGGTCTCGGATATGCGAGCGATCTGGCGATAGATAAAATGATGCTGTTTCCAAAATTGCAGCGCGGGGCCAATATGGATAGACTTCACAGGTGTTCTGCTTCACCCCTGCGAAAAAAAGAGTAGTATTCTCAGCGCCAATATACTCTTGAATATATGAAATATGATTCTGACTTCGCTCCATAGTATAATAGTCATATCCACTTTGCAGCAACGCAAAGTAGATTGCCGATATTTCCGGAATATTTGAAATTGTAATCTGCTCTGCGGTTTGCATTTTCATCTATCTTACCTCAATTTACATCTGGTGTGTGTATACACAGCCGTTATTTATATGGTGCTTACAGCAGCTCCACAGCCTTGGGTCGGCGGTGAGCAGATACAGTGCCGAAAGCAATGCGTAATTTGCTTTGGGGATGTTCTTGGCGGCAAGTTCAAATCGTGCCCGATGTTTTTTATTTATATATGTCATTGGTTTTTCCTCGCTTTCTATATATTCGTTGAATCTCTTTCGGAAGGGCGGCACA
>OLPR01002743.1_pt1 | contig 12580 bp, 10 predicted proteins | sample 1672761 | NCBI WGS metagenome assembly OLPR01 (sample SAMEA3136721, study PRJEB25190) | human gut metagenome | biome: human gut; feature: human-associated habitat; material: faeces | place: Austria | collected 2013 | reverse complement strand
CACCATATTTTTTTACACAGTGGGTTGAGTTCACTGTAGGTATATCACAATTTAAGAAAGGATGATAAAAGATGGAGTTTAACTTGAATAGGATTCAGTATGTGATACTCAGCATCCTGAAAAAAAACAAGGCAGACAGCCCTATGCTATCTATGTCATGCAACGAGATAGCAGAAATTGAGAAGTACGATAGACCGTCTACCATTTATAAGCATATCCGTATTTTGGAAAATCTGGGATATGTGGAAAGGGGTGCAAAGGTAGAGAGAGCAACAGGTTACATCATCACGGCAGCTGGACTAAAAGTATTGCCAGATAATATTTCAGAAAACACATAGGAGGATTAAGACATCCGGTACTGCTTTTGTATCAGGCAATGCAATGGTAACAGGCGGTATTAGTGTTAAACAAGCACAAAAATCTGTTGTATCTGGTGGTAATACTGCAAAGGCTACCAATGCAGATACGAAAGCCACTAAGAATCACACAAAAGCTACTAAAGAATCTACGAAAGCTGCAAAGAAATCCAAGAAAACTCTTGACTGGGTTTCTGAAAGGCTGAAAACCTGGGAGAAAAAGGTCAAGAAAATATCAGATCAAATTACTGAGTATATTTCGTCTGCTTTGAAAACTTCTTTATTGAAGAAACAGATTAATACTATGAATCAGGAAATTTCTGCCAACAGTAAAGGTGAGATTGCATATATGAAAAAAGCTAATTCAGTTGCCAAGAAATATACGTACTATGATAGTAACGGTGGTGAGATAAATGTATCAATACCGAAGAAATATCAGAAATTGGTACAGTCCGGTGCGTATAGAGTTGAAGACATGGACACTTCAACAGACAAGGGCAAGGCACTAGCTGAAGCTATTTCTGAATATCAATCATGGTATGAAAAAGCGGAAGATTGCAGACAAGCAATTACTGATTTACGCAATGAGCAACAGAAGCTTTTTGAACAATGGGCTAACATGCCAACAGAAGCAGCGGAAAAAAAGATTGCTCGATTGACTACAGGTTACAACGGCATAAATGCTGTATCTTCAAGGCTTACAGCTGCCACAAAAGGTGGATCTACGCAGGCTACTCTTGCTGAGACAATGAAAGCGGATCTTGATGAATCGAAAAATCAGAAAAATATAGACAAAGGGTCCTTAGATTCCGCAAAAACTGCCAATAAGAAGGCTTCCAGTGAGAAGAAAAAGGCAGACAATAAGGTGAAATCCACTGCTAAATCTTTGTTAAAAACAAATCTTACAACGAAACAAAAGAAACAAGTCCAGGCTGGAAAGAAAATTGATTCCAGTAAAATGTCAGGTACACAGAAGAAAAAAGCTGACGCATACAATAAGGCTGTGACTGCTCAGACAAAAGCAAATAAAAAGGTCAACTCTACGAAATCAAAGTTATCTACCGCAAAATCTAATTACAATTCTTCAATATCAACGTACAATTCCATGAAATCCAATGTAAATACAGCACTTACGGCATATGATTCCGGTGATTCATTATCATATATGAATAGTCTTGTAGATGAACAGGTGACAAGCAAAGTTAGTGAAAAGAATGCAAGGAAAACAGCTGTGGAACAGGCGAATGCGAATTTGACAACAACTGAAAAACAGAACACTGCTGCCAAGAAAAAGCTTTCTAATATTCAGAAGAAATATAAAAGTAGTAAGACACTTACAGCAGATCAGAAAAAGAAGATGGCAGCAGGAAAAGAGATTGATGTAACTGGAATTACCAATACAAAACAATTGAAAATCATTACTGCTTATAATAATGCTCTGGCGAACAGCAAGCGAAAAGCGGAGAATGTGACAATTGCTACAGATGCACTTGCAGAAGCCAATGAGAATCTTGCAACGGCAGAAGTTGAAGCTGCTCAGGCTACAGTAGAAGCAGTTTCTACAAAATTTGATAATGCCAAGACTTACTACGAAGCTCTACTTAGTTATCAGGAACAATTAAGCAAGGCACAGGAGAAGAGTATTGATTTTGCACATGCTCATGGTGATTATGAAAAATCTTCTGATTATGATGTGAAAATTAATAATACTCAGGCTGAAAAATCTATAAAGCAGAATGAAATTGAAGAATTAAAGAAACAGTTACAGGAAGGTGTAGCTGCAGGAACCATAAAGGAAAATTCCCAGGAATGGTTGGACATGCAGACAAAAATCAAAGAAGCGGAGAATGCTGTAGCAGACTATGACACGCAAATTGAGGAATTGAAGCAGTCCCAGATTGGCGTGTACTATGCGGAGCAGTTTGAAAGAGCTGCAGAAAAGGTTGACAGATTCCGTGATAAGTTAGATGGTCTGAAATCATTGATTTCTGATGATATGAAGGTTGATAAGAATACAGGACTACTCACAGAATCAGGTGCTTTGGCAATTACATTGGACGTGGATGATATCAATGCTTCCACAGAAAATTTGAAGACCTATATAAAGGAAAGACAGCAAATTATCAATGATTACAATGCTGGAAAGTTTGGCGAAGATGAATACAGCCAGAAATTAAAGGAAGTTGATGATAATATAAAAAGCACAACAGCCAACATAAATTCTTACAGAAATTCTATCCTGGATCTTATCAAATCCCAATCACAAGCAGAGTTGGATGTATTAAACAAAGTTATTGATAAGCGTAAAGAAGCGTTGAAGGCTAAGAAAGATTACTATGATTACGACAAGACATTAAAGGATAAGACTAAAGATATTCAGCTTCTTGAACGTCAAATTGCTGCTCTGGAAGGTAGCACCAATGCAGAAGATAAGGCTAGAAAAGCAAGACTTCAGGAACAGCTTTCAGATGCTAAAGAAGACTTGAATGATACCATTGTTGACCATGCTTATAGCTTGCAGACTGATTCTCTGGATAAGCTTTCTACGGATCTGAGTGAAGATTTAGATAAATGGATTAACAAAATTAGTTCTAGTATGGAAGAAATGACGAATGCCATTAATGGCGCAATCACAAATGCCGGACTGAGTACGGCAAATACAATTAATGCAATTTCTTCTATATTACGACATTATGGAATATCTGATGCTGAAATCTCACAATCTGGTCTAACTGATGTACCTGGGATTAAGGGGTATGCTTCTGGTACAAATTATGTACCAAAGGACGGAATCTATAGAGTGAATGAAAATGGTATGGAATCTGTTTTCTCTAAACAGTACGGCACGCTTACTTTCTTGAATCAGGGGGACAAGGTTTTTAACGCCGATTTTACAAAGAAACTATTTGAGAATGCAGCTGTAATTACTAAAAGAAATTTGCCTGATTATGCAGGTATGGTAAAAGCCATTGAAGAAAATCTGTATAATGTTCAGAATCTGGGTGGTAATACCTATGTAAATCATTTCTACATTGATGGGAATAAAGATTCAGAAGCTATTCTGAGAGAAATTGACGAACATTTGGAGCAGAAAATCCAGGCACATAATAAAAAAATGATACGAGATTTCCGAAGTATGCGTTGATATAAAGTTATAAAACAATATGTGAATTTTTAAGAACAAATAAAAGAGCTTCTAAGAAGTGATTACTGTAACAGGTAGTTGGCTTCTTGGAAGCTTTTTAAATGTAAAGGTGATGAATATGTCAGAGAAATATTTATTAACAATTGACGAAGCAGCCGAATACTTCAATATTGGAAAAAACAAATTACGAGAAATGATAAAAGAACCTTGTTGTAATTTCGTACTTTTCAATGGGAAAAAGGCTCTCATCAAGAAAAACAGATTGGAATCATATTTAGACGGTACTGTTTATTTATGATTGCAGGTAAAAGGGGTGTATGATAAAATTAATTCTATGGAGAATCTTTTTATCACATACTCTTTAAAGAAATTAAAGAGGTGATATAATGGGAAAAAACTTAAAAGGAAAGGAACTTGGTAAAGGAATTTCTGAAAGAAATGACGGAAGATATCAGGGAAGATATATTAATCGGTTCGGTGATAGAAAATATGTTTATGGATCTTCTATTAAGGAAGTAAAAAATTTGCTTGCACAGGCTGCACTTGATGAACAGAAGATGTCTAACATTGTTGATGAGAAAATCGTACTGGACGATTGGTTTGAAAAATGGATGCGAGTATATAAGGAGCCAGTTGTCCGCCTGAGTACAAAAACAATGTATAATTCCATGTACAAGAGATTAATCTCACCAGTTTTTGGGAAAAAGCGATTGGTAAATATCACTAAATTAATGGTGACAGATTTATTAAATAATATGGCTAAAAATGGATATCAGTATGAAACCTTAAATAAAGTAAAGATTCTTCTTATTGATATGCTTGACAGAGCCATGGAAGATCAATTTCTTGTCAGAAATCCTGCAAAAGGTGTAAGGCTTCCAAAAAATAAGCCACAAAAAGAGAGTAAGGCTTTGAGCAAAGAGGATCAGACAGATTTCTTTGAGTGCGCTGCCGGAACTTTTTACAACAATATGTTTGTTGTAGCTGTGAATACAGGTCTACGTCCAGGTGAGTTATATGCTCTTACTGAAAATGATATTGATTTGGAAAATAACGTGATTCATGTAAACCATACATTATTATATCAGAAACTGGATGGAGATACTTGCAAGACTTTTCACATGGGACCACCAAAGACTGAAACAAGTGTAAGGACAGTTCCAATAAACATATATTGTCGTAGAGCATTAGAAAAGCAGGTCATTCAGCGCAAAATCGTAATGGCGAAAACATGTAGGAAGAATTTGGAGTTTCCAGATTTATTATTTACCACAAAATATGGCACTCCATTAAATGCAGAACTATATGGTGCTGCCATTGATAGAATTGTGCAGGAAGTAAATCTGACAAGAGATTCTTTGGATTTGATGGAATCATTCTCAGGGCATTGTTTTAGACATACTTTTGCCACCAGATGCTTTGAGGCTGGGATTGCACCAAAAACAGTACAATCTTATTTAGGACATGCTTCTCTTCAAATGACTATGGATTTATACACATCGGTTATGGAGCATAAAAAGGTGGATGATATGCAGCTTCTTGAAAAAACAATTGACATGCCTGATCCGGTAGCTGATATTGGATTGGCTGGTGGTGATAAAATCATTAAGTTTTGTGTCTGAAATGGTGTCAAAATGGTGTCAAAGCTAAAATTCTCGTTTTATAGAAGCTAGAAAACCCTTGATTTTACTGACTTTTTTGAATCCTAGTGGTGTGCAAACTAAAAAGCTTATTACGTATACCAGATGACTCCATATGACCTTTACGGAACCCCTGATTTTTCAAGTATTTCCAGGGATTGAGAGGGTGTTGACAAAAGATAAAATACTTGTGCATTTTGAACGGAAGCATAAGCTTTTTTTGATAAAATATTATGTAAAGTTTATTGGAAGTTTATTTGAAGTTTTTCTGCATATCTGTTATAGTATGATGTATAGGCCGCTAACCTAAGATAGTATCAGAATACGTAACTGTTCAGCGTGTATACAGTTATGAGCCAAAATACAATACAGATAAGAAAGCATTACAATGTTTTCGCCATATATGCCGTGTAACCATTACAAAGGCCAGCGGCAGGAAAGCAGAGGGATCGATTGCGTAAGAAATCGCATATTTTACTTGCCAGATATCTGGCAGATCAGCTGACTGTAGATGAAAGCCTGCAGTCTCACAGAAAGGCATTTTGTCTTGGGAGTATCCTTCCGGATATACGCCCATCTTTTGTTGTGAAGAAGCATGAGTATTTCAGTACCTTTGGAGAGATTCAGGAAAAGATGCTTCAGCTGGTGGAGCATGGTCCCCTGGAAGGGAAGGAACGTGTCTACTGGAGGAATTTTGGGGAAGTGCTGCATTATGTGGCAGACTATTTTACATTTCCTCACAACAGGACGTATACTGGAAGCCTGTATGAGCACAGCCAGTATGAAAAGATCCTGAAGCAAAGACTGAAGATCTGCATTAAAAGTGGTGCTGCCGGAGCCTATGTTTTCAGGGATGTCTATTTTAAAAACCTGGAAGAGCTTACAGAATTCATACAGGTAAGCCACACCAGTTATCTTCGTAAAAAGAGAAATATCACAGAGGATATCCAGTATATCCTGATGGTCTGCTATCAGGTGATCCAGGGAATTGTACAGTTATGTACCAGAAGACAGGAGAATATGGCTGCGTTTGCATAAAAGGTCTGCGTTCCTTAACATAATGTGAAGAGAAAGTGAAAATTGGATAAAATGGGAACGGATATTTTCTTGAAGGTTGATTTGAAAAAAAGATTATGATACAATAGACAAAGTTAATATTTAAGCGAACCGTTTTATCACGTATCAGACCTTTATATAGGGGAGTAAAGGGATGTTCATGGCAAGGAAGGGAGCATCTTGAAAAATATGAAGAATAAATATCTGACAAAATGTTTATGCATGACGATTATTTCAGCAATGGTACTGTCCGGACCAGCTGCAGTTTTTGCAGCCAGTGATGGCGGAGCATTTGAGTCAGGAGAACAGATTGATGATAGTTATGGGGAAGTTGTGCCTACTGCGGTACCGGAGCCAACACAGGCGCCAACAGTAGAGCCTACCCAGGCGCCAACAGTAGAGCCTACCCAGGCGCCGACAGAGCCGACGCAGGCTCCAGTAGAGCCAACACAGGCTCCAGTAGAGCCAACTCAGGCACCAGCAGAGCCAACTCAGGCGCCGAAGCCTACTCACAGTCCTACAGCTACGCCTACCCAGACACCGTCTTCACCATCGGCCACGCCGACTCAGGCACCGGAGGCTACACCTACACCGGGAACTACAGATACACCGGAGATTACATCAACACCGGTTCCGTCGGAAGCACCAGTTTCAGAGGCAGTGAGGGATATTATTGACAGGATTGATGCCCTGTCTCTTCTTGAGGATATTACACTGGATCAGAAGGATGAGATTCATAAGATCCGTAAGGCATATGATGCACTTTCAGACAGCGAAAAGTCTCTTGTATCCAATTATCAGCTTTTCCTTAATATGGAGAAAAAGCTGAAGAAGCTGGAAGATACCAAGGAAAAAGAAGAAAAAGAAAAAAAAGAGGCAGAGGCAATCGAGGGAGATCCACTATATTATACAGATATGGTTTCTAATCTCCATGCAGGCAAGGATTTTTACCTGAACAGTCTGCAGGACAATTATCAGCTTAGCTTTTCAGATGATTTTGCTTCTGTGATGGATGAGATCGAGAAAGAATACAAGGCAAAGAACAAGCTTGCCGATGTTTCAGATACTACAGGTGGAGTGACTTCCTCAGCAGATACTTTGCTGGTAAGGAACTGGCAGGATATTCTGGCAGTGTACATATATGAGCAGAGTCAGCAGGGAGTAACTTCCTATATACTTGATGGATCGTGCAAGGCAGCCCTGGCAGATATCTTTGCAAGAATGAATCCTGTGATCCGGGATTCCAGTGATATTACCAAGGTTTCCTATGGTAATTACCATATCAACCACTATATTAAAGAAAATAAGATTCCCAAAGATCAGCGAGCAGTGCTGAAAAAGTATACAGAGACAGACTGCAGCCTTTTGTGTGCAGTAGTTACTGCTGCAAAAGGATTTGTAAGAGAAAGCGTTGGCGATAGTGTATCTGAAGAGAGAGTAAATGTGATCACTTCTGCCTATTCCCTGATCGGTAAAGTTGGTTATTTCTGGGGTGGTAAGTCTTTAGTGCTTGGAGATGATCCAAGCTGGGGTACCGTTGAGACTGTTACTGCAGAGGGCAGCAAAAGTACCGGTACCAGGCGTGCATATGGCCTTGACTGTAGTGGTTTTGTTACCTGGGCAGTAGTGAATGGCTATCAGAACCAGGCTATGGAAGCAAGTGTAGGAAATGGCACTTCTGATCAGTGGGGAAAGGCCAATGTAGTCAGTGAAGCAGATGCACAGCCAGGCGATCTGGTATTCCAGAAGGGGCCAGAGGCAGGCGTGAATAACCATGTTGGTATTCTTTGCGGCAAGACAGAAGCAGGCGACTGGATCGCTGTTCACTGCTCTGCCAGCCAGAATGGTGTTACTGTAGGGGAAGCATACAGTGCCAGCTTCCGGTATATCCGTCAGCCGTCTTTCTATCCTACTATCCAGCAGGCAGCTCAGATGGCGGCACAGGGTGCACAGAATAGCAATACTCAGTATTTTGTTACAGATGTTAAAGTAACGAATACGCTTCAGGATATTATAAAGGCAAGCCAGAATGTATATGATCCTGCCAATCAGCCATTTACATCAGAAGGTAATGCACAGGTAGTAGTCAGTGATGTAACTGTAAATAATGCACTTTCAGATCTTCTTCAGTCCCAGACAGTTCTGGAGGAGACAGAAGCAGGCGGACAAAGTGTATTTGATGTAATTGCTGAGTATTATCCTCCGGAAGATGAGGCGGCAGCAGGGCCTTCCGGTGATCAGGAACAGGCAGAGGAAGCAGGTATACCTGCATTTGTCAGTGAGGTATATGTAGATAACTCTTTGGATAATGTGTTGGATACAGGAACTTCTACTGAGACCAAATAAGAACAGGGCAGCGTCCATATGAACGCTGCCCTGATATATTTATATCGAATCTCAGATGATTTCCTAACTGACGTAGCCTTCTGTAGAAATGCGGCTATCGATTGATCCCGGATAGAACATCTTCAATCCATTTATCTGTATTGTAGTTACGGTCAAAGAACCGAACGATTACACCATAAGGGTCCTTATCACTGGAAAAGGCATTTGCTTCATCTGTATCAACATGCATGGCCAGACGGTAATCCCAGCTTACACGTACAACCACATCCGCATAGATCAGTGCCCTTCCGTAGCTTTTAGTAAGCACGAATACTTCATCATTATCCTGGACTTTCAGTGCTACTGCGTCTGAAGGGGTCATATGGATGTGACGTTTGGCAACGATCACACCGGAGGGGATGGTGATCTGCCCAAAGGGACCTGATAATGTACAGCCAGGAGTATCTGTTGTATCTCCAGACTGTCTGATCTCTCCGGGAATACCAATTTTCCGTGTATCTGTAAGAGAAAGCTCTACCTGGGTTTCTGATCGGAATGGCCCAAGGACAGCCATGCTTTCAAAAGAGCCTTTTGGACCGGTAACGGTCACTCGTTCCTGGCACAGGTATTGTCCAGGCTGGCTGAGACTTTTTATATTATGAAGCTGGGCATCATTTCCAAAAAGTTGATGGAAATCCCTTTCGGATAGATGGATGTGCCGGGCTGAGGTCTCAATAGGGATTTTGATACTCATTTGATATACCTCCAATGAACATTTGTGTTTGCTTTTCAGTTTAAGCCCGATCAGGGAAAAAGGCAACCTTTTTCTCTGGGGAAAGGAATCATACAATGGAAGAAAACAGTAGTTTTGAATATGAAAAAAAGAATGGATATGTGGTGATTACAGCACTGAAGGGAGATCCATCCGTAGTGGAGATTCCAGGTATGCTGGATGGATTGCCTGTAACAGAATTAAAAGAATACCTGTTTTCAGGAAAAAGTCTGGAGACTTTGTACCTTCCGGATACTGTAAAAAAGATTGGAAGATATGGATTTTATAACTGCAGAAGCCTGCATACCATGTGGTTTGGAAGCCGCTTTACGGATATAGGAAGCGGTGCTTTTACAGGGTGTCATAATATTCGAAAGCTTTATGTGCATATGGAGGGCCAAGACTCCGGCATTAAGGAGATACTTTCGGAGATTGGAGAGGAACTGGAAGTGGTTTTATCCGGCAGTGTGGAAGCTGTTCTCTGGTTTCCTGAATATTACGAAGAAGGAGTTGAGAATACACCTGCCAGGATCCTTATGACGCAGATCCATGGAAGCGGGTTGTATTATCGTAATTGTTTTGCAGGGAAGCGGTTTAATTATCAAGAGTATGATAAGCGTTTTGAAATGGCCTGTGCCCAGGAAAATGAGAAATTTCTGCTGGAATTGGCTTTTGGAAGGCTGAAATCGCCCTGGGAACTGGGGCAAAATGCAAGAGAACAGTATGAGCTATATATTCAGTCACATTATGAGCAGCTGGCTGGGCTGCTGATTTGCGGGCAGAGGCAGGAAGAGTTGGCTTTTCTTATGGAAACGTATCCTTTGGACAGATCAGAAAAGGCTGTATATGATCACATTCTGGGAATGGCTGGCAAGACTGGAGATGAAGGTACAGTCAGTATGCTGATGGAATATGGAAGGATACACTTTCCGGCAGGAAGACCTTCCTTTATGCTTTAGGAGGACCGGCAAATGATCAACGCTGTTCATGATACACAGGAGAGGGCACTTCGTGCCCAACAGATCTGTGAAGATATTTTGAAAAATACCAGAAACCAGCTGTATCTGAATATGCGGTTTCTGGATAATGCACTGGCACAGTTGTATCCGGCAGGGGATATGGAGATGTCACCAGCCGGATCTGACGGAGATCTTTTTTATTATCAGCCAGAGAAACTGATGGCAATGTTTAAAAAAAGCAGGGAACAGGTGAACCGCCTATATCTTCATACTCTGTTTCATTGTATTTTCTGCCACATTTATCCAGATGACAAAATAGATCAGGAATATTGGAATCTGGCCTGTGATGTAGTAGTGGAAGAAATTATAGATGGTTTGTATGTGAAATGTGTGCACAGGCCGGTAACAATGGTGCGCCGCCAGGCGGAAGCCCTTCTTCTGGAGAAAGGAAAGGTGATGACAGCCCAGAAAGTGTATCGCAGGCTGTGCAGTCTTCATCTTGCAAAGGCCAAAATAGAAGAGCTGAAAAGGGAATTTACTCTGGATGACCACAGGAAATGGTACGATTCACGCAAGAATAAAAGCCAGTCCCAGATGCAGAAGAAAAAATGGGAAGATCTGCGTAATAAGATGCAGACAGAAATGGAGACTTTTTCAAAAGAAGCCTCAAAAGGCAGCAAAAGTCTTATGGATCAGCTGAATGTTGAGAATAGACAAAAATATGATTACCGGGAATTTCTGCGGAAATTTGCTGTTTTGAAAGAAGAAATGAAGGTAGATATGGACACCTTTGACTATATCTTTTATAATTACGGGATGAACCTGTATGGGAATATGCCGCTTATCGAGCCCTTGGAAACAAAAGAAGAACAGAAGGTAGAAGATTTCGTGATCGTGATCGATACCTCCATGTCCTGCCAGGGAGATCTGGTGAAGAGATTTCTTGAGGAAACATACAGTGTTTTAAGTGAAACAGAAAGCTTTTTCAGGCGTATTCATGTACATATGATCCAGTGCGATGACCGGATCCAGTCAGATACTGTGATCACAGATGGACAGAAGCTGAAAGATTATATGGATCATTTTACAGTAAAAGGACAGGGAGGTACAGACTTCCGTCCGCCTTTTGCTTATGTGGAAAAGCTTCAAAAAGAAAAGAAATTTACCAGGCTGCGGGGGCTGATCTATTTTACTGACGGATATGGTATTTTTCCGGGGAAGATGCCACCCTATGAAACAGCCTTTGTGTTTATGAAAGATGATTATCAGGATGTGGACGTTCCACCATGGGCCATAAAGCTGATCCTTGACCCTGAGGATCTGGAGCAGTCCCAGGGGAAAAGGAGATAGAAGCAATGAATATTAAACGTGCAAAGGAAGAAATCAAAAATACCATTCAGGCATATCTTCTGAAAGACGAATATGGTGAATACGAAATACCGGTAAATGCACAAAGACCTGTATTTCTTATTGGTGCACCGGGCATCGGTAAAACCCAGATCATGGAACAGATCGCAAGGGAATGCAAGGTTGGACTGGTGTCTTATACTATTACCCACCATACAAGGCAAAGTGCCATTGGACTTCCCTTCATATCCCAGAAGGAATTTGACGGGCAGAAAAAAGCAGTAACAGAATATACCATGAGTGAGATCGTGGCCGCTGTTTACGAAAAGATCCAGGAAACAGGCGTCAGGGAAGGGATTCTTTTTATAGATGAGATCAACTGTGTATCAGAAACTTTGGCGCCGGCAATGCTTCAGTTCCTTCAGTGCAAAACCTTTGGAAGCCATCAGATCCCCAAAGGATGGCTGATCGTTGCAGCTGGTAATCCTCCGGAATATAATAAGTCTGTTAGGGAATTTGATGTGGTTACTATGGACAGGGTGAAGAAAATCCTGGTGGAGCCTGATCTGGAGGCATGGAAGGAATATGCATATCAGGCCGGTGTGCACGGGGCTGTACTTTCTTACCTGAATATGCACCCTGAGAATTTTTATTCCATGGAAAGCACAGTAGATGGCAGAGTATTTGCTACCCCAAGAGGATGGGAAGATCTGTCAAGAATGCTTCTGCAGCACGCTTTGTATCTAATACATCATCACTGAGTTTGAAATGTCTTTTTTCCGCAATTGCCTTTAACATTCCATTAGGATTGACTTCTCCACTTTCATAGTAGTCTTCTAATAAACCAGGATACAGATCCTGAATGATATGAATGGCATCCATCGCAATCATCTTCTTATCTAGAATATCATCATTGATAGAACCTAAAGCCGCAAGAATTGATCCTGTCTTTTCATCTTCAAATTTAGGCCATAATACAC
>OLPR01002742.1_pt1 | contig 12593 bp, 10 predicted proteins | sample 1672761 | NCBI WGS metagenome assembly OLPR01 (sample SAMEA3136721, study PRJEB25190) | human gut metagenome | biome: human gut; feature: human-associated habitat; material: faeces | place: Austria | collected 2013 | reverse complement strand
GATCTCCGCTGACCATCAGGTCGGCCAGACCGGTAAGATCGTGGCGCCCGAGCTTTACTTTGCCTTCGGGATTTCCGGCGCCATTCAGCACATGGCCGGGGTACAGGCGGAAAGGATCATCGCCGTGAACGCCGACCCCGACGCGCCCATCTTCGCCCAGGCGGATGAAGCCGTGGTGGCGGACTGCGGGGCGTTCCTGCGGGAGCTGCTGACTTTGATTCCACTGCGGGGATAACATTTGTACGCGCCGCGGCAAAGGGATGCCGCGGCGCGTTTTAGCGTGCCCATAGCCAAATATGGAATAAAATGCATTGCTTTTTCGTTTCATAAGCGTTGGGAAAATTGCGCCATGGAAATGTATGCCGCGGCAAGGCACCGCAATCAAGTCTGCCAGGCGCAAGCTTCGTTCAGCTTTGTACGGTGAAGGCAGAGCGGCTTATCTATTTGTTCTGTCCCATCAATTCAGTATGCAGGACATCCATATCCAAAGGGGATATGCGGCGGGAGGCCGCTCAGGATATATGGTGAACTCTGCACATCTGCAAAAATTTTTCCATTTCTGCAAGGAGGTTAGGGCATGAAAAAATTCATTGCGATCTTCACGAGTCTGGTAGTGCTTGTTGCAAGTTGTGGAAGTGTGCGTGCTGAAACGGATATGCTGCAAGCGTTGTACCTTGCCACAGCGCACGCAGATCAGGCAGATGCGCTTCAAATTGTCCAGGAGTCATTGGCCACGCTGGGTTATCAGGTTGATGTGGATGCGGAAGGTGACGCTTCCCATGATCTGTACGATGTCTTGATGGACATCTGCGAGCAAGCATGCGGAGATTATTATGCGTGGACCGTAACGCAACGGTACCAGTTTGATTCCTTGATGGTGCTGCTGGGGCAATTACCGTACCGCATGAACCTGGACCCAGCGTCCGATGTCATCGACCAGGAAACCGCGCTGAATGTGGCCGTATCCGAAATCGTGAACCGGTATGGCGCGGCCTATGACACCAGGGACTATCAGGCTACTGCTTCCTATTATGCCACAGAGAACGGAAGCACACAGGGCATGTGGCGCTTTGGCATCGAGTATGCCAGCGGGGATCTGTTTGCTGTGCATGTCCTTCGTGGTGAGGTAAGCTACTGCGTTCAAGAAAAGCGGCTGGGCGATTTAGAGATGGAGTACAACCAGCTGCTGGAAGCAAGGGGCGCCTTTTTCAAGTGGTCCTTGGAGGAAAAGATGGAATATGCAAGCTCCCTTCCGGACAAGCTGCGCTTGGCCCAGGCAAGCCAAGAAATCAACATGAGCTATGACGAGCTTGTTGGCATTTCTCAATATGGGTTCTGTCTCCCGGGCACGGACGACTTGCCGCAGGAAGAGGCCAAACAGATTGCCCTGGAGGCGGTGCAAGCAGCGTATGATCTGCCTGATGATTGGTCCGCGAATGCCGAGATCTATTATTCGTTCTTTGCCACGCACACGGGAGAATGTGTATGGCGTGTTATTCTTTGGAAGACAGGAAACACGGTCTTTCCCAGCGGTATCGTTGAGCTGAATGCCCAAAGCGGAGAGGTGCTCAAATTGGCGAAAAACGGAACTTTGCCCAATGAATACCTTCCTTACCTGGACAGAATCTGAAGGCGATGCGGCCTTTCCCTGTGAAACGCGCACACTGTTCAGGGCGCCGGGAACGCTTCACCAGCCTATGGAAAAACCCATTCTCGCCCATTCCTCCGCAAAGTCCAAGGTCCGGCATGCTCCTGTGAAGGATCGCAAAAGCCCCTTTGCATAAACAAAAGCGCGCCGCGGCAGTTCATCCCTGCCGCGGCCCTTGCTTATTCCGCGCTTCCCGTGGTGACCATCACCGTCATGCCCAGGCGCGTCTGGGCAGGGGGATCAAAGGAGATATAGGCTTTGTAGGCCGCTTCCCCGGTCTCGGAGGAGCTCACGTGGGAGATCATCTCCACGGTGCCGGTGACCGTCTCCGCCGCGTCCTCGTCCCAGGTGAAGCTCAGGCGTACCGTGTCCCCCTCGGCAATCTCCGCCAGATCGTACTCGTTTACGGAAATCTCCACCTGGAGACTCTCCCGGGGGTAAACCGTGAGCAGGGCGTCGCCCTTGTTCACCGTGGCGCCCACGGAGGCATTGAGCTGGGCCACAATGCCGCTGACCTGGGAAACCACCTGGTTGTCCGTGGCGTATAGGCCGTCCAGGCTGCCATTGACGGTTTCAAAGAGCAGCTGTCCCCGCTCCACCTGCTCGCCTTCGCTCACATGCACGCGCAGGATGCTTCCGCTGCCGGTGACGGGGGTTTCCGCGGTACGGGAGACGGTGCCCTGGCCCAGGCGGCTTTCGCTGTCCAGGTCGGCGGAGCGGTAGATGGCTACGGTCTCCTCCATGAGCAGCTCCCCGGAGGTGGTTTTCACGGTGTAGTTGGTGCCCTCCGCGCCGGTGATGACGCCCGTGGCGGTGTGCTTGCCGTCGGCGGTGCAGGAGATGTACACCGTTTCGCCGATGGTCACATAGCGGGTTTCGCTGCTGTTGTAGGCCTTGTTGATGGAGGCGGAGATGGTGTATTTCTCCGCGGGGCTCAGGTACAGCACCGCGCCATAGCGCTGGGTAACGGTGTCCACGGCGTCCCCGGGCTGACCGAACAGGCCGCAGACGGTGCCGGAAGTGGGCGCGTACACCTTGGTGGTCTCAATGGTGCAAATGGCGTCTCCCAGGGCGATTTCCGACCCGGCCTTCACGGCCACGTCGCTGACCATGCCCCCAAAGGGCGCCGTAACGCTCACCGCGTCCCCGGCCACCACCGTGCCGTCAAAGGTGATCTCCGCCCGGGCGCTCAGGGGCGCCAGCAGCAGCCCCGCGGCCAAAAGGGAAAGTAGCTTGTGAATTCGCATGGGTTTTTCCCTCCTTGAATTTGCGTGATGATGGGCCGGATTACATCCGCCGCAGCGCTTCGATGGGGCTCAGGCGGCTGGCCTTGCGGGCGGGGGACCAGCCGAACACAATGCCCACCGCCGCGGAAAAGCCCACCCCCAGGGCAATGGCCCCGTAGGAAATGGTAAAGGCCGTACCCATGGCCGAGCACAGAATGGCGGAAAGGCTGATGCCCAGCACCACCCCGATGAGCCCGCCCACCATGGACAGCAGAAAGGATTCAATCAGGAATTGCAGCTGAATCTGCACCGGTTCCGCGCCGATGGCCTTTTTCAGGCCGATTTCCACGGTGCGCTCGGTGACGCTGGTGAGCATCATGTTCATGATGCCGATGCCGCCCACCAGCAGCGCGATGGAAGCAATGCCGCCCAGGAGCATGGACATCATGGACAGCATGCTGGACATGGTGTCCTCAATGGCGTCCATGGTGGTGATGGTGCAGGTGTCGTCCTCATAGCTGAACAGGCTGTCCAGCAGGGGTTCCATCTCCGCCACAATGGCGTCGGAATTGTTCGCGCTGTCGATGTACACGGTGAGGTTGGTCACCAGGCTTTCGCCGTTCATCTTCAGGGCGGTGGTGTAGGGAATCAGCACATCGCTGCTGCCGGACATCATGCTGGAGATGGAGCTGTCCCCGTCCTCGGCCAGGGTGCCCACCACGGTGAAGCTCTGGCCGCCCAGGTAGATGGTCTGCCCCACGGGCGCCACCCCATAAAAGAAGGTATCCACCAGCTCGGAGGAAATCAGGCACACCCGGCTGGACTGGTCCACGTCAATGGCATTGATGGTCCGGCCCTGATCCACCAGGCCCGGATTCACGGTGAAATCGTAATCGTTGCGCCCGGCGATGGACACGGAGGACTCATAGCCGTTGTCCCGGGCGGCGGTGGCCGAGAGGCTCACCGTGGGGGAAACGCCCTCCACATGGTCCAGGGCCGTGAGGCTGTCCATGTCCTCGGCGGTGAGGCCGCCCTTCAGGTCGCTGCCCGGGGCGGAGAGTGTCAGCGTCCCCGCGCCCATGGAGGTGAAGGAATCCGAAATGGAGGACGACACCCCCGAGATGGTGGTAATCAGCGCGATGACCGCCGTAACGCCGATCATAATGCCCAGAATGGTCAGAAAGGAGCGCATGCGGTTCTGGCAAATGTTGCTCACGGACATGCGCACGCTTTCCACAAAGGTGGTGGTGGCGGTGGAAACATACCGCAGCAGGGTTTTCACGCGAAGGTCGCCTCCTCGGCTTCGGTCAGCTCGCCGTCGATGATGTGCACCACCCGGCGGGCCTTCCTGGCCACGTTCAGGTCATGGGTAATCATCAGGATGGTGTTGCCTTCCTCATTGAGTTCCTCAAACAGGTCCATGATCTGCCGGCCGGTGTGCTGGTCCAGGGCGCCGGTGGGTTCGTCCGCCAGGAGAATGCTGGGATGGGTCACCAGCGCCCGGGCGATGGCCACACGCTGCTGCTGGCCGCCGGAGAGCTGGTTGGGGGCATGGTGCAGCCGATCCTTGAGCCCCACCTTCACCAGCATTTCCTCGGCCCGGCGGGCGCGCTCCCGGGGACGTACCCCGGCATAGATCAGCGGCAGCTCCACGTTTTTCACCGCGTCCATGCGGGGGAGCATCTGGGAATTCTGGAAGATAAAGCCGATCTCCCGGCTGCGGATGTGGCTGAGCTCCTTTTCGTCCAGGTCGGCAATGCGCTGATCCTGGAGGATGTATTCCCCGCTGGTGGCCTGGTCCAGGCAGCCGATGATGTTCATCAGCGTGCTTTTGCCGCTGCCCGAGGGCCCCAGCACCGACAGGTATTCCCCCGGGGCCACGTCCAGGTTGATGCCCTTGAGGATGGGGACCTCCTCATCCCCCAGGGCGTAGTTCTTGATAATGTCCCGCATGCGGAAGAATATGCGCTGTTCCGTCACGTTTCTGCCCCTCCTTACCGCATGCCGCCAAAGCCGCCGCCCATGCTGCCGGCGCCGAAATCCCCGCCGAAGTCGCGGTTCTGCCGGCTGTTCTGCATGCCGCTGGGGGCGCTGCCGCCGGGCATGCTGCCGCCCCCGAACAGGGACATCAGGCTGCTCAAGCCCGTGGAAGCGCTGGCGGAGGTGGTTTCCTCCGCGTAGACCTCGTCCCCTTCGGACAGGCCCGCGGTGATCTCCACATAGTTGTCGTTGTCCACGCCGATCTCCACGGGAACCTTTTCCATCACGCCCTCAGCGGTCTGCCGGAGGACATAGGCGCTGTTGTCCACGTCAAAGGACAGGGCGTCCTTGGACAGGACCACCACGTCCACGGCTTCCTCCTGGGGAATGGTCACGGTAACCGCCATGCCGGGGAGCACGTCCTCGGTGACGTCCATTTCGCAGGTCACGGTATAGTAGGCCGTGGAGCCCTGGGAGGCGCTGATGCGGTTGATATGGGTAATTTCGCTGTCAAAGGTTTCGCCCAGGGCGGTGACGGTGATGCGGCAGGCCTGCCCTTCGCTGACCTGGGAAATCTGGTATTCATCCACGCGCATGGTCACCTTCATGTGGGCAAAGTCCACAATCTGGATCAGGCTGGCGCCGGCGGCCACTTCGTCGCCTTCCTCCACGCTGAGCTCATTCACCGTGCCGTCAAAGCTGGCCTCCAGGGTTTCACCGGTGGAAAGGCGCAGGAGCCGCTCCCCGCTCTCCACCTGGTCGCCCTCGGCCACGTACACGGTGCGCACGGTGGCCGCCGCCCCGGCGGTGAGGGTTTCGTTGTTTACCACGCTCACCGAGCCGGAAAAGCTCAGGGCATTGGAGATGGTCCCCCGGGAGGCGGTGTACTTCACGTAGGTCGTGGTAGCCTCCGCCTGCCAGGTGGGGAGCACAAACAGGGCAAAGGCCCCCGCCGCCACCGTGAGCAACACCAGCCAGGTTATCAGCCGCCGGAGCCACCGGCGCTTCTTTTTCGGCTTTGCCATCGCCATCCACCTTACCCTTCCTTCGCCTGCGCCAGCTCCTCCAGGGTGCCGGTGTAGACGTCGTAATAATAGAACGCTCCGCCCTCTTCCTCGGTGAGGGGCCAGGTTTCCCCGGCCACGGTAACCGACAGGGTGGTTTCTCCCTCTTCCGTCATGGCCACATGGTAGTCAAAGGCCTCGCTGCTCAGCCCCTGGGCGCGGTACATGGTGTAACGCACCCCTGCCGCAAAGCCCGCCGTGGACAGGGCCGTCACCTGATCCCCCACTTGGAGCACCAGGTAATCAATGCCGCTGGCCGCCAGCTTTTTGTACACGGTACCGTTGAAGTCCCAGGTGAAGGCCGCGTCCTCCGCCTGGGCAAGGTCCTCCTGGGAGACGGCCAGCACCAGGGTATCCGGGGTGTTGGAGGCGTCCTCCATCCAGTTGGACAGGGTGGCGGTAAAGGCGGGTTGGTAATCCTCGCCCAGCAGGGCCAGGAGGCTTTCATCGGGCCGCAGGAACAACTCCAGCTCCGTTTCGCCCATGACCAGGGAGCTCATGGGCTGATCGGCCACCACCAGCTCCACCCCGTCATAGGCCACCACGGCGGTGGTGTCGGAGGTGGCGTGGGTGGTTGCCACGGTGGAGGAGGAACCACCGCCGCCGGAGAAGCCGCCGCTGGGCCGGCCCTGGCTGCTCTGGAGGGTGACTTCCTTTTCATAGGCGGCCAGGTTGCCCGCGCCGTCCCGGGCCACGATGGTTCCCGGGGCAAAGGTATACGCCTGGGCAGCGGTGAAGGTCAGCCCCCACACGCCTTCGCCCATTTCCGTAACGGGATACCAGCTGGCGCCGCCGTCCATGGACAGGCCGTCAATGCCGCTCACCGCGTCCAAGGCGGTGACGGTCAGGGTGAGGTTCGCCCCCGCGGTGGCCTGCACCAGGGGCGGAGTGGTATCCAGCCGGAGGGTGACATCCTGGGTGGAGGCGGCCACCTGGCCCACCCCATCCAGCACCACAAAGGTCAAGGTATAGGCGCCCTCCTCCTGGGCGGTGAAGGTGTTGCCCGCCAGGGTCACGGGAGCGCCGCCGTCATAGCGCACCGCCCAGGTCCAGCCCTGGGGCAGCTCCACGTCGCTGGAGAGGGTAAAGGTGGGGGCCGTGGTCAGCCAGGAATCATCCAGCACCTGGTCGCAGGCCGCCTGGAGGGTCAGCGTCGCGGTTTCCTCCCCGGCGGTGACCTCCTCCACGTATACGAACAGGCCCGCGCTCCCGTCCAGGGGGCTTTGGGTGGTGACCCGCACGGCGCAGCTGCTGGTGGCAAACACGCCGGGGTCCGCGGCCAGCTGCACGCCGCTGAGCTGGGACGCGCCACCGGAAAGAATAATGATGTCCCCGGTGAGCAGATAGATGGTGCTGCCCGTGGGCGCCAGGGCCAGCAGCCCTTCCAGGGTACCGTAGACCGGGCCGCTGCCGTCAGGGTTTCCCATCCAGGCCTGCTTGCGGATGGAGGACTCCGTGGTGAAGTCCAGGCGCACCGTATAGGGCGCGGAGGTGGCCAGGGTCTGGCCGTCGCCATCCATCATATAGAAGCGCAGGGTATGTGTCCCGGAGGCCGTGGCGGTGTACCGGTCACCCACCAGGGCCATGGGCGCGGCATCGTCCACGCTGACGGCATAGTACCAGTCCTCGCCGGTTATGCCGCTAAGGATGAAGGTGGGCGCCGCGTCGGAAAGGGTATCGGGAGTGTAGTCCACGGCGGCCACCAGCAGCTCCGGTTCAGGGAGCACCTCAGGCTGTTCCGTGGGGACGGGTGCGATTTCCGAAGTAGGCGTAGCCGTGGGTTCCGCAGCAGGCTCCGCAGTAGGTGTCGCCGTAGGTTCCACAGCAGGCTCCACCGTGGGTGTGGCCGTGGAATTCGCGGCAGGCTCTGCCGTGGGCGTGGCCGTAGGTTCCACAGTAGGCTCTGCGGTGGGCGTGGCCGTGGGGACCGTGTCAGCCCCCGATGACAGGGTTACCGCCCAGGCCCGGGAACGTGCCAGTACCTCTCCGGCTTCATTCAGCACCACAAAGCGATAGCTGCCGGAGGCATCCGGGGTGTAGGTATTGCCTTCCAGGGGCTGCGCCTGGACGCCGTCCAGCTCCACGCCGTAGGTCTGCCCCTGCGTCAGCTCCGGAATGGCGGCCAGGGTGAAGGTGGGGGTACAGGGATTGCTTTCATCATAGTTCTGGGGAGTGACCTGCAGCTCCATTTCCAGGATCTCCTGGCTTTCGCCGCCGTTGGAGCCTTCCTCCACCGGCAGTTTGAAGCCCACCCACAGGTACACCGTATTTTCGGCGCTGTTTCCGGCGGGGTTGGTTTCGGAGAGCATCACCACGCGGTTTTCCTCGGGGAAAACGGTGGTATCCAGGGCCAAGGCCAGGTCGCTGGCCTGCTCCAGGGTCCAGCCCGGCAGCTCATATACCTTTGCGGATGCCAGATACACGGGCTGACCCAGGGCCTGGGCCAGGGGAATCAGCTCCGCCAGTTCCCCGTAGCGCCGGGTTTCTCCCTCCAGGTAATAGGCGGGGCCGTTGGCGGCCACCTCAGGCGTGGCTGTCGCCGTGGGCACAGCGGTAGCCTCCGCCGTAGGAGCGGCCGTTGCCGTGGGCATGGCGGTAGCTGTCGCCGTGGGCATGGAGGCGTCCATATCCGAGGATGTGGCCATGTCCTCCGCCAGGGTGACCGTGCTGCCCGGCAGGGCCAGATTCAGGGCCAGCAGCAGCGCCAGCCCGCCGGTGAAATACCTTTTCATAGGGATGCACACCTCCATTTACGTTTCGTCGCTCAGGGGAACCACCGTTACCGTCATGCCCAGGCGGACATCGTCCCCGGGGGTAAAGGTGGCATAGGCCGTATACATGGCTTCGGTGGAGACGCTTCCCTGCGTCTGCGCGTCGCTGACATAGGAAATGGCCGTCACCTGTCCCGTGGCGGGCTGGGACTTATCCTCATTCCAGTTGAAGTAAATCTCCACGGTGTCTCCCACGGCAACCTGGCTGAGCAGATCCTCGGGGATGGTGAACGCCACCTGATACCCGCTGCGGGGAGCAAGCACCGCCAGGGTCGCTCCCTGCTGCACCTGCTGTCCCAGGCTGCACTGCACCTGGGTGACCACGCCGGCGCTGTCCGACGTTACCTCCGGGCTGCCGGTGGCGCTCAGGCCCATCAGGGAGCCGGAGACGGTTTCAAACAATAACTGGCCCCGCTCCACGGTATCCCCGTCGGAGACGTACATTTTCAGAATGCTGCCCGTACCGCTGACGGCCACCTCCGCCGTCCGCTGCACCACGCCGGTGCCCAGGCAGCTGTCCGCGTCATAATCCGGGGAGCGGTAAATATAGGCGGATTCCTGCAGGTACATCTCCCCGGCGGTGGTGGTCACCGTATAGGAGGAGCCGCTCACCCCGGTGACAATGCCCTCCGCCCGGTGGCTGCCGTCCTTCACGCACTGGATATATACCTTTTCCCCCAGCTCCACATAGTAGGTGTCCACATCCTCATGGGCCTTGGAAAGCGTGCAGGAGATGGTATAGCGGCTCACCGGGGAAAGGTAGAGCACCGTGCCCTCGGCGCTGTCACCCTCCTGGGCAAAGACGCCGTTGACGGTGCCATCCTGGGTGGCCCATACCTTGGTGGTGCTCAGGGTGACCACGGCATCCCCGGCATCCAGCAGCTGGCCCTCCCGGATGTCCAGGGCGGTGACCGTGCCCCCAAAGGGCGCGGTGATTGCCACGGTTTTCCCGGCCACCACCGTACCGTCAAAGGTTTCCTGGGCCAGCGCTCCCCAGGGAAGCAGCAGCGCCGTCAGTAGCCACGCGGCCCATAGCTTACGTTTCATGACTCATTTCCTCCTGTTTGCTCCTGGGGCTGCGCGGGACTGTCCGCCTGCGCGTCCTGGGTATCCTGGCCAGTGGGGCGGCCACCTTGCTGGCCGGCTCCGGGCCGGCCGGTATTCGTGGATTCCTCTGTGCCGGCGTTCTCTTCGGTGCTTTGCAGGTTATCCGTGCGCTGGGACGTTTCGGCTTCCGTGGACGTCTGGCTGCCTTCGGGCGCTTCCATACCTTCGGGCATCTCGCCGCCTTCGGGGATTTCCATGCCCTCGGGCATCTGGCCGCCTTCCGGGATTTCCATACCCTCGGGCATCTCACCGCCTTCGGGAACTTCCATGCCTTCGGGGAACGTCCAATCCTGGGAGAAGCTCCGGTTGGTGTCCCGGCTGCGCTCGCCCTCCTGGATCACCACGGTCTGGCCCACCAGGGAGGCATACAGCTTGCCCAGGGAGAATTCCTCCGCCGCTTCCGTGCCCGCCACGGCCCACACGGTTTCCCCGGGTTCCACCCCGGAGACAATCTCCACCCGCATGCCGTCGCTTAGCCCGGTTTCCACCTCACGCTCCTGATAGCTGCCGTCCGCCTGGCGGATGAGCACATAGGGCGTGCCATCCTCGTGGAAGGACAGGGCCGCCATCTCCAGGGTGGTAACGCCCAGGGCCTCCTCGTCGGCAATGGTCACCGTGGCGGCCATGCCGGGCAGCACATTCTCCGGGGCATCCAGCCGGGCGGTGGCGGAATAGCTGGCCACGTTGCCCATGGACCCGGAGACCAGGTTGATGTGGTCGGTCTCCGTTTCGATATCCAGCCCCAGAGAGATGATAGTCACCGTGCAGGGGAGTCCCTTGTACACCTTCTGCACGTCGTATTCATCCACGCTCAGGTCCACTTGCAGCTGGGTGAAATCCACAATCTGCACCAGGCCCTGGCTGCGGCGGAGCCAATCGCCCTTGGCCACGGCGATCTCGTTCACGGTGCCGTCGATGCCCGCCTTGAGGGTTTCGCCATTGGACAAATCCAGGATTTTATCCCCCGCCTTTACCGCCTGGTCCTGGGTAACATAGATGTTGCTCACGGTGGCCTCGCCGCTGTTTTGCAGCGTTTCGGTATGTATGGCGCTGATCTGCGCGTTGAAGCTCATGGTGGTTGCAATGTCCCCTGTCTGTGCGGTATAGCTGGCATAGACGGTTTTCTCCGCCCCTGCCGCCATGGGATAAATATAGCTGTATCCCGCCAGGCACACCGCCGCAACCACCGCCAGCAGCGCCACCCGCTTTGTCCATTGCCATACCCGGCTCTTTCCGCGCCCCATGTCCTGCTCCCTTCGCGCCCTGCGCGCCATATTTTCCCATTGTTGAGAAACCTTTTCAAGCATAGGCTTTTTGCTTGAAAAGGTTTTATAGGCCGCCTGATGAAATCATGGAGTTTGTATGAAAACTGCGTGAATAGCTCAACCATGGACGGGAAGGGAATCTTCCCGGACGCAAGGAGTTTTGTCCCCGGCTGTCGAATGCATATTTTACCAAAGCGAAGGGGGAAAGGTTCATGCCCGGCTATGTCACTGCGGAACAGGTGGCGCAAGCGCTGCGCCCCAGCCTGGGTTCCGCCGTGCTGGAGCAAACCGGCCTGTGCGAGGGCGCGGCCCGGCTGCTGAAGCGTTTTGCGCCCTATCGGGAAACCCTCGAAGAGCTGGCCCAGCGGGTGGAAAGCTACCTGTTTGATACCCTGTACGGCTACCTGGGCGACGACATGACGGTAAAGACCGACAGTGGGGAGCTGCGGCGCATCCGCATGCGGGAGCTGCCCCAGCTGGCCGACGACGTCATGGGCGTGCTCTTTGACAGCATGCAGGTGTATTCCATCACGTATACAAAGCTCAAGGATTACTCCCTGCACGCCGGTTCCCTGAGCGCCATGCGGGTACTCTACCAGAAGTTCGACGCCTTCCAGCCCCCCGAGGAAAAGGAGCTCATCGCCCGCATTATCCGGGATAATTATCCCCCGGAGCGCTATGCCGCCTGGCTAACATAAAGACGGGATGCATGGCCCCTCCTGGACCGTTACATAAGCGGCCCCTGGCACACCAACCCAAGAAAGGAACGTATCCATGAAGAAAACCCTGGCTCTTTTGCTTTCCCTGCTCCTGCTCGCCCTGCCCCTGTGCGCCCTGGGCGAAACGGTGGCCACTTCCTTTTATCCCATTTATCTGTTTGCCCTGAACCTAACCCAAGGCATCGACGGCCTGGAGGTGCACAACCTGGCCGCCCCGGGAACGGGATGCCTGCACGATTACCAGCTGCAAACCGGCGACATGAAAGCCCTGGCGGAGGCGGATGTATTCCTCATCAACGGGGCGGGCATGGAAAGCTACCTGCAAAATGTGATGGACGCCTTCCCGGAGCTGCCGGTGGTGGACGCCTCCGCGGGCATTCCCCTGCTGGAGGAGGACGGCCAGCTCCACGACCATGACCAGGCAGAGGCCGAAGCCCACGACCATGAAGTCAACGCCCATCTGTGGCTGGACGCCGCCAACGCGGCCGCCATGGTGGACAACCTCAGCGCCGGACTGTGCGAAGCCTTCCCGGACTACGCCGCGGCCATTGAGGCCAACCGTGCCGCCTACACCCAGCGCCTGACGGAGCTGGACCAGGAGCTGCGCGACGGGCTCGCGGACCTGCCCCGCAAGGACATCATCACCTTTCACGAAGCCTTTCCCTACTTTGCCCGGGCGTATGGGCTGAACGTGGTGGGCGTGGTGAACCGGGAGCCCGGCGACGCCCTGTCCCCCGCGCAGCTGGCGGAGCTGGTGGGCGTGGTGGAGGAGCTGGGCACGCCGCCGCTGTTCGTGGAGCCGCAGTATGACGA
>OLPR01002735.1_pt1 | contig 12612 bp, 9 predicted proteins | sample 1672761 | NCBI WGS metagenome assembly OLPR01 (sample SAMEA3136721, study PRJEB25190) | human gut metagenome | biome: human gut; feature: human-associated habitat; material: faeces | place: Austria | collected 2013 | reverse complement strand
CACGACTGCGGAACGCGCCGAGCCGCGCTATATGCTGCACACCTTCAATCGGGCTGGCGAAAGCCGCAGAGCATGATAATTGGGCATTACGAATATGCCAGCCTGCTTTCCCGCCTGAAAGCCCACAGCGATGAACGCAAGAACGCATACCAGCATCTTGCGGAGGAACCGCTCAACAAGCTCAGCTGGGTGGACCAGTTTATTCTGGGCAATGTGTACGTGTTGGGCTTCGGATTTGACCCATCCGAAATGGACCTGTGGTGGCTGCTGAACAGAAAGCAGAACGAAAGGGCCGAACACGGCCAGGTCTATTTCTATGAGCCGCGCCAGGAGACGCTGTTTAATGCCAGGATTGAACTGCTGAAGGTGATGGGCGTTGAGGTTTGCAATCTGGGCATGACACTGTCCAAAGATCAGGCCGAACGCAATCGTCAATACAAGGAATTTTACTCAATGGCAATCGAGGAGATTGAGAAAAGAACGCAGGAGGGAACGAAAAATGGCGGACTTTCAGATTGAAAATGGTGTACTGGTGAAGTATATGGGACGTGATGAAAACGTAACGATCCCCAACTCCGTCATATCTATTGGAGATAAGGCGTTCCACAGATGCGAAAGGCTGACGAGCGTAATGATACCCGACTCTGTCACCTCCATTGGGAATGAGGCGTTTTCCAGATGCGAAAGGCTGACGAGCGTAACGATTCCTGACTCTGTTACATCCATTGGGGATGGAGCGTTCTTCATGTGCATAAGACTGACAAACATAACGATCCCTGACTCGGTCACCTCCATTGGGCATGGAGCGTTCAAGGAGTGCGATAATCTGACAAGCATAACGATCCCCGACTCTGTCACCTCCATTGGGCATAGCGTGTTCAAGGAGTGCGATAATCTGACAAGCATAACGATCCCCAACTCCGTCACATCCATCGGGAAAGAGGCGTTCTCCTGGTGCAGAAGCCTGACAAATGTAACGATCCCCGACTCTGTCACCTCCATCGGCGATAGTGCGTTCGAAATGTGCACAAGCCTTACGAGCGTAACAATCCCCGACTCTGTCACCTCCATTGGGTATTGGGCGTTCTATAAGTGTATAAATTTGACAAACGTAATAATACCCGATTCGATCACTTCTATCGATAGGATATTCTCTGAATGTGAAAGACTGACGAACATAACGATCCCCAATTCCGTCACATCCATCGGGGATATGGCGTTCTCCAGATGCGAAAGGCTGACGAGTGTAACGATCCCCGACTCTGTCACCTCCATCGGGGATGAGGCGTTCGCCTGGTGCGGAAGGCTGACGAGTGTAACGATCCCCGACTCTGTCACCTCTATCGGGGATGAGGCGTTCTCCCGGTGCGGAAGCCTGACAGGCATAACAATCCCCGACTCTGTCACCTCCATCGGGGATAAGGCGTTCGCCTGGTGCGGAAGCCTGACAAGCGTAAGGATGCCTGACTCAGTCATATCCATCGGGGATGAAGTATTCCGGTTTTGTAAGGGGCTAGCCGATGAAACTGGACTGGTTATTGTTCGTAATATCCTGTATGACTATGAAGGCAAAGCAAGACGAGTAGAAATTCCCGGCACCGTCACATCCATTGGGTGTAAGGCATTCTGTGTGTGTGAAAGTCTGACAAGCGTAACGATCCCTGACTCGGTCGCATCCATCAGGGATATGGCGTTCTACAGGTGTGAAAGCCTGACAAGCATAACGATCCCCAACTCCGTCACATCCATCGGGAAAGAGGCATTCTCCTGCTGCAGAAGCCTGACAAGCATAACAATCCCCGACTCTGTCATATTCATCGGGGACAGTGCGTTCAATGGTTGTAAGGGGTTGGCTGATAAAACTGGACTGGTTATTGTTCGTGATGTTTTGTATAGTTATGAGGGCAGCGCAAAACGAGTGGAAATTCCTGGCACTGTCACTTCCATCGGGAGCGACGCGTTCTACAGGTGTAAAAGACTGATAAGCATAACGATCCCCAACTCCGTCACATCTATCGGGGATGCGGCGTTTCGGGAATGTGAAAGTCTTACGAACGTAACGATCCCTGACTCTGTCACATCCATTGAGCGCGAGGCGTTTTCCTATTGCAAAAGTCTTACGAGCGTAACGATCCCTGACTCGGTTACAGACATCGGGCATGGGGCGTTCATTGGCTGCGAAAGCTTGAAGAGCGTAACGATTTTTGCCTCTGTCGCATCTATCGACTATTCGATATTTTATGAATGTGCAAACTTGGAGGAATTCACATGCCCCGATACCTTCGCCAGTCTGTTGCCTCAAATTCTGCCTGCAACGAAAGCGCCAATCATCCTTCATATCCCTGACATTTCAGGCGTCGGCGTAAAGTTCCGTCCCGGCGCTGCTGTCGGTTTCGCGGAGGACAACCGGGACTGTGCAGATGAAAACGGCAAAAAGTACGTCCGGTACATCAAGGCAAACGCCGTCAAGCTGGCCGGATTGGCAATGAAACATCCTGCGCTGCTGCATTTGATGATCCGCGAAAAGCTGATCGCCGCCAAAGACCTTGAGGCAGTGACAAAAGCCGTGCGGGAAAGCGGTGATACGGAGCTGATGGCGGCAATTCTGGATTATGGCAACAGCGCCGTTTCGGAAAAAGATAAGGCCAGGGTGAAGGCGAAAAAACAAGAACGCGAAACCGATGTGATCAATTTCGTTTTTGATGCTGAGAAGCTGGAAACACTCAAGGGGAAGCGATTCGTTGTCACCGGCAGGCTTAAGACCTTTGCCAGCCGTGATGAACTGAAGGAATGCCTGACAACCAGCGGCGCGGCGCTGACGGAAACGCTGGCGGAAGGGGTGGACTATCTCATCACAAACGCGCCGGATTCCGACACGGCGAAAAACAGGAAGGCGATGGAGCTGGGCATAGAACGCATTACCGAAGATCAATTCAACGAAATGATCGGCAGAACTGTTCGGAAATAAGCGCAAAGGAGTTTCTCTGCCATGAACATCAAGCAGGCCAAAGAGCAGATCAAAAACGCCATGACGGCGTACTTCACCAAAGACGCCACCGGCGAATACAAAATGCCCGCCCACCAGCAGCGCCCCATCTTCCTGATGGGGCCTCCTGGAATTGGCTAAACCGCCATCATGGAGCAGATTGCCAGCGAAATGGGCGTGGCGCTGCTCAGCTATTCCATGACGCACCACACCCGGCAGTACGCGCTGGGACTGCCCTTCATCGTCCACAAAAGCTATCAGGGCGGCGCGGTGGAATATGACGTCAGCGAATACACCATGAGCGAGATCATTTCCGCCATCTATAACATGATGGAGGAGACAGGGCTGAAGGAGGGCATTCTCTTCCTGGATGAAATCAACTGCGTCAGCAAAACGCTGGCCCCGGTTATGCTGCAATTTTTGCAATATAAGGTGTTCGGACGGCATCATGTGCCCGCGGGATGGGTCGTTGTCACGGCGGGCAATTCCCCGGAGTACAACAACAGCGTCCGTGAATTCGATATCGTGACATGGGATCGTCTGAAGCGCATTGACGTGGATCCGGATTTCTGCGTCTGGAAGGAATATGCCGTCAATGCCGGGGTTCACCCCGCGGTGCCGACCTATTTGGAAAACAAGCCCATGCATTTTTATCAGGTGCAAACGGGCGTGGAGGGCAAGGAATTTGTCACGGCGCACGGCTGGGAGGATCTTTCTCGCATGATGCGCCTGTATGAATTGCGCGACATGACGGTGGATAAGTTACTGATTGGGCAGTATTTGCAGGACAAGAAGATCGCCGCGTCCTTCGCGCAATACTACGACCTGTTCCGCAAATATCGCAGTGATTACCAGATTGACGAGATTCTGGGCGGAAAGGCCATCGATAGCATCAGGCAGCGAGCGCTTGCGGCGAAATTTGATGAGCGGCTGGCGCTCGTTGGCCTGATGCTGGATACGTTGCACCTGGATGTGCAGCAGGCGATGGATCAGGATGCAGTTGTTACGCAGCTTATGACTGAAATCAAAAACCTGCGTCTGCACATCAGCAACACTGGGAAGACGCCAGCCGAGGCAATGTTATCCCTGGTGGAGGAAAAACGGAAAAGCCTGCAAAGCGGCAAGAAGTCCGGCGCCATGTCCGCCGATCAGCAGCGCATACTGCGGAAACTGATGCAATGCCTCTCTGAGGAAGCCGACATGTTGAACGGTATTTCAGCCGTCGAGGCACTGCCTGTGTTGAAAAAAGATTTCGATGTGCAGTCCAAGGCGCTGAAAAAGCAGGCGGAAACTGTCAGCAGGCGAATGGACAACATGTTTGTTTTTTCAGAAAGCGTCTTTGGCGAGGGACAGGAGCTGCTGATTATCGTAACGGAGTTAACCGCCAATAAGGGCACCGCAGCGTTCATTGGAAAAATACGGCTGCGAGAAATACTACAGGCACAACAAAGACTTGCTGTTGTATGAACGGCAGGGAGAAATCGCTGAGGCGCTCAAAGACATGAATTTGAATTGAGGAAAAAGGACGAGATGCACCGGTGCGATTCCCGGATTGAAAACAGCGTGCCGGTGAACCCATAGGTGGCAAGCTGGAAACGGAAAGATTCCCGACGCCATCGCTTTTATCGAGACGATGCGTTTCAGGAGCGCACCCATTATAATAGCCCTTCTGTCTCACGACGGGAGGGCTATTTATCGCGCTTATGGGCAGAAAACGTCTTTGTTCGAACATTTACTGATACAGCTGTATTCCGGCCAGAAACATTTTATTGATTTCGTCATTGATCTGCGCCAGCGAAAGATCGATTTCGCTCTTCAGGTATAGGGTGTACAGCTCGATCAAGCCGCTGGCGAGGACGTGGACGAACACCAGAAAGCCGTATTTGTCGCGGATGGGTTCGTCGTCGATGTTGGCAATCAGGCGGTCGATGAACAGCTTTTTCAGCTTTTCCAGAAAAATTGGATAGTTTTGCGTGTGCACCAGCATTCGGCAATCGTCCTCGTCGTTTAAGATAAACTGTTCGAAGCGCCGGAGGAGCGGCAGCGGATGATCCAGCTTCTGGCTGAACAGCGTCTGATCCAGATAGAGGTTGAATTTCTGGATGAATTCGTTTTCGATTTCCTCCGCGATGGCGTTCACATCCGGGTAATGGGCGTAGAAGGTGTTGCGGCTCAGATCGGCGCGGTTCACCACGTCCACCACCGTGATCTTCGACGCGTCCTTTTCCGTGGACAGCTCGATATACGCTTTGCGCAGCATGTTTTTTGAGCGCAGCACGCTTCGATTGGGCCTGGTCATGACGATTCCTCCAGAAATATTTTGTAAAGTCAGGACACTTTTCTGCACATGTGTACTTTCTTGCGCATTTTGTAAAAAATTGACCATTGTGTTCCCGCCCCCTGAGTCATTATAATCAAGCCATCCTCCGAAGTCAAGCGGAGGAAATGAAAAAGCAAGGAGCTGGAAACGATGAAGTTTTACGATCAGATCACCCCGAAAATCCCGGAGCGCATCGAAGAAAAGCGCGCGCATATCATCGGCAGCGGCATTGCCGGTCTGGCCGCTGCGGTTTATCTCGTTCAGGACGCGAAGATGCCGGGCAGGAACATCACGATCTATGAAGCGCGCCCCAACCTGGGCGGTTGTCTGGAAGCCTTCGGCAGCGCAGAAGAGGGCTATCTGAGCACGGGCGCTCGTGAGCCGGAACCGTATTTCCAGTGCATGTGGGAGCTGTGCAGCCGCATTCCGTCGCTGGAAGAGCCGGGCAAGACGGTGGCATTCAATAAAAAGTACCCCATTTACTGCAATACCCGCTTTCTGGAAAATCAGGGCAAGGTGGACGAGACGCAGCATCAGATGGAGCTGGACCCCGAAAACGGCATGAAGCTGATGCAGCTTTTGATGACCCCCGACAAGGATCTGGAAAACGTCTCGCTGGCGGACTGGTTCGGCGAGGATTACTTTGAAAGCAACATGTGGAAGGACTTTTCCACCAAGCTGGCGTTCCAGAAGTGGGACAGCGCCATGGAAATGAAGCAGTACATTCACCGCTTCCTGCATCTTGGCGAGGGCTCCGAGCTGCACAAGGGCATTCTGCATTTCAAGTACAACGAGTATGATTCGCTGGGCAAGCCCATCGTCGTGTACCTTGAAAAGCAGGGCGTGCAGTTCAAGACCGGCACGGAAGTGACGGACGTTGCCCTCAAGGATGAGGACGGCAAAACCACCGTGACCGCGCTGACCATCAGGCACGACGGCAAGGAAGAAACCATCGCCATGGGCGCGGATGATTACGTGTTCCTGACCTCCGGCTCAATGATTCAGAACACTGCCTATGGCGACACGCACACCATCGCGCCAGTGAATGGCGATAAACAGACTCGCGGCTGCTTTACTCTGTGGGAGAAGCTGGCGGCGCACGATGAGAAATTCGGCCACCCCGAGAAGTTCATCTCCGACGTGGATAAGACCCAGTGGATTTCCTTTAGCCTGACCATAAGCGATTATCCCGCGCTGATTGCGACCATGGAGAAGCTGACCAGCGATTACGACGGCTGCGCGGGTCTGATGACCTTCAAGGATTCGTCCTGGTGCCTGTCCACCTATGTGCGGCATCAGCCCTTCTTCCCGGAGCAGCCCGAAAATGTGCAGTTCATCTGGAATTACGGCCTGCATCCGTGGAACGTCGGCGATTACGTCAAGAAGCCCATGAGCGAATGCACCGGCGAGGAAATTCTCACCGAAATGCTGTACCATCTGGGCCTGAAGGACAAGATCGTGGAGATTCTGCCCCACTGCACCGTGCGCACGGCCATGATGCCATACATCACCAGCCAGTTCATGCCCCGGCAGGCGGGCGATCGCCCCGAGGTCATTCCCAAGGGCTGCACCAACCTTGCGCTGATGGGTCAGTATTTGGAGACCGGCGACGTGGTGTTCACCGTGGAGACCTCCATCCGCTCCGCGATGATGGCGGTGTACGGCCTGCTCGATCTGCAGAAGCCCGTGATCCCCGTCGCGCCCACCAAGTTCGACATTCGCGTGATTTCCTCGATGATTCGCTACGCCACCGGCAACGGCAGGACGCTGCCCGAGGAGCTGCCGCCGCTGACCGGCTTGCAGCTGCGCGATATGCTTATGACCATCCCGCCCTTTGCCGAGGACATCTGATTTTTAGAAAGGAAGCATTGTTATGAGAAATTATGATCGCGTTCATCCCCGTAAGCCCGAAGGCATTGAAAATCGCAAGGCGTATATCGTAGGCGGCGGCATCGCCGGCCTGTCCGCGGCGGCGTTCCTCGTGCGCGACGCACAGATGCCCGGCGAAAATATCACTATGTACGACCAGCTGCCGGTGTTCGGCGGCTCCATGGATGCGGCGGGCAGCGCGGCGGGCGGCTATGTGTCCCGCGGTGAGCGCGAGCTGGAGCCGTACATGGAGTGCCTGTGGGATCTGTTCGGCAGCATTCCCTCCCTCTATGAGGAAGGTCGCACGGTGCTGGACGAAACCCGGGAGTGCAACAAGAACTGGGAGATCGACTCCAAGCATCGCCTGTGGGAGCAGGGCTTCAAGCCGCACGACGAAACCACCATGGGCCTGACCCCCGCCATTCAGGAGCAGATGATCAAGATGATGCTGACTCCCGAAGAGGAACTGGAGGACGTGACCATCGAGCAGTGGTTCGACAAGGAATTCTTCCACAGCCAGCTCTGGTATTACTGGAGCGCCATGCTGGCCTTCCAGCCCTATCACAGCCTGATTGAAATGCGCCGCTACGCCGTGCGCTTCATGCATCAGCTGCACCTGATCAAGAGCCTGCGGGGCATTCTGCGCACCAAGTATGACCAGTACAACAGCCTGATTCGTCCGCTGGAGAAATATCTGGCCGATCACGGCGTGAAGTTCGTTTCCGGCGCGACGGTGACGGATATGGACATCCGCATCGACGGCGGCGACAAGACCGTGACCGCGCTGCGCATCGGCGATGAAGTCGTGCCCGTGGCGGACGACGATCTCGTGTTCTTCACAAACGGCTCCATGACCCAGAATTCCACCCAGGGCAGCATGACCGAAGCGCCCGTCATGAACCGCGATACCGCGCACAAGGGCTGCTTCACCTTGTGGGAGAACCTGGCCAAGAAGTGCCCGGAATACGGCCACCCCGAAAAGTTCGCCTTCGATCCCGATCAGAGCAACTTCGTCTCCTGCTCCGTGACCGTGCGCGACTATCCCGAGTTCTTTGATTACCTCGCCGAAAAGACCGGCAACCTCACCGGCAAGGGCGGCTGCTCCACCTTCGTGGACGCGCCGTGGTTCATCAACTACAATGTACCGCTGCAGCCCGTGGCCCCCGATCAGCCGGAGAACGTGCAGTTCATGTGGTTCTACGGCCTGCACGCCAACAACTGCGGCACGTACACGAAGAAGCCCATGACTCAGTGCTCCGGCGAAGAGATCATGCGCGAGTTCCTGTACTACTGCGGCTTGGAGGACAAGATCGACGAGATCATGCCCCACATCACTGCCATTCCCGTGGTGATGCCCTATATCACCAGCCAGTTCGTGCCCCGCAAGCTGAAGGATCGCCCCGAGGTCATTCCCGCAGGCAACAAGAACCTTGCCTTCATCGGCCAGTTCGTGGAGCTGGAGGGCGACGTGGTGTTCACGGTTGAAACCTCTGTGCGCACGGCCATGATCGCGGTCTACCGCCTGCTGCATCTGGATCGGCCCATCACGCCGCTGTTTCAGGGCCAGTACGACATCCGCATGGTCAACGCGGGCATGAAGATGATGCTGGGCAAGGACAAGATCGAGGTCAGCGACCTGCCCAAGATCAACCCGCTGAAGATCAACCAGACCCTGCACCAGATCGTGGATGGAATCAACAGCATCCCCGCCGTGCCGGAATACTACGCCGAGCGGAAGGAAAACCAGTAAGCGTTCATACTCGGCCCTATACAGAGCTTTCGCCAAATTTCAAGTAACTGAATCAGGGCAAGAGGGCGTTCAGTGCTGAAAGGCGCTGGACGCCCTTTGTCTCAGGAGGCGCATGTATATGAAGGAACTTCGCTGGATCACGCTGATTCTCGCCGTCGCGGTTATCCTGATGGGAATCCAGACCTACGGCCTGTATCAGCAGCAAAAGGCGCTTCAAACCACATTGGATCAGGCGGAAACGGAGCTTGCGCAAATCCGGGAAAGCATTGACAGCATTTCGGAAACAAGCCGGATTTTCAATGAATTCTGGCAGCAAATCGAAGAAAAAGAAGGCGTCTTCAGATGGTTTAAATGACGGATGTTTTTGAAAATCGCGTTTCTGGGACGCACTGTCTGATGAAAGCAGTAAGTCAGAACCATGGGCCAGGGGTGCTGGTTGAAAGATGGAACGTGTAGCATGAGAGGAATCCATGGATGGGGTCGGATTGAGCAGGTTTCTAAAACGTCTGTTCAATCCGATTCTTTTTTGAAAAAAACGAATTGATCTCCTTCATGGGGAAAGCACATTCAGATTTTCACTGAAGCCCTTGATTTTCTTCAGCGATTTTATTATATTAAAAGCGGAAAAACAGATTGTTCCCCAATGAGAGAATGAAACTTTGATTTGGAGCAGACACAATGATCGATAAGATGGTGATTCGCGGGGCGAAGGTGCACAACCTGAAAAATATAGACGTAGAAATTCCCCTGGGGGAAATCGTCGGCATTGCGGGGGTGTCCGGCTCCGGCAAATCGTCGCTGGCGCTGGGCGTGTTGTACGCCGAGGGCTCTCGCCGCTATCTGGAGGCGCTTTCCACCTACACCCGCCGCCGGATGACCCAGGCGGCCAAAGCCAGCGTGGAGGAGGCGCTGTACGTTCCCGCGGCGCTGGCGCTGCATCAGCGGCCCGGGGTGCCGGGCATTCGCAGTACCTTCGGAACGGGAACGGAGCTGCTGAACAGTTTGCGGCTGATGTATTCCCGGCTTGCCAGCCATCGCTGCCCCAAGGGGCATTTTCTGTCGCCGTCGCTGTCCGTCGCCGCCGGAAAGGAGCTGGTCTGCCCGGAATGCGGCGCGCGTTTTTATGCGCCCTCCGCCGAGGAGCTGGCGTTTAATTCCCAGGGCGCGTGTAAAACCTGCGGCGGCACGGGCAGCGTCCGCACCGTTGATCTGGACACGCTGGTGCCGGATGATTCCCTGACCATCGACCAGGGCGCGATTGCTCCCTGGAACAGCCTGATGTGGTCGTTGATGGTGGATGTGTGCCGCGCCATGGGCGTGCGCACCGACGTGCCGTTTTGCGACCTGACCGAGCAGGAAAAGGAGATCGTCTATCACGGCCCCGCCGAGAAAAAACACATTTTCTACAAGGCGAAAAACTCCAATCAGGCGGGAGAACTGGATTTTACCTATTATAACGCCGTCTACACCGTGGAAAACGCCCTGGCTAAGGTGAAGGACGAAAAGGGCATGAAACGGGTGGAAAAGTTTCTGAAGGAGGAGATTTGCCCGGATTGCCAGGGTACGCGGCTGTCCGCCGCCGCCCGCGCCCCGAAGCTGCGGGGCATTTCCCTGGATAAGGCCTGCACCATGGCCCTTTCCGAACTGGTGGCGTGGGTACGGGGCGTTCCCGGCAGTCTGCCGGAGGAAATGCTCCCCATGGCGGAGCGCATCTGCGAAGCTTTTCTCGACACCGCCAGGCGGCTGATGGACCTGGGGCTGGGCTATCTGGCCCTTGACCGATCGGCGGCCACCCTTTCCACCGGCGAGCGCCAGCGGATGCAGCTGGCCCGGGCCGTCCGCAACCGCACGACAGGCGTGCTGTATGTGCTGGACGAACCGTCCATCGGCCTGCACCCCTCCAATATCGTGGGACTTACCGGCGTGATGCGCGATCTTGTGGCCGACGGCAACTCCGTCATTTTAGTGGATCACGACACGCAGATTTTGAAAGAGGCGGACTGGATCATCGAGATGGGGCCGGAGGCGGGCGCAAAGGGCGGTTCTGTAATCGCCCAGGGAACCATTCCAGACATTGAGAAAAATCCCTCGTCGCAGATTGGGCCGTTTCTTTCCGGCAAAGCCGAGACAAAATTGCGAAGCTGCGCCGCAGAGGGAGATCTGTTCGCAAAGGGCATTCTTCACCTGTCCACCTCCCAGATTCATACGGTCAAGCCGCTGGAGGTGGACATTCCCAAGGGCCGGCTTACGGTTGTCACCGGCGTGTCCGGCTCCGGCAAGACCACCCTGGTGCTGGAAAGCCTTGTCCCGGCGCTGGAGGCGCGGATAACCGGCGGCGGGCTGCCGGGGCACATCCGCGCAATTGCCGCCGAGGGCATTGGGCACATCAAGCTCATTGACGCAGCGCCCATCGGCATCAACGTCCGTTCCACGGTGGCGACCTACGCGGGCGTGCATGACGAACTGCGAAAGCTTTACGCCAAATCTCCTGATGCGAAAGAGCGCGGCTATAAGGCCAGCGATTTTTCCTACAACACTGGCGCTTTACGCTGCCCCGGCTGCGACGGAACGGGGGTGGTCAGTCTGGATGTGCAGTTTTTGCCGGATGTGAACATTCCCTGCCCGGACTGCCGCGGATCCCGGTATGCCCGCGCCGCCTATGATGTGAAGCTGATGAACCGGGCGGGACGGCGCGTTTCTCTGCCGGAACTGATGGATATGGACGTGAATTCCGCCATCGATTTCTGCCGGGAGATGAAAACCGTCTGTCAGCGGCTGAACGTTCTGAAGCAGCTCGGCCTGGGGTATCTGACCCTGGGCGAGGAAACCCCCAGTCTTTCCGGCGGGGAGGCGCAGCGGCTGAAACTGGCCAGCGAGATTGGCAGGACTCAGGAAGATTCCGTGTTCGTGTTTGACGAGCCGTCCATCGGCCTGCACCCGCTGGATGTGCAGGTGCTGCTGGGCGTTTTTCAGGCGCTTCTGGACAACGGCGCTACGGTCGTGGTCATCGAACACGACCTCGACGTGATCCGCAACGCGGACTATGTGATCGACATGGGGCCTGGCGGCGGCGAAGCGGGGGGACGAATCGTGGCGCGGGGAACGCCCAAAGAGATTCGAAACGACGAAAACAGCATTACCGGAAAGTATTTATGATTTTTTAGCCGAAGAGGATATCAGAGCCATGAGCCATGAATTTTTCCGGCTGCACGGTGAAGCGGATCGCAATCACCCTTTCCAACACCACGACGGCCGCGGCTGTCAGTCTTTCGACCCATCCTCTTTGCGCCCGTTGATTGGCCTTTTGCAACAAACTCTATTGCGGTGTTGGGCATTTACCACACTATGAAAGTACGCTTCTTTGCGGTTTGTTTTTGATTGCGGGAATTGCGGTGGAAAGGAGCACAGGCTGTTTTCTTATAAAGCATATGACGAAAGCGTTTCCCTTTCGATTGGCTATTGAAAGGGAAACGCTTTTCTGCATGGGGATAATCAGCGGCCCAGGATGTAATCGGCGAGGGCCTGGGTGGTATCGAAGGCGGCCTCGGGCAAGTCGGACGCCATGTCTTCCCGGCTGCGGAAGCCCCAGGAGACCCAGGCGCAGGACATGCCAGCGTTTCGGGCGGTGTTTACGTCCACGGCGCTGTCGCCCACGTAGAGGGTTTTCTCAGGAGCCGCACCGGCGGC
>OLPR01002734.1_pt1 | contig 12620 bp, 9 predicted proteins | sample 1672761 | NCBI WGS metagenome assembly OLPR01 (sample SAMEA3136721, study PRJEB25190) | human gut metagenome | biome: human gut; feature: human-associated habitat; material: faeces | place: Austria | collected 2013 | reverse complement strand
TTTTTTTGCAAGATTTACCGAAAGAGCGCAGCGCGCGCTGGTGGCCGCTCAAAAGGAAGCGGCGGCCATGCACAGAAATTATGTGGGCACGGAGCATCTGCTGCTCGGCATCATGCGCGATCCCGGCAAGGCAGCGCTGATACTGAACGCCGTCTCGGAGGAGGAACTGCGCGCAACGATCGTCCAGATGGTGGGCGAGGGCGACGAGCAGGCCGCCGTCCAATCGATGTCCTACGCGCCGCGCACGAAGAAGGTGCTCGAGCAGAGCGCGCGCGAGGCCCGCGATCTGGGTCAGAGCTATGTGGGCACGGAGCATCTGCTGCTGGCGCTGCTGTTTGAACGCGAGGGCGTGGCGGCTCAGGCGCTCATGCGTCTGGGCGTCGATCTGGCGCAGGCGCGGTCGCAGCTTTTGCAGGCGTGCGGCGCGGGTGAGAAGGATAGCGCCGCGCCAAAGGAGAGCACGACGCCCACGATTGATCAGTATGCGCGCGATCTGACCGAATGTGCCCGAAACGGCGAGCTGGATCCCGTCGTGGGGCGCGGCGTGGAGATCGAACGCATCATGCAGATTCTCTGCCGCCGCCGCAAGAACAATCCCGTGCTGCTGGGCGAGCCGGGCGTGGGCAAATCGGCGGTGGTCGAGGGGCTGGCGCAGATGATCGTTTCCGGCGACGTGCCCGAAATCCTGAAGGATCGTCGGCTCGTGCAGCTGGATCTCTCATCTATGCTGGCCGGCGCGAAGTATCGCGGCGAATTTGAGGAGCGGCTGAAGAACGCCGTGGCCGAGGTGCGCGGCGACGGCCATATCATCCTCTTTATCGACGAGCTGCATACGTTGGTGGGCGCGGGCGCGGGAGAAGGCTCACTCGACGCGGCGAATATCCTGAAGCCTGTGCTGGCGCGCGGCGAGCTGCAATGCATTGGCGCGACCACGCCTTCCGAATATCACAAGAAGATCGAGAAGGACGCGGCGCTGGCGCGGCGGTTCCAGCCGGTCATGCTGGAGCCGCCCACGATCGACGATTCCATCGCGATTCTGATGGGGCTGCGCGACGCGTACGAAGCGCATCACAAGGTCACGATCACCGACGAGGCCATCGAAGCCGCCGTCCGGCTGAGCGACCGCTATATTTCAGACCGCGCGCTGCCCGACAAGGCGCTCGATCTGATCGACGAGGCCGCCGCCCGCGTGAGGATCCATGTGTTCACCGAGCCGCTCGATATGCGGGAGCAGGAGGAACGCCTCGACGCGCTGACCAAGGAAATCGAGGAAGCCGTCTCGAGCGAAAACTTTGAAAAGGCCGCCGAGCTGCGCGATCAGAAAAAGCGGCTGCAAAACGACATGGCCGCGCGGCGTCAGGAATGGGAAGCCCGCCGCGACGAGAAAAGCGGCACCGTCGGCGAGGAAGAGGTGGCCGGCGTGGTGTCCGCCTGGACGGGGATTCCCGTTCAGCGCATGACCGAGGGCGAAGCGGCGCGGCTGATGCGCCTTGAGGATACGCTGAGAAAGCGTGTCATCGGCCAGGATGAGGCGGTCGCGGCGGTGGCCAGGGCTGTTCGCCGGGCGCGCGCGGGGCTTAAGGATCCCAGAAGGCCGATCGGATCGTTTATATTCCTCGGCCCGACAGGCGTTGGCAAGACGGAGCTGTGCAAGGCGCTGGCTGAAGCGCTTTTCGGCGACGAAAACAGCATGATCCGCATCGATATGTCCGAATACATGGAAAAGCACACCGTTTCGCGCATGATCGGTTCGCCGCCCGGCTATGTCGGCTTTGACGAGGGCGGTCAGCTGACCGAAAAGGTGCGCCGCCATCCGTACAGCGTGCTGCTCTTCGACGAGGTTGAAAAGGCGCATCCCGATGTGTTCAACGTGCTTTTGCAGATCCTTGAGGACGGTCGCCTGACCGACGGGCAGGGCCGCGTGGTGGATTTCAAAAACACCGTCATCGTCATGACCAGCAACGCCGGCGCGCATCTGCTCAAAAAGCAGCGCACGATGGGCTTTGGCAGCGCGGCCGATACGGCCAAGGGCTACGAAGCCATGAAGGCCAGCATCATGGACGAGGTCAAGCAGGTGTTCCGCCCTGAGTTTATCAACCGCGTGGACGAGATGATTGTGTTCCACGAGCTGGAGCGCGCAGACATCGAGCGCATCGCCGCGCTCATGCTGGACGACGTACGGAAGCGTCTGGCCGAACAGGGCGTTCAGCTGGAGGTCGAACCGGAGGCCGTCTCGCTGCTGGCAAGCGAGGGCTATGATCCGCTCTACGGCGCGCGTCCTCTGCGCCGCGCCATACAGCGCCTGGTCGAGGACGCGCTCAGCGACGAGCTGCTGCTGGGCAACATCCGTCTGGGCGGGCGCGTGCGTATGTCGGTCATCGACGGCCGGCTGACGTTCGAGCAGGCTCTGCCGGAGCCGGTCGAAGAGGTCAAAAAAATCGAATCGTAAACAGTGCGAAAGCCCTGCCCCTTTCCGCGGCCTTGAACGGAATCGGGCAGGGCTTTTCCTGTTTTATGAGCGCCTTTATCGCGCCTCGACGATATGGCGCAGCATGGTCACAGCGTCGTCCATATCCTGAAGGGGGATATACTCGAAGCGGCTGTGGTAGTTCATGCCGCCGGTGGGCAGGTTGGGGCAGGGCAGGCCCATGAAGGACAGCCGCGCGCCGTCCGTACCGCCGCGGATGGGCGAATCGAACGGCTCATAGCCGGCTTTGCGCAGCGCCTCGCGGGCGCGCTCCACCACGTCCATGTGATCGGCCAGCACCTCGATCATGTTGTAATAGCTATCCTTAACGGCGGCCTCGACCGTGCCCTCGCCGTATTTTGCGTTGAGATAGTCGGCCACGCGCCGGATATAGGCCTTGCGCGCGTTGAATTTTTCCTTATCATGATCGCGGATGATATAGCGCAGCGTCGCCTTTTCCACGACGCCGCTCATCTCGGTCAGGTGATAGAAGCCCTCCCGGTATTCGGTGTGCGCGGGCGTTTCGGCGGGCGGCAGCATGGAAATAAACTCATTCGCGATGAGCAGCGCGCTCTTCATCATGTTTTTCGCGGAGCCAGGATGGATGTTTACGCCGCTGATCGTAATCGTCGCGCCGGCTGCGTTGAAGTTTTCGTATTCAAGCTCGGGCAGCGCGCCGCCGTCCATGGTGTAGGCGAAATCCGCGCCGAAGAGCGGCACGTTGAACAGATCCGCGCCGCGGCCGATTTCCTCGTCCGGCGTAAAGCCGATGCGAATCGCGCCGTGCTTGATTTCGGGATGCGCGTTCAGCTCTTCGACGAGCGTGAGAATCTCGGCAATGCCGGCCTTGTCGTCCGCGCCCAGCAGCGTGCGTCCGTCGGAGATCAGCAGATCCTTGCCCACGCAGGCGTTCAGATGCGGATAGACGGTGGGACTCAGCACGGGCGCGCCGCTTTCATTCATGGCGATGTCGCCGCCCTGATAGTTTTTGACGATGTGCGCCTTCATCGGCATGGCGGGCGCGTCGGCCACTGTGTCCATATGCGCGATCAGGCCGATCACCGGCTGGCCGTCGACATTGGCGGGCAGCGTGCCATAGATATAGCCGTGCTCATCCTGAAAGGCGTCGCTTAGGCCAAGCTGCTTCATTTCCTCGACCAGCGCGCGGCCAAAGATCAGCTGGCCCTCGCTGCTGGGGCAGCTTTCGCAGGCCTCGTCAGAGGTCGTATCAAACATGATGTATTTCATCAGTCTCTCATATGCGCGCATGGGAATCATCCTCCTCAAAATTCATACTTTCGCCTCCATTATATCACCAAATCCGCCCCTTTGCAACGATTGACAGCGCGGCTTAAAAATGCTATCATTCAGTCATGAGAACATGAATCAAAGGAGGCTTTTGACATGAACGAAACCATTCAGACTCTGCTGACCCGCCGCTCCATCCGTTCCTATAAGCCAGAGCCCGTTTCGCGCGAGGCGCTCGAGCAGATCGTCGAGTGCGGCCAGTTCGCCGCGACGGCCATGGGCTGCCAGCCGTGGCACTTCACCGTCGTGACCGACCGCGCGCTGCTGGACAAAATCAGCGCGGCCTGCGGAGATCCCGAGAACGACACATTCCGCGGCGCGCCCTGCGCCGTCATCGTTTCGGCTGAAAAGAGCAATGAAATGTTCGGCGATATCGACTGCGCCAACGCCACCGAAAACATGGCCGTGGCCGCCAAGGCGCTGGGGCTGGGCAGCTGCTATATCGCCTCGTTCCGACGCGCCTTCGAATCGGCCGAGAAGGAAAACCTGCTCCGCGCGCTGAGCATTCCCGCCGGCTACCGTCCGACGCTGGCGCTGGCCGTTGGATATGCGCTTGAAGAGCCGAAGGAGCGCGCGCCGCGCCGCGAGGGCACCGTCAACTGGGTTGAATAACTTTTTATCATAGAGGAGAGAAACGCGCCATGGAAAAGTCCAAGGTTTATTTTACCGATTTCCGCACGAAAGCCTTTGGTGACGGCCTGCCCGCCAAGCTGCAAAAGCTGATCAGGAGAGCCGGCATTGCCGATCTCGATCTGGACGGCAAGTTCGTCGCCATCAAAATACACTTTGGCGAGCTGGGCAACATCAGCTATCTGCGCCCCAACTATGCCCGCGCTGTCGTGGATGTTGTGAAGGAGCTGGGCGGCAAGCCCTTTCTGACCGACTGCAACACGCTCTATCCCGGCAGCCGCAAAAATGCTCTGGAGCACCTCGAGTGCGCCTGGCAGAACGGCTTTACGCCTCTGACCGTCAACTGTCCCATACTGATCGGCGATGGCCTGAAGGGCACCGACGACATTGAAGTGCCTGTAAACGGCGGCGAGTATCTCAAGACAGCGAAGATCGGCCGCGCGATTATGGATGCGGACGTGTTCATCAGCCTGACCCACTTCAAGGGCCATGAGACGACCGGCTTTGGCGGCACGATCAAAAACATCGGCATGGGCTGCGGCTCGCGCGCCGGCAAGAAGGATCAGCACAACAACGGCCAGCCGCAGGTCAACGAAGAAAAGTGCCGCGGCTGCAAGCGCTGCCAGAGGGAATGCGCCAACGACGGCCTGGTCTTCGACGTCATGAAGCGCAAGATGCACGTCGACAAGGCGCACTGCGTGGGCTGCGGCCGCTGTCTGGGCGCGTGCAATTTCGACGCGATCAGCTTCTCGACGTCCTCCGCCATTTCCGAGCTGAACTGCCGCATGGCCGAATACACAAAGGCTGTTGTGGACGGCCGCCCCAACTTCCATATTTCGCTGATTGTGGACGTTTCGCCCAACTGCGACTGCCATTGCGAGAACGACGCGCCCATCCTGCCCAACATCGGTATGTTCGCCTCGTTCGATCCGCTGGCGCTCGATCAGGCCTGCGTGGATGCGTGTCAGGCGGCGCAGCCCATCCGCGCCAGCCAGCTGGGCGACAGGATGGCCATGCCCAATTTCATCGACCGCCACGACCACTTCAAAAACTCCACGCCGGAATCCGAGTGGCGCACCTGCCTGGAGCATGCCGAGAAGATCGGTCTGGGCAGCCGCGACTATGAGCTGATTACGGTCAAATAAATCGGCCTTTTCGGCGCGGCTCACGTCTGACAAGGCGGGCGTTTGCCGCGCCGATTGTCTGTTTTGCAGGAGAGTTTACCGGAAACAGGCATATTTTTTTAAAAAGAGCTTGAATTTTGCACCGCGTTGAATTATGATAGGGGTACGCTTGAAAGGGCGCGCAACCGAACCTTCCGATAAAGGAGATGCTCTGTTATGAAAATCGGCGCTCAGCTCTTTACAGTCCGCGATTATTGCAAGACGACGGACGACTTCGCCCAGACGCTCAAAAGGGTGGCTGAGATCGGCTATACCTCGGTTCAGGTGAGCGGCACCTGCGCCTATGATCCGAAATGGCTGGCGGAGGAGCTGAAGAAGAACAACCTCACCTGCGATCTGACGCACACCAGCTTCGACCGGATGTGCGCGGAGACGGATACCGTGGTCGTCGAGCATAAGATTTTCGGTTGCCATTATCTCGGCCTTGGCTCCATGCCGGCCATGTGGGGCATGGAGGACAAGTTCCAGGCGCTCGCGCCCTTCATTGAGCAGGCAAAGCCCATGGTGAAGCGCGTTCACGAGCTGGGCGGCAAGGTGATGTATCACAATCACGACGTCGAATATTACTTCGGCGGCGAGCGCAACATGATGGAGCGCCTGTCCGACGCTTTTGACGCGGACGAGCTTGGCTTTACGCTGGACACCTACTGGGTGCAATACAGCGGCCATGATCCCATTAAGGAGCTGGAGCGCCTCTCCGGCCGCGTGGACTGCATCCATTTGAAGGATATGGAGCTTCTGCCGGACGGCAAAAAGCGCTTTGCGCCCGTTGGCTGCGGCGTGATGGATTTCGACGCGATTCTCGCTGCCGCTGAGAAGGCCGGCACGAAATACGCCTTCGTCGAGCAGGACGACTGCTTCGGCGCGGATCCGTTCGACTGCCTGAAGAAGAGCTATGATTTCCTCTCTTCCAGAGGATATCGCTAAGCAGTAAAGGAGAAAGCATATGGCTGAAAACTGGGGCGCGCTGAGCGTCGGGCTTCCTGAGGACATTCTGAAGAAGAAATGGGCGGGCGATTTCAAGGGCGCGCTGGAGCTGATCGAGGCGCGTCTCGCCGATCCCCGCGTGCCTCTCTCGCTCAAAGAGGGCCTGAAGATGGAAAAAATCATTCTCGAGCGGCTGCCGCGCGAATATCCCATCCCGCGCGCGCAGGCCATCGAGAAGGTGCGGGAGCGTATTCCCGATTTCACCGAGGAGGAATTCGACCGGCTGGAGCTTGAAAACAAGCTGGATTACATCTATGTGCTGGGCGAAAAGATGTATTTCAGACGGTTTGTGAACACACTTTTGAAGGTCAATCCCGATCTCGCCGCGCGCGCGGGCATTGCGCCGAACAAGTGGCCCAATCAGCTGGACGAAGTCATCGCCCGTCTGAAGAAAAAGGGCGAAATCACCTGCCACGTCCGCATGAAGCACACCGTCTACATTGAGGACGACGCCTTCGTGCCGGGTGAAACCTACACCGTGCATATTCCGATCCCCATGCCCGCGGCGCAGATTCATAACATCCGTCTGCTGACCGAGGACAAGGACATGATCGTCGCGCCGGAAAACCAGGCGCAGCGCACTGTGTGCTTCAAGGAAAAGCTGACCGAAAATAAGCGCTTTAGCGTGGAATACGAATACGACAACGTCTGCCGCTATGTCGATCCCATGGAGAAGGGCGATATCGTCTATCCGAACGCCGATCCCATCAAGCCCTCCGACACGGAGGAGCTGCTGCCGCACATCGCCTTTACGCCGTTTATGCGCGCGCTGGCGAAGGAGCTGGCCGGCGACGAAACGGATCCCGTGCGCATCGCCCGCCGCTTCTATGATTACTGCACGACGAAAGTGACCTATACGTTTGTGCGCAGTTATCTGACGATCGAGAACGGCTCGGAATACGCGGCCATCAATCAGAAGGGCGACTGCGGCATACAGTCGCTGTGCTTCATCACGCTGTGCCGCATCGCGGGCATTCCCGCGCGCTGGCAGGCCGGCCTTGAGATGTCGCCGCCCTCGTCCGTGGGCAATCACGACTGGGCGCAGTTCTACGCCGGCGAGCGCGGCTGGGTGTTCTGCGACTGTTCCTATGGCGGCAGCGCCTGGCGCAGCGGAAACTATGAGCGCTGGAATTTCTATTTCGGCAATCTGGAGCCGTGGCGCATGGTCAGCAACGCCGACTATCAGGCCGATTTCTACCCGCCCAAGCGGCATACCCGCATCGACCCCTACGACAACCAGTGCGGCGAGGTCGAGACGGAAACGCGCGGCCTGACCGGCTTTGAGTGTGACTGTGAATACGACCTGATCGAACTGACCGAACGCGATTGATCCCAACATAATTCAGGCCGATTCATCCATATGGCGGGTGAATCGGCCTGGTCTGTTTTATCGGGACAGTCTGTCCATGAAATGGCTGAGTGAAAGCCGCGTGTGTCCGCCGTAGCCGGTTACGTCCTCGGCCGCGACCATGGAATTGAGCACAGCCTCCTCCGTCGCTTCGGCCGCGGCGCGGAAGCAGAGATCGATATAGTCCTCGCTGAACGCCTTCACATCGACGATCGCGCGCACCGGCGTATGCGGGACGCGGTTGGCCGTGCTGAAGCCGATGAACACCTCGCCGCTGCCGTGCCCGATGAACGAGCCAAGCCGCGCCAGACCCACGCTGCATCGCTTGACGACGCGCTTCAGCTGCCGGTCGCTCAGCGGAATGTCGGTGGCCAGTATGACGATGCAGCTGCCCCTGTCGGGCTTGTTTTCGTTCAGCGCGCGCCAGATGTCCTCGCCAATGGGGCGATGATCGATCGTGAGATCGCGCAGCCGGCCGTGATTGGTCTGAACGAGCACGCCCAGCGTGTAGACGCGCCCGTCCAGCTCGATCCGCCGCGACGCGGAGCCCACACCGCCCTTGAGGCCGTGGCAGGTCATGCCGCGCCCGCAGCCCACAGCGCCCTCCTCAAATTCGGCGCAGGCGGCGTCTATGGCCGCAAAGACGTGCTCCTGCCCAACCGCGCGGTGGCGGATGTCGTTGAGCGACGCGTCGTTGCACTCGCACACGACGGGATTGACCGAGCGCATCTCCACGCCGTCCTTTTCGCACAGGCGCGCCATGTATTCGACCATCGCGTCGTGAACCAGGCCGACGTTTAATGTGTTGGTCAGCGCGATGGGCGTTTCCAGCGTGCCCAGCTCGTCGATCTGCACAAGCCCCGCCGTCTTGCCAAAGCCGTTGAGCACGAACGACGCGCAGGGCAGCTTATTGACAAAGGGATTGTCGGGGCAGGGGAGCACGACGGTCACGCCGGTGTTGTGCGTCGCGCTGACAATCGTCGCGTGGCCCGCCGTTACGCCCGGCACGTCGCTGATGCGGTTCAGCGGCCCTGTGGGCAGAGAGCCGACCGTCAGGCCGTAATCACGAATACGCAAGGGGCCGTAATCATCACGAATACGCAAGGAGAATCATCCTTTCAAATATCTACCGGTGATTTGAAAAATTTCTTCCTTTATTATAGCACAGATTGCCTATAATTCAAGGGGGCGCGGAAAAGAAAGCATTGTTAAGCCCGCGCAAGTATGCTATACTGTGCGTGGTTTCAAGCAAAACAATGAAAAAAAGCGGAGGAATGATCTTCCATGAAACAGCTGAAGGTTGATTTTTCTCAGAGTCTCGGCCCGATCAAGGCGGTCAACGGCGTCAACAACGGCCCGCTGACCTGTAATTTTTCGCAGGACGCCCGCCCGTACTTCAAGGAGGCGCGCATTCCGTTTTCCCGTCTGCACGATACGGAGTATCCCTTCGGTTCGGGCGAATTCGTGGATGTTTCCTGTCTGTTCAAGAATTTCAACTGCGACGAGAACGACCCTGCCAACTACAACTTCACGCTGACCGACGAATACCTCAAGGCCATCGACGAGTGCGGCACGAAGATCATCTACCGGCTGGGCGCGACGATCGAGCATCAGCCGGTGAAGGTTCACGCCGTGCCGCCCACGGATTATCTCAAGTGGGCGCACGTCTGCGAGCATATCATCCGCCATTACAACGAGGGCTGGGCGAACGGCCTGCATCTGGGCATCGAATACTGGGAGATCTGGAACGAGCCGGAGCTGGGCGGCCATCAGTGCTGGACGGGCACGCCGGAGGAATACTGCCAGTTCTACATCACGGTCGTCACCCATCTGAAGGAAAAATTCCCGCATTTGAAGTTCGGCGGCCCGGCGTGCTGCTCGGTGTACGGCGATTTTGCCGTACAGTTCCTCGAGGCGCTCACGGCGGACGGACGGCGCGCGCCGCTCGACTTCTTCTCCTGGCACGGCTATATGCGCGATCCGCGTGAAGGCGCAAGGGCGGCGCGTCACCTGGATGCGCTGCTGAAAGAGTATGGCTACGAGCAGACCGAAAGCATCTATGACGAGTGGAATTATGTGCGCGACTGGTCAAAGGTCGACGAGAGCTTCAGGATAATCGCCGACGAGCGCGGCGCGGCCTTTGATGCGGGCATGATGTGCGCACTGCAATCCTCGCCCTGCGACATCGCGGCCTATTACGACGCTCAGACAAAATTCACAGGCCGCTGGTGCGGACTGTTCGGCAACTCGCTCGAAACGCGTCACGGCTTTGCCGGCGTCGTGCAGGTCAAAAAGCCCTATTATGCGTTCAAGGCATTCGGAGAACTGGCGAGGCTGGGCACGCAGGCGCCGGCGGAAATCGAAGAGGGGAATGTGTTCGCCTGCGCGGCGAAGGGCGAGGACGGAGAGGCCATGCTGCTGGCCAATTTCAGCGAGGACGACTGCCGTGTCGAGCGCATTCGCGTTCACTTTGAGGGCGGACGCGGGCGCTATGCCGTCTACAAGCTGGACAAGGCGCATAACCTTGAAAAGTGCGGCGAGATTGCCGACGGCGAACTGCTGACGATGAGCCGCTACAGCGTCGTGCTGCTCATGAGCGAATAGAGCGCGGACAGAAAAAAGCTCCGGTTCCACGCAAGCGGAATCGGAGCTTTGAAAAACGTCAGACCAGATCCTTGCCCAGCCAGTACTTTTCCAGCGGCTTGTAAAGCAGCAGCGCGGCGATCTCGGTGATGATGATTTCGGGCAGCATATAGGAGCCATTGTAAACGAAAGACCACAGAGGCGCAGCCCAGCCCAGCTCATTGGGCCACATGACCTCCCAGATGATCCAGCCGGAGAGGAAGTGGCAGAGGAAGCGCACCAGGAACGTGACCAGTATGCCCACGGCAATGGCGGCGCGGCGGTTGGAGATCGACTTGTTGAAGGCCGCGCTGAAGCCGATGGCGGTGAAGGGCAGGATGTAGTCCAGCAGAATGATGCCGACGGCCATGATGAAGTTGGTGGCGTAATAGACGTTGCTCACGCCCAGCAGCAGCTGAAGCAGGCTGTACACAAAGGCGGTGAATACGCCCCACTTGGTGCCGTAGCGCTGCGCGATAAAGACCAGAGGCAGCATGGAGCAGATGGTGATGCTGCCGCCCAGCGCCCAGGGGCCGTGGAAGGACAGCAGGCTCAGCAGCACGGCGACCGCCAGCATGACGGCGCTCTCAACCAGACGTTTCGTTTTCAGGTTCATGGTAAAAACCTCCCCGTAATGATGGATCAAACGACCGTCGGACACGCCGCGCATAAAGAAACCCGCATACGGCCGATTCAGCCGGATGCGGGAAACGAAACAGACTCATTTCTTTCTGTAGCTTTCTATCAGAGGATGATAAGCCGTCTCCGCTTCCCTACGGTGGGATTATCCACAACAGGTTCCAAGGGACTGACGCGTCAAGCGTCGATCTCAGCAATAAGCGCCCCCAGCGGTATTTGATTGTATAAGGAATTATAGGATCACCGCCCGCCTCTGTCAAGCAAATATTCTGTAAATGGCCGATCGATTCGACCGGCGAAGAAGGAGGACGAACGGGGCGTGCGCAGACATATAATGAAGGAACGCCGGTATGCCGCCGATGGCTATGATATTTTGCGCAATGCGAAGCGCTGAAACTTGGATACACATTACAAACATCGCGCCACGGCCCGCTTTTTCCCATTTTGAGCGGAAATCGTTAATCTGAGTCTCAGGGGATCAAGCCGCTTTGTTTGGGTGTTTTGAAATGCTAATTTACAATCAAATAGACACATTGCCCAAATACGACCCATGTTTCGGAAAACAGCATACTTTCGAAATGGACGGCTCAAAAATCAATATCCGAAACACACAAAACAGAGCAAAACTATTTCGTAGGATTGTCCACTGGATTTTTCCTGTATAAACAGATATAATAAGGATACGGCGGTTGGAGAACCGCATCAGTGTTTGGATTCATTATATGAGGAGGAATCTTTCAATGGCAAGCGTATCTCTGCAGCACATCTATAAAATCTATACCGGTGGCGTGACGGCCGTCAGCGACTTCACCCTGAACATCGAAGACAAAGAGTTCATCGTTCTGGTCGGCCCCTCCGGCTGCGGCAAGTCCACCACCCTGCGAATGGTTGCCGGTCTGGAAGAAATCTCCGAGGGCGAGCTGTTCATCGCCGATAAGGCAAAACGCCAGCGCGAGGGCTACCTTGCCGAGATAACCAGGGCAGGCGCAGAGTTCGCACAGAACCGAGCACTCTCCGAGGAAACAAAGAAGCGTATCGCAAAGCCGATACTTTCCCCGAAGGGCTTCGAGACCATCACCCTCGCTCACTGGGGAATGAACAAGTAATACGAACCGGACTTAAACCGGGCAATAAAAAAATCCACGGAACAAACGCTCCGTGGATTTTTGTTATGTTCTTACGAAATTACTTGATGATGGTGATACCGCCGATAACGGGCAGGGGCTTCATCTCGCCCTGAGCAACGTTAACGATGCCGAGGATCATGAGAACCAGTGAAGCAAGGCTGCCAAGTCCGGATACGATAGCGCCGATGAAACCGATAAACGGAATAACGGAAAGAATACCGCCTGCTATGCCGATAACGATTTCTGCCAGGAACAGAACCAGTCCCTGATTAGCGTGGAACTTTGCGAACGGAGTCTTGCCTGCTGCA
>OLPR01002731.1_pt1 | contig 12626 bp, 8 predicted proteins | sample 1672761 | NCBI WGS metagenome assembly OLPR01 (sample SAMEA3136721, study PRJEB25190) | human gut metagenome | biome: human gut; feature: human-associated habitat; material: faeces | place: Austria | collected 2013 | reverse complement strand
CAAACCATGCCTCTTTTTTCCTCCTTTCAATTTGCGCAACTTATCTTACCTTATCCGTTTGTAAATATTCTCCCCGTGTCTTGGCACGGTAGAACCCTCCCTTCAGAAAGTTCAAATTCAGCCCTCCTGTTCCTCCATTCTTGACGGCTGTTTTGACGGCTTATCTTTTTTTGCTTTGCTGAAGTGCAGGATAAATCCTGCAATTTTGAGGGCTAAGCTGATGCGATTTCTTTGTCGATTTTTGCTCTATCTGGTTTTTCATTTTTCCATTAATAACATATCTATAAGTATTATTCATCCGTGTAGCAGGCATTTCCCCTTGGATCCTTAAAGCCAGCACCGCATTCAACTCTTTGTGCTATAAGGTCTCAACTAATTTTCATATAATGGATAATTTTATGATAATATATTTCTTTTTCACCACATCATACATTAGCTTTCGCTGCTGTCCAGGTGAAAAGGAATACCGTCATCGCCTCCATATCATTATACTAAATTAATATTTTTTATAAATAACTGTACCATAATTCTACATTTATTGCAAGAGAGTAGATATCTTTTTTACAATTGATTGGCAACAAAATAACGCCCTATTGCAGGCTAGAAGAAATCACTCTAGACTGTAGGGCATTATCTTGAAGAAGTCTTGCTATGAGCAAATTGGCTGCATTACTACTGCCGCTATATAAAGTCACAGCTTCTGGCATAATTAGTCCCCCATTGTATCTATTGTTCCTAAGTGAAGATTCTTTTTTGAATGTCCAAATCAGGCCTGGAAGATGACATTACCTGCATCCTCACTAGAGAAAACTAACTCTATTTGGCCATTGTCTAGGATTTATATACACGCAAAATTGCTGCTGCAATCTTTCCAAAGGCCTGATCATTCGCAGTGATCAAGGCGGCCAATATGCTGCAGGGTTCTTCAGTAGCGGTTGGAGTCCTCTGGTATCCGACAGAATATGTTCCGCCAGGATGATCCTCAGAAGAACGCCGTAGCAGAAAATTTCTTCAGCTACCTCAAATCCATCTCAAGCCGTATCCAGCGCGGGCCTGTGTGCAGTCCAACGTATTTACCTATCTGACAACCTTCTACAGCTCGATTCAGTTCCATTCTGCCTTGAATTGGCTTGCACCAGCACATTTGAGACCTATCTTCCGGCGGTTCAGGCCACATGAGCAAATGCCCAATTGAATATCAAGGACTTCTTCTGCTTTTTTGGTAATTTCATATTCATTTTTACGAGAAAGGCTCACGCTTCTCTAAAACCGCACCCCCTAGCTGCTTCCGGTATTCGTTGGGTGCGCAACCCACATTCAATTTGAAAAAACGTGCAAAGCTGTAGGCGTTCTGGTAACCGACCCTTGCAGCAACGGCACTGATCTGTAGATCGGTGGTACGCAATAATTGCTTGGCCAGATTGATCCGCAGGGAGCTTACGTAGTCCTTGAAGTTACGATTCATCTCTTGTGGGAAAAGCATGGAATACCTGGAAGGCGACATACCCACCCGTTCAGCCACATAGGCCAGGGACAGATGCTCCGAACCGATTTCTTCGCTGATGATGGCCAATGAACGGTAGATGGGAGAGTTTTCTTTGTGCACCCACTCGTTCGTTACCTGCTGACAAAACTCGTCCAGTAGCTCCCCAATCACTTCGGCCATCTGCTTTACCGTCAGCTTCCCACCTTCCAACCTGGCGGCGTATAAGTATTGATTGATATCCTCCACCCGCGTCTGCATCACATCCCGGCACATTTTTAAAATCTCAATATAAATGCTTTTTACCATTTCAAGGTTGGAATGACTGGCAGCTTCCATGTAGGAGCGCAGTTGCCTCCCTGCCGTACGCACCATGTTCGTATTACTCTGATTGATAGCAGCGGAGAGGGTCTGCATGCATTCCCACGGGAAGGCTGGCGCAAAGGCTTCCTGAGGAATATCTTCAAAGTGCATCACATTCCCCGGAGGCTGCATATCAGCGCAGCAATCGCAGGCAAAGGACGCCCGGATATATGATGCGTTCCATCCCTTTACATGGTTCACCACAGGCCCGACACCAGCCGCGGAAATATGCATGGATATCGGAACATTGGGTTGACCATCGAGCGCATCCGTGGAACTATGTCCGAGCAGGAGCACAATCCGGTTATGCGTTGCCTCCGGAAAGGACGCGATATAATAACTCTGAAAGCATTCCACCATGTTTTTCATCGCTTCCAGCTGATCGTCCACATTGTCAAACTGAAGGACTGCCACCCGGTAGGCGGGAAATCCCAGGCGGAGCCCAGCAGATAAGCCAATTTCATAAGCCTGCTGGTTCCAGTGGTCTTCGGGTGTGGAAAGCAGGGTCCGCACAGCGTACTGCGCTAGAATGGGGTTTTGCTTTTCCAGATTTGTAGTCAGCTGTATATTTTCCGTCTCCAGGGAATGCAAAACGTTCTGTATCAGGCTGAAAGCCGAGCCTTCCTTTTTTCCGCCGTCGCTTCCTGCGCGCAGAGCCTGATCCGCCAACACCTGAATTGGTTTAAAGGTGCGCTGCATAAAGAAAAAAATCAACCCGATGATCAGGAGCGTCAGGACCCCGAGCACCCAGAACACATGCCGCAACAACTCGGCACGCTCCTGAATAAAAGGCTGCACAGACGTCAAGCGAAGCAAAGTATATCCGCTGGACACAGAACGGCAATACGAAAAGATCATTTCTTCCTGATTTAATCGAATATGCTGCGCGCCTGTTTCCTCCTCTGACAAATACGTGAGAATATTCTCTAGCGCATACTGGTCCATATCTTGGGACACAATGACTTGACCTGTGGGGTCCATCAGCCAGAAAGCATCCGAATCGCCGGACTGCAACAATTGTCGGAGTTTGACCGCATCAACAAGGGTGATCGTCGTTGCATAGGCATACCGGTTGTTCTGCGGCAACGTACTGAGAAAAGTTACAGCCTCAAACCCTTTTTCCTGCGTATGCGTCTGCAGACTGGTAGCAGGGATCACCCGATCCCTCGTAAGTGTCTCCAGCAGGTTCATGTAATCCGAAGCTGGTATATCTTGATAAATCAGGAGCTTTCCCTCCAGCACATCCTGCCTGTTCCAGGAATTGACATATGCGCTGATAAACGTATCGGGAGTGCGAAAGTAAAGGAAAAGATTGCTCACCAACGTGTTTCCGCCCACGGTGCGCTTCAGTTCATTAATAACTTCACGCCGATTCAGCGAAGTGCTCTGGTATCGGTACTGCGTAATGATGCGGTTGCTGGCCAACTGCTGCGGATACTCGTTAATAATCGATAGATGCGAGTCCAGTGAACGCATTACTCCCTGCGTAGCGCTCAGAAAATTTTCCTGGATATATTGACGAGAATTCTCCAGCATATCGTTGCAATAGAGAATCACGATACACGCCAGTGGCAGCAAGGCAACCAGCAGATAATAACCCAAAAATTGAAAAAACGTTCGCTTGATCTGCCTTGTTTTCATACCAGCGTCCTCCCTATGTTTTAGTATCTGGCTGAACGCCCTGGCCGCACAGATTTAATACAGATATATATATTAAAATTTTTCACGACTGTCAAGGCCTTGAGGCTTGCTGAACAAGATCAGCAAGCCTCAGCCGAAAGCGTGTTATGCCCACGGGGCATATTTTTTCAAATCAATGACAAAGATCCTTTTGGTCGTATCCGCCTGCGGCATGCTTCGTTCGCGCTGCAATACGATGTCGCAAAAATCAATCAGCGCTGCCCAATCCGCGTAGTTGAAGTCATGTCCTCCGGGGCGAATGTGAAAACCGTTTCGATTTGGGACGGATAGAAATTCAAATACCTTCTGCGCCGCGTCGCGTGCAAGCTGCGTGCCGAAGGCGTTCGCCCACAAATCCTCCATTCCCTCGGAGTTGAATACGGCTCTGGGAGCACAGGCGGCTCGCAACATATGCGCATCCAGGGGGAATGATTCAACCTCCTTGCCAATGGCGTAAGGCGGTTCTTTGGGTCCGTACTCGGCATATTTTGCACACATCCAGGTTGGAAACATATGCGCCATGGAGCCGACGGTTTCGCATACTTTTTCATCCTGACGGTCCAACGCCAACGTGCCGGAAAAACGAGCCGTCCCAGCTCCTCCGCACCCAGAACCCATGGGTGCCACCACTTGAAATCGTTCGTCAAATATGCCTGCGCACAGCGCGGCCTTTCCGCCCCGGGAATGTCCTGTACAGATCAGCGCGCCTGTTTCTTTCCGATCCTGCAAATAATCGGCGATCAGGCTATGGCCCCATCCCCACGCCATAATGTCGCCACAAGGCAGGTCCGGGTAGGTTCTTTCCCGAGCCTGCTCCAGATAACCCAGCATTTTGGCAATTTGAAAGTCTGGCCGTATCATTTCCCGATCAAAGGCCGCAATGGCATACCCGGCACTTAGGATTTCTGTCTCTAGTCGGCAGCGCATCCCTGTATGATTGGTATTGTATACGATCACGGGAAAATGCGTAAGCCCTGCCGGATACACATACTCCAGGTTCAGTTCCCACTGGCCATCCACCGTCAAGGTAATCCACTCTCGGGTCGCCTTGCCCCAAAGTGCAGGTTCAATCCTTGTAATCCTGCCTGTAAGGCTGGCAGGCTTGCCCGGCCATGTGCCATACATATGTATCTGAGCCAAGCGGCGGATATACGCGACCTGTTCCGGCCATTCCTCAGGTTTGGATACGCGCGTACCGTCTTCCCGAAGAAAAGGGTCAGGCAAAAAAGGTGTTTTTCTGTTCATGCGTATGCTCCTTTTCCCACGGCTGTCGGCAGCCTCCGGGGAGGTGCCTGAGGGGGCTCACCCCTCAGGCTTGCCTTCCGACGGAGAACCGGATTATTGCTGTTCGGCCCAGTAGGCATCGTACACTTCCTGATAAATGGCGCGCATCTCTTCCAGTCCCATCATTTTGAGACTGTTGATATAGTCGTCCCACTCGTCCTCAATGCCGCCGTTAACGCACCAAGCGGCCATCTTCTGATTTACCAGGTTCTGAATGTCGCTCTGGAGATAAACAAGCTCTTCATTCTGCTCCTCATTGAAGCGCGCATAGGTCGGCCAAATATCTTTGGGATCGTTGCGGTAGGGTATATACAGTTCCTCCGTTACCGTGCGGTCCGTCAGTTCTGCAGGCGCCTTGGTGCGACTTACAAGGTCGGCGGAAAAATATCCAGGCCCATTATCCACAGGAGACAGATACCATTTCATTTCGTCAATGGAACCATATCCCTCCACTAGCTGGATTGAATAGGTCCCGTCATCATACTTCGTCACTGCGCCGGTATCGAAGGAGCCGTAATATTCCTGGATACCAAAATCATCGGAATACAATTCGTTGATGAAGCGCATGGCAGCTTCGGGATTCTCGCAATCGCTGGTCATTACAAGTTTGTTGGAGTTTACCGCCGCGCCCACGGTGGAGAAGGGCCACTTCACGTCGTATTCTTCGCCGCCGCTCAAAGGCGCGATGGAGATGTATTCATCGGAAAATTTCGAGAAAAGGCTAGGCGCGCTGTAACCGGTGGCAGCCCCAACCCGCGCGATGTCGCCGGTGGTGCGGACCACGTTGGACGCCGTGTAGTCGTTGGTATAGACCTCGGGCGTAATCAGCCCTTCCTCATACCAACGGTGGACATACTGCGTGAGCTTATAGAATGCCTCCGTCTCATACAGGAATTTGACCTTTCCGTCCTCCACAACCACCATGTTGGTGCTCTGATTGTCCACGGTACCAAAGGCCCCGGTCAAGCAATAAATATCATGGGTATGACCCTGCTGCGGCCAATCCAGCGGAATCTCATCCTTGATACCGTTTCCATTGGGGTCCCTATCACGGAAAGCGATCAGGCATTGCTCAAATTCGTCCAGGGTCGTGGGAACTTTCAGCCCCAGCTTGTCCAGCCAGACCTTGTTGATGTTCAAGGTAACATAGCTGGTAGGCCGATAGGCAGTGACCAGGGGCAGGGCATAAATGCCGCCGTTATACATGCTTGCGGTTAGTGAATCTGGAACTTCCTCAAACATCTTCTGGATATTGGGGGCATATTCCGCAATCAGGTCGGTCATGTCCATGAAGGAATCAATGTTGGAGATAATATCGCTGCTGGTGATTGTACTGGCGTTGATGATGATGTCCGGCAAATCGCCGCTGGCTAGAATGACAGGTTTCTTTTCCGTCCATCCAGTGGAGATCTCTTCCCATTCAATCTCCACGCCTGCGTTCGCAGCAGCATCCTTAAACATTCCCATCTCCGCCCAGGACATCTGACGGACGTCCGTCTGCGCCATGACATGGAGGACAGGCTTTTCCTCTCCCACAGCCATGCCGGCGATAAGTGTGCAGGCCATCGCGACGACAAGGAACAAAGCTAGCGTCTTCTTCATGAGATACCCTCCTTTTATTTACCCCATACCCGGGGATCGTATCATCCTTTGACGGCGCCAATCATCACGCCTTTTTCAAAATATTTTTGCAGGAACGGGTAAAGGATCATCATGGGCAAGGTGCCAACGATTGCTGAAGTATACTTGACCAGCGTAGCTCTGCGCAGAGAGGCATCAAATCCTTCGCCGCCCGTCATGCTGTTCGCCATGGATTCATTCAGAAGGAGAATATCCCGCAGGATCATCTGCAACGGATACATTTCCTCGTCCCGCAGATACATCATGGCGTTAAAATATTCGTTCCATTTCCCTACCAGATAGTAAAGCATCACAACGGAGATCACCGCCTTGGAAAGCGGCAGCGCGACACTGAGCAGAAAGCGGGTATTGCTGCACCCATCCAGCTGCGCCGCCTCCCACAAATCGGCTGGCAGGGACGATTCAAAATAGGAGCGTACGATGATCATATTATAGACGTTCAGACAAAAGGGAATAATCATTGCCCAAATGGTATTGGACATATTCAGCGTATCCGTGATGACCAGGTAGGTTGGAATAAGGCCACCCCCAAAATACATGGTAAAAAGAAAGAACAGCATCAACGGCCGACGAGCCTTGAAATCCTTCCGGGATAAGGCGTATCCCGCAGGCACGGTCACCAGCATGCTCAGCAAGGTCCCGCCCAGGGCATAAATCAGTGTGTTCTTGTAGCCGCTCCATATTCTCCAATCGCCCAGCAAATAATCATAGCCTTCCCGTGTAAGCCCAACGGGATAAAACCATACCTCTCCATTGAGCACTGCGTCCGGATCGGATACCGAGCAGATAATCACATAATACAGGGGATACAAGATCATAAGCAGGATCAAAGCGCCCATGATCCATGTGAACAAAGTGAACACTGCGTCGCCCCTGCTCATGTTCCTGATTCTTTCATTTGCCATTTTCCATCGCTCCTTACCACAGACTCGTCTCTCCCAAACGCCGGCTGAGTTGATTGAACGTGAAGAGCAAGCACATGTTCACAAGCGAGTTCAGTATGCCAATAGCTGCGGAATAGCTGTATTGTGCATTTTGAACCAGCCCTACCTTATAAACATAGGTAGACAATATTTCCGAGGTAGCAAGGTTCAGGTTGTTTTGCAGCAAGTACGCTTTTTCAAATCCCAGACTCATGAGCGCACCCACACGCATAATGAATATAAGTGTCGCCGTTGGAAGCAAAGATGGCAATTCTATATGGACGATTCGCTGAAGTTTGCTCGCGCCGTCCACAGTTGCGGCATCATACAGCCCGGGATCAATGGAGGAAAGCGCCGCAATATAGATAATGGATTCCCAGCCCATTTGTTGCCAAACGTCACTGATAATATAAATTGGTCGGAACAGAGATGCTTCACCCATGGGATTGCCTGGTGTAATGCTCAACGCATGGCACAATGCCCCATACAATCCCTGCGATGGACTCAAAAAGAGCGTAATCATGCCACACATCACCACTGTGGAAATAAAGTGCGGGGCGTATGAAACCGTTTGAATAAATTTTTTAAAACGCGCATTCCTGTACTGATTCACCAGCAATGCAAAAAAAATGGAAATTGGGAAAGAGCACAAGAGCAAAAATATATTCAACAGGATGGTATTACTGATAACGGTTTGTGCCTGAAAGCTGTTGAAGAAACGCTCAAACCATTTTAATCCCGCCCAGTCGCTGCCCCAGATTCCTTTGGCTGGCTTAAAATTTCGGAAGGCAATCTGTGCCCCGTACATGGGTAAATAGTTAAAAATAAGTACTTCGATGACCGCAGGCAGTACGAAAAAGTATAGTGCTCTGTTTTGCTTAAAATCCTTGCGCCAAGCATGTGTCGGCTTGTCCGGCGCCTTTCTTCGGAGAATTCTCGCAACCATCAATGAACCTCCTTTTTCATCTATTCATTTAGATTCTCGTTTCGGTTATTTTCATCATAGCGTTTTTGTTCAGATTTTCAACCCGCAAAACTTATTTTTTACCCATCATTTTTCCAATTAGCACACATTATTTATAGATGAATTACACATATTGTATTTTTCAGATATTATAGAAGCAAGTTTTGAAATGAAAAAGGCCATCGTTTTGTCTATACTACTGTATGATCTTCCCAATACCAGATCACACAGCAGTTGGGCACTTCTTCTGGACGCAGTTCAATAGAATTACTGATCTTTCCTCTCGTTTCGTGGGTTCCATCTTTGTGACGCGTTTTTCCGTGCTGACTCGACTTTCTGGCCATACCGCGCTATCCTTTGGAAAGCTTGGTTGACTCAAGAATCCTAGCGTAAATTCCACGATATATTGTTGAGAAACCCTCTTGGATAGGATTGTCTTCTTTATTCAGACGATTTTCGATTTGTTCCGGCGACCATTGTTCATCCAAAAATAGGTGCTGCACCAATGCTTTGGCTGCCAAACTGCAAAATACCGTTTTCTTATGGCAATGTTTCCTGCTTCTGCCATTTCTCCATTCTGCTTCGCTGGGAGAGTAACTTCTCTTCTTTCCTCCATTTCAGCGAAGTTCACTGTTGATTATGGACGCTGTTCTTTCTAATACGTGGTTCTTTGCTCACACGTTTTTCCCTTCGACGTGCATCCGAAGTATAATTTTGCGCTCAGTTGTGCCAAGATGGTGATAGTGACTCATAGTTGTCTTCCTTCCTTGGTAGTCCGCAAACACCATCTTAAAGGAATTCTTGCTGTGAATCACATTTTGTATTGCACTTAAATTGTAAATTCAAGATACAAAAATTTTCATGAAGGCTCACTGTGTTAGTTTTTTTCGGCCGACACATAAAGCTCCCCATAGCAGATTCTGCTATGGGGAGCCTTGTGCTTCCGCGCTGTCCCTGGCTGAAATGTACGCGCCTTATCCGATTTTGCGATAGAAGGGATGATAATCCAGGATTTTTTCAATCTCAGCAATGGCATCAGCAGGCAATTCTATCTGTCCAGCCTGCAAATTGCTTTCCAACTGTTTCGGTGTAGTTGCTCCAGTAATCACGCTGGACACCACCGGGTCGCGTAGGGTCCATGCCAATGCCATGACACTCATGGGTAAGGCCAAACGGTCAGCGACCTTCTGCAGCTTTTCTACCAGCTCCAAGTTCTCATCCGTCAACAGCTTATTGATCTGCCTGTCTGCCTGATGGGTAGCCCGGCTTCCCTCCGGGATTGGTTGTCCTTTCCGATACTTGCCAGTAAGTAGCCCCTGAGCCAAAGGCGAAAAGGGTACGATACCCAGACCGTTTTCCTTGCAGATGTCGAAAATTTCATCTTCTACGTACCGGTCTATCATGTTGTACTCCGGCTGCAGTACCGTCATGGGGTACAATCTCATCTCCCGAATGATCCCCAGCGCCTTGGTAATCTGCACAGGGCTCCATTCGCTGACACCATAGTAGAGAATCTTGCCCTGATGTACCAAATCATCTAGCGCCCGCAGTGTTTCCTCCACCGGCGTTGTCGGATCAAAGCGGTGGCAGAAATACATATCCGAGTAGTCCACCTGCATATTCCGAAGAGAATTTTCCACCTGCTCAAAAATATGCTTTCTGCTCAAGCCACGTTCATTTACCCCAGGGCCCACCGGGAAAAAAACTTTGCTGGAAAGCACCAGGCTTGACCGGCGATACGGACGCAGGCATCGGCCCAGAAACCGCTCTGCCTCCCCGCCGCTGTATGCGTCAGCACAATCGAAAAAATTTACGCCATTTTCATAGGCAATGCGGATGGTCTGCTCTGCCGTTTCCACCGCTTGGGTGCCCTTAAGTTCTGTCATCCAACTGCCTAGGGCCACCTGGCTTACCTTCAAGCCAGAAGCGCCTATCCGGCGATATTGCATCATTATTTCTGCTCCTTCCCTTTTCCTGCCCATGGATGGAGCGTCGATTGGTTCAGGTTGGAGCCCATACATTCGCGATATCCTTGCGTAAGCGTGCAAGCGCAAGAGGCTTATCTCTCAGACGAATTGCCTCCAGGATCTCTTCATGGGCTTCTGGGCGAAAGGACGTTTCAAAGCGTCCTGAGGTCCGCCAGTAGTTTTGTGCATAGAACCGGCGCTCCACCTCGATGCAGTTCGCCAAATGTTTTACCATATACGGATTATCCGAAACTTCGATCAATCCACAATGGAAATTGATATTATGCTGCCAAATGGTCCATACGCTGGCATTGGGAGGGCATTCCTCCCGGACCCGCAGCAACTTTTGCGAAAGCACTTCAATACGTTCCGGCGTAAATGCGTCAAAATACCGCTCAAGGCAAGAGAGCTCCAGGGTTTCGCGCACAATCAAATTATCTCGTCCGCTTTTTTCTCCCAAGCGCACCACCACATAGCCGCATCGCGGAATGCTACTGAGCACTTCTTCGGTGCACAGGCGGAGCAGCGCCTCTCGCACGGGTGCTTTACTGACGCCAAACCGTTCCACCAGTTCCCGCTCTGTAAGCAGCATATTATCGCTGTCGGAGCCGGAATCAATTATCATCTCCAAAATTGCGTCATGCACCTGCGCAGACAGCGTTTTATTCTCCGCTTTCATCAAGGATTTGCCTCCCTACATGCCTTCTGCTTAAGCAATTTGATTTTTATGGCTATGGATTATTTTACCATAACCTCTTTAAAACTACAATGTCACTTTTTCTCCACCCGAAGGAAAGGACGGGAGAGGGTGCACCCTCCCCCGTCCGACGCATGTCTTGTCGCAGAAGCAAGCGCAAGCAATTCCTTACGATGCCATAAACTGGTCGTAACGAGTCTGGTAGATTTCCACCAATTCATCGCTGTGGAGATCATGGCATTTCTGGATAAAGGCGTCCCATTCCTCATCGGTAAAGCCATTGATGATGAAATTGCACATGGTGCTTTCGATGTGACTGCAAAGATCAGTGTTGATCTCGGCAAAGCGCTCGTTGGTTTCCTCATCAAAGGCAACCATCGGCCACATTTCTGTTACTGCGGCATCGCGATAGCTGCCGTTGGCCTTTTCGGCGCGCTCAATGAAGTAGGGCGCAGTGTTCTTCTTCTTCCGCCACAGATCCTGCAGCTCCCACATGACCGCACGGGTGTAAGGCGTATACTGAGATACATAGGCCTGGTTCACGGTATCACCCGAAGGCGTCTGTGCCAGCTCAGTGAACTGCTCCTTGTTTTCGTCCAGCCACTCCCAAGAATCGCCTTCGTAGCCAAAACGCACGGTCAAGGCATTCTCGCCATTGTCGCACCAGTAGTCAATCCACTTGATAGCTGCTACCGGATCAGCACAGTCTGCGGTAATCATGTAGCGGTTTTGGCTTACACCGGCAATGTATACGGCCAGGTTTACAAGCGCCTCACCATTTTCACCCTTGATGGGATCAATCAAATCGTAGTTATTGAATTCCGTGTTGTTCTCATCCAGATCAAAGGTGGAGAAAACATAGCTAGCGCCAATGCCTTCCTTGGAACGGGACTTGGCATAGAAGGTGGAATCATCCTGAGTAAAGCTTTCAGGGTCCATCAGGCCCTCTTCGTAGAGCATATGGAAATATTCCAAGGCCTTCCGGAAGCCTTCCTGCTCGGGCGTGAAAATGACCTTGCCATCCTGAATCATGATATGGGTTTCATCGTCCACCACACCAAAGGGTCCAAAGAAAGAGCCAATCCAGGTGGTACGGTTGGAGGCATCGGTGGAACGGAAAGACAGCGGGATTTCATCCTGTTCACCATTCTGATTGGGGTCCTTCGTCTTAAACGCACGGAGTACTTCGGTGAATTCATCCAGGGTAGTGGGAATTTCCAGTCCCAGATTTTCCAGCCAGGTCATGTTCATACCCAGCACGCCTGCCACCTGAGTAGACAGACTTTCGTCGATGGCGGGAATCCCGTAAATATTGCCATCGGGAGCAGTGATGAGCTTTTTGATATCAGGCCGCTGCTCCAGATAGTATTTCAGGTTCACCGTATGCTCTTCAATCAGGTCGTTTAGTGGCAGCAGCACACCTTCTTTGCCGTAATGGGCTGCATCACTCACCGACAGATCCCCGCCGTAGATAACGTCGGGCAGATCAAAGGAGTTGAGCACCAGCTGAATCTTCTCAGCCCAGCCGGATTCCGGCACTTCTTCCCACTCGATGTGGATGCCGGTCTTTTCCTCGTATTCCTTGAACAGCTTCATGTCGGCATAGCCGTTGGCGAAGTTGGAG
>OLPR01002720.1_pt1 | contig 12648 bp, 12 predicted proteins | sample 1672761 | NCBI WGS metagenome assembly OLPR01 (sample SAMEA3136721, study PRJEB25190) | human gut metagenome | biome: human gut; feature: human-associated habitat; material: faeces | place: Austria | collected 2013 | reverse complement strand
ATACACACATGCACAATACACATTACCCTACGGGCGGTCAAATCGATATAATAGTATCGGATAGGGCTGCAAAAGGCCAGCCCAGGTCGACCGGGGGCAGGTGCTCCGCTGGGCTTTTCCGGGAAAAGCGCGGCTGACTATAAGAAATCTTATAAGAAAGCAGGGAATGAATCATGTCCAAGAAGATTACCGTCATCGGTGCCGGCAGCGTCGGATCCGCCACCGCGTTTGCGCTGGCAATGCGCAACATCGCCAACGAAATCGTCATCATCGATATCAATGAGGATCGTGCGCTGGGCGAGGCCATGGATATTCATCAGGGCACCCCGCTGCTCAGCGAGCCCGTGAACGTATATGCCGGTAATTACGAAGCCGCCGCCGGCAGCGACATCGTGGTCATCACCTCCGGCGTGGGCCGCAAGCCCGGCCAGACCCGTATGGATCTGGTGAACACCAACGTCAACATCATCAAGTCCATCACCCCCAACATCGTGCGCACCTGTCCCGACGCCACTTACGTGATCGTGGCCAACCCCGTGGACATTCTGACTTATGTTTTCTGCAAGATGTCCGGCATTCCCGAGGATCGGGTCATCGGCAGCGGCACCCTGCTGGATACCGCCCGTCTGCGCGCCCGCATCGCGGAATATCTGTCCGTTTCCCAGAAGAACGTGCATGCCTACGTATTCGGCGAGCACGGCGAGACCAGCTTTGTGCCCTGGTCCATCGCGGAAGTTTCCACCATTAATCTGGAGGACTACAAGGATCTGATCAAGCTGAAGAAGGGCATCATGGTGGATCTGGACTACGAGGAGATCGACAAGTACATGCGTTCCTCCGGCGCCAAGATCATTGCGCGCAAGGGCTGCACCAATTACGCCATCGCCACTTCCGTGTGCGGCATCTGCGAATGCCTGTTCGGCGGCGTGAACGCGGTGGTGACGGTTTCCACCATGCTGCACGGCGAATACGGCCTGGACGACGTATGTCTGTCTCTGCCGGTGATGCTGGGCAACGGCCAGGTGCAGGGACGCATTATGCCCCGCCTGACCGACGAGGAAATGGAGAAGCTGCACTACAGCGGCAACGCCCTGAAGACCGTTATCAGCCAGCTGAATCTGGACTAATCAAGGCAAAAGCCACCAAAGTTTCCCCGGGGCAGAGCCTCCGGGGAAACAGGCGCGATTTTGGGAGGATAACAAATTATGGATTACCGCATTGAACGCGACTCCATGGGCGAAATGCAGGTGCCCGCGGATCGCTACTGGGGCGCACAGACCCAGCGCAGCAAGCAGAACTTCGTCATCGGCGGCGAGATCATGCCCCGGGAGATCACCCACGCTTTCGGCATTTTGAAGAAGGCGGCGGCCATCGCCAACAACGCCATCAAGCCCGAAAAGATGGATCAGACCCGGCTGAAGGCCATTTGCCAGGCCTGCGACGAAGTCATCGCCGGCAAACTGAACGACCACTTCCCCCTGGTGGTGTGGCAGACCGGCAGCGGCACCCAGTCCAACATGAACGCCAACGAAGTCATCGCCAACCGGGCCAACGAGATCCTGGGCGAGAAAAAGTGCCATCCCAACGATCACGTGAACATGTCCCAGTCTTCCAACGACACCTTCCCCACCGCCATGCACATCGCGGCGGTGCAGGCCATTGAGGACAACCTGTTCCCGGCCATGGACGAGATGATCGCCACCTTCCGCCGTCTGGAGAAGGAAAACGAGGGCATCGTGAAGACCGGCCGCACCCATCTGCAGGACGCCACCCCCATTCAGTTCTCTCAGGAGATTTCCGGCTGGCGCAACATGCTGGAGAAGACCAAGGCGCAACTGACCCTGGCCCTTTCCGGACTGAAGGAGCTGGCCCTGGGCGGCACCGCCGTGGGCACGGGCCTGAACTGCCCGGCGGGCTTTGCGGTGAAGGTGGCCGAAGAGGTGACCAAGATCACCGGCAAGCAGTTTGTGACGGCGGAGAACAAGTTCCACGCCCTGACTTCCAAGGACGATCTGGTATTTGCTCACGGCGCGCTGAAGGCGCTGGCCTGCAACATGATGAAGATCGCCAATGACGTACGCTGGCTGGCCAGCGGCCCCAGGGACGGTCTGGGCGAGATTCACATTCCCGAAAACGAGCCCGGCTCCTCCATCATGCCCGGCAAGGTGAACCCCACCCAGTGCGAATCCGTGACCATGGTGGCCGTACAGGTGATGGCCAACGACGTGGCGGTGGGCATGGCGGCTTCTCAGGGCAATTTCGAACTGAACGTGTTCATGCCGGTACTGATTTACAACTTCCTGCAGTCTGTGCGGCTGTTGGCGGATTCCCTGCGTTCCTTCAACAAGAACTGCGTCAGCGGCATCACCGCCAACCGGGAAAAGATGCACGACAATCTCTATAATTCCCTGATGCTGGTTACGGCGCTGAATCCCTACATCGGATACGACAACGCCGCCAAGACCGCCAAGAAGGCCTATAAGGAGAACATTTCCCTGAAGGAAGCCTGCGTGGCGCTGGGCTTTTTGACGGCGGAGAAGTTCGACGAGGTTTTCAAGCCCGAAGAGATGTGCTGAAAAAGGAGAAGGACAAAATGATTTACAGCTACTATCCGGGCTGCACCCTGAAGGACAGGGCCAAGCAGCTGGATATCTGCGCCCGCAAGTCCGCCGAGGCGCTGGGCATCACCCTGCAGGAGCTGCCCAACTGGCAGTGCTGCGGCGCGGTGTATCCCCAGGTCACCGACGAAATCGCCTCCCGGCTGAGCGCGGTGCGGGCGCTGCAGAGCGCGGAAGGCGGCAAGCTGGTGACCATGTGTTCCGCCTGCCACCACGTGCTCAAGCGCACGGCCTACGACTGGAACGCCGACGAGAACTTCCGCACCAAGGCCGCCAATTATCTGGCCGAGGACGGTGGATACGACGGCACCACGGAAGTGGTTCACTTCCTGGAGGTGCTGCGGGACGAGGTGGGATTTGACGAACTGAAGAAAAAGGTGGTCAACCCCCTGACCGGCCGGAAGATCGGCGCGTTCTACGGATGCATGGTGCTGCGGCCGGGCAAGGTTCTGGCCTTTGACGACCCGGAGAACCCCACCATCATTGAGGACTTCATCAAGGCCATCGGGGCCACGCCGGTGAAGTACCCCTATCGCAACGAGTGCTGCGGCGCCTACGTGGCGCTGGAGGACAAGGGATCCGCGGAGCATCAGGTGGACCGGGCGCTGAACAGCGCCATGGACGCGGGATGCGACGAACTGATCACCGCCTGTCCTCTGTGCATGTACAACCTGGTGGAAAACGCCACCGCCCACAAGCTGCCGGTGAAGTACTTTACCGAGCTGCTGGCCGAGGCGCTGGGCGTGAAGGAGGGCTGACAAGCTCATGGAAAACAACGCGAAGTTCCTGACCGAGACTGCTCTGCGCATCAGCGGCGTCAACCCCAGAAAGTGCATGAAGTGCGGCAAGTGCTCCGGCACGTGCCCCAATTACGACGCCATGGAATATCATCCCCATCAGTTTGTGGCCATGGTGGAGAAGGGGCAGATTGAGAAGCTGATGCAGAGCAAGTCCATCTACCTGTGCCTTTCCTGCATGGCCTGCGTGGAGCGCTGTCCCCGGGGCGTGGAGCCCGGCAAATTGGTGGAGGCCGTGCGGCTGATGCAGATTCGCCAGCAGGACAAAAACCACAAGGGCGCCCGGGACATTCCCGAATTCGCAGATGAAAGCGTGCCCCAGCAGCTGCTGATGGCCGCCATGCGCAAATACAGAAAGTAAGGAGAAAGACCACAAATGCAGAAAATCGGCGTATTCGTCTGCTGGTGCGGATCCAACATCGCCGCAACGGTGGACGTGGAGGCAGTGGCCGAGGCCGTAAAGAACGAGCCCGGCGTGGTGTTCTCCGCAAATTATCAGTATATGTGTTCCGCTGCGGGCCAGAAGCTCATTCAGGACGCCATCCACGAACATCACCTTACGGGCATCGTGGTGTGCTCCTGCTCTCCCCGCATGCACGAGGCCACCTTCCGCAAGACCGCGGAAAGCGCCGGCCTGAACCCCTATATGGTGGAAATCGCCAACATCCGCGAGCAGTGCTCCTGGATTCACAAGGATAAGGAAGAGGCCACCGCCAAGGCCATCGTGCTGGCCAAGGCCGCCATTTCCAAGCTGCGCAACGACACCCCCCTGCAGGCCGGCACCAGCGCGGTAACCAAGCGCTGTCTGGTTATCGGCGGCGGCATCGCGGGCATTCAGACCGCGCTGGACGTGGCCGACGCAGGTTACGAGGTGGACATCGTGGAACAGCGGCCCACCATCGGCGGGCGCATGGCTCAGCTGGACAAGACCTTCCCCACCCTGGACTGCGCGGCGTGCATTCTCACCCCCAAGATGGTGGAAGCTTCTCAGAACGAGAAGATCAACATCATCTCCTACGCCAAGGTGGAAAAGGTTTCCGGATTCGTGGGCTCCTTCAAGGCCACCATCCGCAAAAAGGCCCGTTTCGTGGACGAGACCAAGTGCACGGGCTGCTCTCTGTGCACCACCAAGTGCCCCTCCCGCAAGGGCAAGAACGAATTCAACATGAACCTGGACAACCGGGGCGCCATTTATATCCCCTTTGCTCAGGCCATTCCCAACGTGGCGGTGATCGACCCCGAGCAGTGCATTAAGCTCAAGACCGGCAAGTGCGGCCTGTGCGAAAAGGTGTGCTCCGCGGGCGCCATCAACTATAAGCAGGAAGACGAGCTCATCGAGCGGGAATACGGCGCCATCGTGGTGGCCACCGGCTTCAAGCCCATTGATCCTTCCCCGCTGAACGAGTTCGGATATGCCGACAACGCCGACGTGGTGACTTCCCTGGAGTTCGAGCGGCTGATGAACGCCGCCGGCCCCACCAAGGGCACCCTGCTGCGGCCCAGCGACGGCAAGCACCCCAAGACCATCGTGTTCATTCAGTGCGTGGGTTCCCGCTGCGAAGAAAACACCAAGCGGGGCAAGCCCTATTGCAGCAAGATCTGCTGCATGTACACCGCCAAGCACGCCATGCTGGTGCGCGAAAAGTATCCGGATACGGACGTGCACGTGTTCTACATTGACGTGCGTACCCCGGGCAAGAACTTCGACGAGTTCTATCGCCGGGCGGCCGAGCAGTACGGCGTGGACTATATCAAGGGCATGGTGGGCAAGGTCGCCAAAGAAGGCGACAAGCTCATGGTGCAGGGCAGCGACCTGATCAACAACGAACAGGTGCACATCGCCGCGGACATGGTGGTGCTGGCCACGGCCATCGAGCCCGACCCCACCGCCCGTTCCATCGGCACCATGCTCACCGCATCCATGGACACCAACGATTTCTTCACCGAGGCCCATCCCAAGCTGCGGCCGGTGGAATCCCCCACAGCGGGCATCTTCCTCTCCGGCGTGGCCCAGGGCCCCAAGGACATTCCCGAAACCGTGGCCCAGGCCGGCGCGGCGGCCAGCAAGGTCATCGGCCTGTTGGCCAAGGATCACCTGGTCACCAACCCCTGCGTGGCCCAGTCCAACGAACTGATGTGCAACGGCTGCTCCCAGTGTGAGAAGGTCTGCCCCTACGGCGCCATCACTTATGTGGAGAAGGAAGTCCGCGGCCCCGGCGTGCGCGAGGTGCGCAGAGTGGCCCAGGTCAATCCCGCCGTGTGCCAGGGCTGCGGCGCCTGCACCGTTACCTGCCCCTCCGGCGCGATGGACCTGAAGGGCTTCTCCAACAAGCAGATTCTTGCGGAGGTGGACGCGATATGCAGATGGTAAACGAAACTGGCTGGAAGCCCAAAATTGTGGCCTTCTGCTGCAACTGGTGCTCCTATGCGGGCGCGGATCTGGCGGGTTCCGGAAGACTTTCCTACCCGGCGGACATCAAGATTATCCGCGTGCCCTGCTCCTGCCGGGTGAACCCCCTGTTCATCCTGCGGGCCTTCGAACGGGGCGCGGACGGCGTGATTCTGTGCGGCTGCCACCCCGGCGACTGCCATTATACCAGCGGCAACTATTATGCCCGCCGCAGAATGACCATGCTCTTCTCCATGCTGGACTATCTGGGCATCGAGCGGGGCCGCACCAGGGTGGAATGGGTTTCCGCCGCGGAAGGCGCGAAGTTCTCCGCCACCATGAACGACTTTGCCAAGACCATTACCGAGCTTGGCGAAAACAGAAAGCTGGGTGATCTCAGATGCAAGAAATAGCCAAGAGAATCCGGGATCGCGCCGTGCAGCTGATGAACGAGGGCACCGTGGCCCGCGTGGTCGGCTGGGAAAAGGGCGAGGGCGAATGCGACTGGACCCCCGCGCTGTTTGAAAGCGTCCAGGAGATGGACGGTTTCGTGTACGGCGATTACGCCGGGGCGAACCTGAGCAAATACTGCGTGAAGATGAACAAGGCCGAGGGCAAGACCCTGGTGGTGCTGAAGCCCTGCGACACGCTGTCCTTCCGGCAGCTGATTCACGAGCACCGGCTGAACCGGGACAACTTCTATCTCATCGGCGCGGGCTGCAAGGGCATGAAGGACGAAAGCGGACTGCTGCTCAAGTGCAAGACCTGCAAGGGCAAGGACTTCGAAATCTTTGACGAGATCATCGACGACGAGGAATCCAAGCAGCCCACCGCCATCATGGACCGGATGGAGGGCGTGACGGCCCTGGAGAACGAGACCGCCCAGGAGCGCTTCGATTTCTGGCGCAACGAGCTGTCCCGCTGTATCCGCTGCAACGCCTGCCGCAACGTGTGCCCCGCGTGCACCTGCGAAAAGTGCGTGTTTGACAACCCCGCCTCCAGCGTGGCCAGCAAGGCCCCGGTGACGGATTTTGAGGAGAACGTATTCCACATTATCCGCGCCTTCCACGTGGCCGGCCGCTGTACGGACTGCGGCGAATGCAGCCGGGTTTGCCCCCAGCACATTCCGCTGCACCTTTTGAACCGCAAGTTCATTAAGGACATGAACGAGCTGTACGGCGAATATCAGGCCGGCGTGGGCGAGGAAGAGCGCACGCCCATGACCACCTACACCAAGACCGACGCCGAGCCCAGCATCGTGCGCGAAAGGGGGAACGCCTGATGACTTACCAGTTTCCCAAGGCGAACGCGGAAGCCATTGTGAAGGGCATTTTCCGGGCGGTGTACGCTCCGGTGGAGAAGGACGGCCTGACTTCCTTCGAGCGGTATGAAGCGGGCATGAACCTGGCCCTGGATACGATTCCCACCGACAAGTCCATGAAGGACGTGTTCTTTCCCCAGTGGGAGAACCTGATGCACTTCCGGGTGGAGGGCAAGACCATTGAGCTCACCGAGGAAGAGCGCTGCCATCAGGACTTTGTGATCTTCGGCGCACGGGCCTGCGACATTCAGGCCATGAAGGTGCTGGACAAGGTGTTCCTGGCCGATCCGGTGGATTCCTATTACGCCTCCCGCAGGGAGCACTGCACGCTGGTGGCCCTGGCCTGCGACAAGCCCGAGGATTCCTGCTTCTGCAAGAACTTCGGCGCGGACCCCGCCAGCCCCGACGCGGACGTGACCCTGTATCCCGTGGGCGACGATTATTACGTCCAGACCAACACCGAAAAGGGCGAGGCCCTGGTGAAGGAATGGAACCTGGACAAGGCCGAGGAAGGCCCCGTGGAATGGCTGAAGGGCGAAATCGGCAAAAAGTATGAGGAGCTGCCCTTTGCCCACCTGAATCTCAAGGGCTTCGACGGCGAGCACCTGAAGGAAAAGTTTGATTCCCCCAAGTGGAAGAAGCTTTCCATGGCCTGCCTGGGCTGCGGCAGCTGCACCTTCGCCTGCCCCACCTGTCAGTGCTACGACATCCGGGATTACGACACCGGCAACGGCGTTCAGCGGTATCGCTGCTGGGACAGCTGCATGTATTCCGACTTCACGCTGATGGCCGCGGGCACCCCCCGTCCCCACCAGCTGGAGCGTTACCGCCAGCGGTTCATGCACAAGCTGGTTTACTTCCCCGCCAACAACGACGGCATGTATTCCTGCGTGGGCTGCGGCCGGTGCATCAAGAAGTGCCCCATGCACCTGCACATTGTGAAGGTGATTAAGGCCCTGGGAGAGGAGGAGAGCAAATGATGAAGGAGCCTCTGGTGCCCATGATCGGCATCGTGACCGACGTGCGGGTGGATACCCCGGACGTAAAGACCTTCCGCGTGAACGCGCCCGGCGGCGGCAAGTGCTTTGAGCACATGCCCGGCCAGTGCGCCATGCTGTCCATCCCCGGCGTGGGCGAGGCGATGTTCTCCATCACCTCTTCCCCCACCAACGAGGAATATCAGGAATTTTCCATCAAAAAGTGCGGCTGTCTCACCAGCTGGCTGCACCAGATGGAGCCCGGCCAGATGGTGACCATCCGCGGGCCGTACGGCAATCCCTTCCCGGTGGAAACCGAATTGAAGGGACAGGATCTGATCTTCATTGCCGGCGGTATCGGCCTGGCGCCCCTGCGCAGCGTGATTAACTACGTGCGCGCCCACCGGGAGAATTACGGCAAGGTGGACATCGTATACGGTTCCCGGTCCAAGGACGATCTGGTGGATTATCCCGAAATCGAGAACGAATGGTGCAAGGAAGCGGGCATCAACGTGCATCTCACCATCGACCGGCCTCAGGAGGGCTGGGACGGACACGTGGGATTCGTGCCCAATTACGTCACCGAGCTGGGATTCGACCCCCAGGGCAAGGTGCTGGTATGCGGCCCGCCCATCATGATTAAGTTCGTGCTGCAGGCGCTGGACGGACTGGGCTTTGACCGCACCCAGGTGTTTACCACCATGGAGCTGCGCATGAAGTGCGGCATCGGCAAGTGCGGCCGCTGCAACATCGGCAACAAGTACGTCTGCAAGGACGGCCCCGTCTTCCGCTTTGACAAGCTGGGCGAGCTGCCGGACGAATATTAAACCGAACCGACCAAAACGGAGGATCGCGATATGGTAACTGTCTATCTGATGGGCAAAAAGTACGAAGTGCCCGAGGGACTCACGATCATGGGCGCGCTGGAGTACGCCGGTTATCAGCTGGTGCGGGGCTGCGGCTGCCGCAACGGTTTCTGCGGCGCATGCGCCACTGTTTACCGCATCAAGGGCGAGCGGGAGCTGCACGCGGCTCTGGCCTGCCAGACCACCGTGGCCGAGAACATGTATGTGGCCACCCTGCCCTTCTTCCCCCTGGAGAAGCAGGTATACGACATTGAAAAGGTGAAGCCCGACGCGCAGATCATGATGCAGCTGTATCCCGAGATTTATTCCTGCATCGGCTGCAACGCCTGCACCAAGAGCTGTTCCCAGGGCCTGAACGTGATGCAGTACATCGCCGCGGCCCAGCGGGGCGATTTCCACACCTGCGCCGAGCTGAGCTTTGACTGCGTGATGTGCGGCATCTGTTCCTCCCGCTGCCCCGCCGGCATTTCCCATCCCCAGGTGGCCGAGCTGGCCCGCCGGCTGAACGGCAAGTATCTGATGCCCGAAGCCAAGCACCTGACCAAGCGGGTGAAGGAAATCGAAGACGGCCTGTGCCAGGATGCCATGGAAGCCATCATGGCCAAGCCCCTGAGCGAACTGAAGGAACTCTACAACCACAGGGACATCGAGAAATAAAGGAGGCTGAGAACTATGGATTTCACTCCCGATATGCTCGCCTCCATGGCGAAGGTGGAAGCATCTCGCGATTATAACATCGCCCTGGAGCCCCGCCGCATGGACGCGGATGAAAAAGACGCCCTGCTGGCGGCCTATCATCCCGATTACCGTCAGGACGCTTTCGACACCATCAAGGTGGGCCCCAACGCCGGGGAAAAGTGCCCCAAGGAACTGCTGGCCCTTCTGGAGGCCAACAGCCGCCTGACGGAACTGAAGGTGGATCTGGACAAGATTGATTACGACGTGGACGTGCTGGTCATCGGCGGCGGCGGCGCGGGTTCTTCCGCGGCCATCGAAGCCCACGAGGCAGGCGCCAACGTGATGATCGTGACCAAGCTGCGCATCGGCGACGCCAACACCATGATGGCCGAAGGCGGCATCCAGGCGGCGGACAAGGAGAACGATTCTCCCGCCCAGCATTACCTGGACGTGATGGGCGGCGGACATTACGCCAACCGGCCCGAGCTGGTGGCCAAGCTGGTAACCGAGGGCCCGGCCGCCATCAAGTGGCTGAACGACCTGGGCGTCGAATTCGACAAGGAAGCCGACGGCACCATGATGACCACCCACGGCGGCGGCACCTCCCGCAAGCGTATGCACGCGGCCAAGGACTATTCCGGCGCGGAGATCATGCGCACCCTGCGGGACGAAGTGCTGAACCGTCAGATTCCCGTGGTGGACTTCACCGCCGCCATCGAGATCATCAAAGACGAGAACGGCCGCGCGGCGGGCGCTGTGCTGCTGAACATGGAAACCGGCAAGGTGCTGGTGGCCCGGGCCAAGGCGGTCATCATCGCCACCGGCGGCGCGGGACGCATGCACTATCAGGGCTTCCCCACCTCCAACCACTACGGCGCTACCGCCGACGGCCTGATTCTGGGCTATCGCGCCGGCGCGAAGCTTTTGTATCAGGATACGCTGCAGTATCATCCCACCGGCGTTGCCTTCCCCAACCAGATCTACGGCGCGCTGGTGACCGAAAAGGTGCGCTCCCTGGGCGCGAAGGTCATCAACAAGGACGGCGTGGCCTTTGTGCATCCTCTGGAGACCCGCGACGTGGAAGCCGCGGCCATCATCCGCGAATGCTCTCCCGACCGGAACAACGGCGTGGACGCCCCCAACGGCAAGGCCGTGTGGCTGGATACGCCCATGATCGACAAGATTCACGGCGAAGGCACCCTGGAAGCCCGCCTGCCCGCCATGCTGCGGATGTATCTGAAGTATGACATCGACATGCGGAAGGTGCCGATCCTGATCTATCCCACCCTGCACTATCAGAACGGCGGACTGGAAATCGACGCCAACGACGAGACCTGTGTGCCTGGCCTGTTTGTGGCGGGCGAAGCCACCGGCGGCGTGCACGGCCGGAACCGTCTGATGGGCAACAGCCTTCTGGACGTGATCGTATTTGGCCGCAACGCGGGCAAGGCCACTGCAAAGGCAATTCAGGGCGTAAAGCTGGGAAAGCTGACCCTGAAGCATGTGGACGAATACGCGGCGCAGCTGAAGGAAGCGGGCATCAAGAGCGATATCGTCTCTCCCAAGCTTCTGCCCAATTACGCTCGCGGACGGAAGAGCATCTAAGACGGATCCTGAAGCGAAATGGCGCGGCTCAAAACACCGCGCCTATCGCTTTATAGAATGTGGAGGCGTTCCCAATGGTTCTAGGCACCTATTTTGGCATTACGGGTATCACTTTTCTTCTATTCTGCGTGTTCGTCATCGCCTGCCTGGGTTATGCCCTGGGCCGGGTGACCATTAAGGGCGTGAGCCTGGGCACGGCGGGCGTGTTTGTGGTGGCGCTGCTGTTCGGCTGCTTCTTCTACAAGCCCCTCAGCGCACAGCTGCTAACCACGGCCAACAGCACGAATTACGCAAGCAACGCACTGAAGATCATCGAGAACATGGGCCTGGTGCTTTTCGTTACCGCCGTGGGATTCATTGCGGGCCCCAACTTCTTCGGCGGCCTGAAAAAGAACTTCAAGTCTTACATTCTGCTGGGCATTATCATCATCCTGTCCAGTTCCCTGGTGTGCGTACTGTGCGTGAAAGGATTCGGCTGCAATTCCTCCATGGCGGTGGGCATTCTTTCCGGCGCGCTGACCAGCACCCCGGCCTTCTCCGCGGCCAAGGAAACCGTGAACGCCGTGGCGGAAACCGCGGCGCAGGCGGCGGAGCTGGAGAGCATGGTGACCGTGGGCCACGGCATCGCCTATCTGTTCGGCGTGGTGGGCGTGGTGCTGTTTGTGCAGCTGGTGCCCAAGTTTGCCAAGGCCAACATGGCGGAAGAGCGGGCCAAGCTGCGCATCGTCAACGACGGCAGCCGCCTGAGCCGCAACGCGGGCAAGCGGATTTCTCTGGACGGCTTTGGCTTCGGCGCGTTTGCGCTGGCGGTAATCCTGGGCATGTGCCTGGGCTCCATCAAGATTCCCATGCTGAATTCCACCTTCTCCCTGGGCACCACCGGCGGCACGCTGATTATGGCCCTGGTGCTGGCCCACTTTGGACACATTGGGCCCCTGGACCTGAACGTGCCCAAGGCCACCCTGGAAGTGTTCCGCGAGCTGGGCCTGATGCTGTTCCTCATTGGCGCGGGCATTCCCGGCGGCGCGAAGTTTGTGGAACTGTTCCGGCTGGAGTACTTCCTGTACGGCGTTGTGATGACCCTGGTGCCCATGTTCGTGGGCTACTTCTTCGCCAAGAAGGTGCTGAAGATTTCCATGCTGAACAACCTGGGCTCCATCACCGGCGGCATGACCTCCACCCCCGCGCTGGGCACGCTGATCAACGTGGCGGGCACCGACGATGTGGCCTCCGCTTACGCGGCCACCTACCCCATCGCCCTGGTGTGCGTGGTGCTGGTTTCCCAGTTCATCATTCTGCTGTTCCCGTAAAAAAGGGGACAGGGAAAAAACCGTCCGAGGACATGATATGTACCCCCAATACTGGACAGTCAGTATTGGGGGTATTTATATGAAATA
>OLPR01002717.1_pt1 | contig 12655 bp, 6 predicted proteins | sample 1672761 | NCBI WGS metagenome assembly OLPR01 (sample SAMEA3136721, study PRJEB25190) | human gut metagenome | biome: human gut; feature: human-associated habitat; material: faeces | place: Austria | collected 2013 | reverse complement strand
CCGGCGAGCCCGCCTGCATCGCCACGGTGCTGCGCAACAACCTGCGCTACGACAACTACGAGATCCTCGAGAACGACTACGGTATCTCGCTGCGCGAGCTTGTCGCCTTCGCCGACGCCACCTATACCGCCGGCGAGCCGATCAGCCCGCTGATCAAAGCCATTAACGTCCTGCTTTTTAAGCTCGAGGGCCAGATTATCCAACGCCACCCCGAGTTCAACATGGCCGACCGCCTGCTGCTCGACAAGGTCGATCACGACGCCGGCACGGTCACGCTTGCCGACGGCAGCGTATGGCCGCTCACGACCAACGACTTCCCCACCGTCGATCCGGCGGACCCCTACATGCTCACGCCCGAGGAGCAGCACATCATCGACAAGCTCGTGTCCGAGTTTGTCACCGCCGATCACCTGCATCGCCACATCGATTTCCTCTATACCCACGGCTCCATGTATAAGGTCGCCAACGGCAATCTGCTCTTCCACGGCTGCGTACCGCTCAACGAAGACGGCACCTTTAGCAGCATGAACTGCCTGGGCACCTGGCACGCCGGGCGCGACTATTTTGATTTTTGCGACCATATCGCGCGTCGTGCCTGGCGCGTCGGCGACCGCGATGCCCTCGACTGGATGTGGTACTTGTGGATCGGCTTTAACTCACCCGCCAGCGGACGCGTGGTGCGTACCTTCGAGCGCGCCTACATTGCCGACAAGAGCACGTGGGTCGAGCCGATGGACCCGTACTATACGCTCACCACGTCCTCGTCCGTTTGCGACGACATCATGCGCGAGTTTGGCGTCGCACCCATGGCCTGTTCGCCGACGGGCCACATCATCAACGGCCACACCCCGGTCAAGACCACCAAGGGTGAGCAGCCCATCCGCGCCAACGGCAAGCTGCTGGTCATCGACGGTGGTTTCTGTCGCGCCTACCATCCCAAAACGGGCATCGCCGGCTACACGCTCATCTCGAGCTCGCGTGGTTGCCGCCTCAAGTCGCACCAGGCCTTTACCACCGTTGCCGAGGCGCTCACTCGCAACATCGACATCGAAAGCGAGACCAACCGCTTTGACGAGGCCAACCGGCGCCGCATGGTGAGCGACACCGATACCGGTGCCAAGATTCGCAGCCAGATCCAGGACCTGCGCCAACTGCTCGATGCATATAGAAACGGTGCTATCGAGGAGCGCGCCTAGCTCCGTCTGCGGGGATTGGCTAAACTTGCTGAGTTTGTCATCCCCACGGCGCTGCGGCGCCACCCTAAGGCAGGTACCATGCAAAAGCTCCTTGCGCAGATCATGAAGTTTGGCGTCGTCGGCGTCGTTGCCACCGTCATCGACTTTGGCATCATGAATCTGCTCCACTACGGTCTGGGTCTCAATATCCTGATCGCCAACACCAGCGGCTTTATCGTCTCGCTCATCTTTAACTACCTCGCGAGCATGAAGTACGTGTTTGCACACAAGGAGGGCATGAGCCGCCGCCGCGAGTTCATCATCTTTGTCGTGCTGTCCGTTATTGGCCTGGCGCTCAACGACGGTATCGTGCTGACGCTCAACGCCGGCCTGGGCCTCGAGGCCAATATCGCCAAGATTTGCGCCACCGCGCTGGTCATGGTCTACAACTTTGTAACGCGCAAGATCTTCCTGGAGGGCGAGCAGACCAAATAGCTCGGCCTCCTCGTTGCACTACGGGGCCCACGAATGACACATGTCGAGCGCTGTGTTGTTCGTGGGTCTTGCTCGTTTACGGAAAGATTTACAACGTTTGCGGATTACCTCTTGAATATTTGGCGAGTTCGTATAGTTCTTGCTAAAGACCTTACGTTTCCCATGCAAAAGCTCTAAAGTAACTCGTTGCTCGATTCATCAACGCATTGGATGTGATTACGTGCGCAAGGCACTGGCACAACCTCATACCAAGCAGTTCCTCAAGTTCGCTGTCGTGGGTCTTATCTCCTTTGGCATCGACTGGGGCATGCTTATTGCGCTCGTCGAGCTGTTCCACCTCGACTTTTTGATGAGCACCACGATCTCGTTTACCACGTCCGTCGTGGTCAACTACTGGCTCAGCATGAAGTACGTGTTCGACCATCGCGAGGGCATGAGCCGCAAGCGCGAGTTCACGATTTTCACCATCCTGTCGGTGATTGGATTGGGCCTCAACGACCTGTACATGTTTGTGGGCGTCACGTTTTTGAGCATCGGCTACCAGGCCATGAAGGCCATCGCCACGTTCCTGGTCACCTGGTACAACTACTTTAGCCGTCGCCTTTTCCTCGAGGGCGCGCAGTCGTAGCTTGTTCGACATTTGCTTGAAGGTATAACCGGTTGGAACTCTCGTTCCAACCGGTTTTTTGTTTGCCAAGAGACCCGGCAGCCCAGTTCCATTCGCATGAAAAACGGGCGGCTCGGATGTTTGTCCGAACCGCCCGCATGGCGTGTTACGTCGAGGCCTCTAGCCCGTTACGTAATACCAGACGACACTGTCGCCGTTGTGTAGGACGTAGTTGCTGCACGCCGTGTTGGGCGCCACGCCGTTGACGGAGTACATCCAGCCACTCGTGCCGCCGTGCTCCTTCTCGGCCAGGCCGCCGATAGCGGCGACATACGTGCCGTACGACGTGCCGCGCGCATTGATAGAAAGTCCCAACGCACACAGCGCGTCGTAAGGGGTTGCGCCTTCATTGAAGGTGAACGTGCCGCCAGACGAAACAGGATTGCCCACGGCACTCGATGTGACCGAAACCGTCACCGTGACGTAGCCAGACTGCTGCGAGCCGCCCTGATTGCCCGCAGAGGCGTTGCCACTGTTGGATGCAGACCCACCGCCGGACGCCGAACCGCTGCCCGAAGAAGAGCTCGATCCACCGGCGGATTCGGAGCCCTGTCCGGCAGACGTGTTGCTGGACTTCTTGCCGCCCTTGCCCTCGGACTTCTTCTCTTTCGAGTCCTTGTCCGAAGACTCGGAATCGTCCTTGGAGTCGGATTCGGCCGAATCCTTGGACCCAGAGCTCGCATCATCCGAAGATTTTGAGCCATTGACTCCAGTCTTACCCGAAGCGATAGTCGAGCCGGAAACCGACGCATCCTTGGCAACGACGCTCTCCCCTGTCACAGCCCGCGCAATCCAGTCGATGGACCATGCACCGCTGGTAGAGGGATGGATAAAACCCAACGAGACGATGATGAGTGCAACACAGGCGGCTGTCAGGACGCCGGCAAGCGCCTTGCGCCGAGGGGCGGACGCCGCCGAAGCGGCGCCCTTTTGCTTTGCATCGTCAAGCTGGATGAACGACGAGTCGGGTTGCTTGGACTCGGCGTCCTGTGGCTTATTGGACACAGCCCTCACCTACCGACGCTTGGTAAACACGAACACGCCGATGACCGCAAGCCCGATCACGCCGGCCGCAACACCAACGACGGCAAGCGGATTGAAGCCGGACTGCTGCACAGGAGCCTCAGCGGACTTCTTAGCGGTAGTCGCGGCAGCCGAGCCCGTATCGGACTTCTTGTCCTTCTTGTCGGACTTATCGGAATCCTTCTTGGAATCCTTATCGTCCTTGGTCTCGGTCGTGGTGGTCGTTGAGACCGGCTTCTGTCCAGGCGAAACGGCACCGCCGCCCTGCTTGCCACTCGTTCCGTTACCGGAGCCGGCGCCATTGCCAGAGCCGCCCGTGTTGCCATTGGAGCCACCGTTACCGCCAGGGGTAACGGCATTCTTGACCCACTTGGCATATAGCGTCATATCAGCCGTCACCGCAGCACTAAAGTTATATGCCTTGGTGCAGGCAGCATCCGTGTACCAGCCACCAAAGGTATAGCCTTCGCGTGTCGGGTCGGCAGGCTTGGCAACGGTCGAGCCGGAAGCAGGCGTCTGATCGACAGTCGCAGAGCCGCCCTGAGCATCAAACTTAACGCGATGGGCCTGGGACTTCACGCAGAACAAGTGTCCGGAATCGTTGGTGTAATACAGGTTACCGAACTCGTCGCACATCACCGAAGCCATGCAATAGTTGGCATATCCAGAACCGGGGACAAACACCTCAGTCGCCTCGGCATCGCCCAGCCTGTACATGTACACGCCGCCGCCCGAAGTGTAGTTGGGCCAGTTACCCTTGGCGCCGTTCAGGGTGAAGTACACATATGTTTCGCCGTTGCGGGTCGAAACGAGCGGCGTGCTCTTCGATTCGAAGCCGAGCTCTTCGCCATCGGCTTTCGCAATCTGCTTCACGCTCATATCGGAAAGATCGATGATCGAAAGCAGGCCCTTAGCCTTCCAATTGTTCGCAGTCGCACCGCAAATATAGGCATATTTGCCGCTAAACACAGGCGTTGAAGTCGAGTATGCGGCAAACTGAACTGCCGAGTCCTCAGTAATGGAACCATCGGAACCAATGATCAGCTTGTGCAACGTACCATCGTCGCGCGTGACCGCATATACATAGCCGTCATGAAGAACGAGTGCCGAACGAATATTGCCGCCAGACAGTTTAATCGAACCAACAAGCTTTGACAGATCGGCAGAGTACACGCGCACCTGGCCGAAATCTCCGCCGACAACGTAGTAGTCATTGACCATCAGGCCGCCAGACCAGTAATAACCTCCGTCCGCGACGGAGGCGCTACCGGCGATGGCGCCCGTGTGAATATTGATGCGCCTGACCGTACCGTTTTGCACGTCATTGTCAGACCAATAATCAAGGGTATTGATATAGACGTAATCGCCGTCAACGGTCAACGAAGACAGGTTCTGGTTCGTAAACGCATCGGAATACCAAAGCGTCTCAAACGTTTTCGCCGAAACAGCCTGCAGATAGCCACCGGAAAGCGGAATCAGGATGATACCCTGAGCAATAACGGGACGGCAGGTGCTATCCATGGAAGAGCCAAGTTCAAGCGATCGCACGACGGAACCCGTCTCGGGATCAACCTCGTTGAGGACCGCATTCCACGTCTTTTCATTCCACACCGAAGCGCCCGTGACAAGGTACACCTTTCCGTTCGCGACAATGGGGTCAGACGCAGAGGCGCTTGCGCCTGCCTTCTGCTGCTCTTCGGTTAAAAGGTTGAGCGCCCAGGAAGGCGTATCGGTCTTTGTCGTAGGCGTAAGGGCATCCGTTGCGGATCCCGAGCCACCGTTCGCAAAGCCATTCCATGCCGTATCGACATCGGGATGCTCAGCCCCAGGATTGGTGGCAGGCGCCGACGAAGGCTTCTGTATGCCATCGCCCTTAACGTAACGGAACTCGACGCAATCACCGTTCTTAAGGCAATAGCTCGAGGCGCCGAAGTTCGCAAACCCATTGTTTACGTAAAACGACCAGAAGCTGTACGGCGCGGCGCTCGTTGTGCCCAGCACGCGGCCATCGGGCATCGTCGCACTCGTAAGACCCAAGGCGTTTGCCTCAAGGTTCGTACAACCGGCAGCCGTCATAAGCTGCTCGAGCACCGACTCGGCCGTCGTGTCATCGTCGGCGGGAAGCGTAAGCTCGGTCAAGGGCACCACCGATTGCTCGGTGTAGTTGCCGTCGGCATCACTTGCGGAAACGCCCGTGACCTTGGCCGTTACCGTAATGGTCTTGCCCTCGTTCGGGTTGTCGAGCCCCGTCGTTCCCTTGACGTTTACCGTCGCAGAAACATCCAAGCCGGCAAGCACCGCGTAGTCCGAATTGTCGGGATAGCGCTCGGCATAACGGGCAAAACGCTCACTCTTCAGACGGCCGCTAATCGTGACTTTCGTGTTGTATTCGGGCCGAGTGAGGATAAGGTTCTCATGCGCGATAACCCTCGGTTTGCTCGACTTGAGCAAACGATAGGTGTTCTCCGTGCCACCGGGGAGCTCACTAAACACGAAGCCGTAATGTCCCGAAGCCTCTTCGGTGGAATAGCACCAGTTAACGCCGGTTCCTTGACCATACACCTTAAGCGGTGCATGCAGGCTTCCCGTTACATTGGAGGCATCCTGACCGTCAAGAATGCCCTGAGAGAAAGTTGACTTTGCAAGGCTCAGGTGGAACAACTCGGCATTGAGCTCGTCCTGATTCTGCGGAGAAATCGCAAAGTCGAGGGTCCTGCTTGCCGTGACTTCGGCGTTGGACTTATCGGTCACCGTAAGGGTGACTTTGGTCTTCGCCGCCTCGGCGCCAGGCAGCGGCTGATAGACCGTACCCTTGTAACCGTTAAACGTGATGTCATCGGTGCTGGCGGAGTACTCGACCTTATAGTACTTGCCGTCGATATTGAGCGTGCTCGTGCGCGGCATCTGCAGGTCGGCGGTCAGGCCATCCTTGTTGGCGACCGTGTCGGTGCCGGAGTACTTGATATTGTCGTAGATAAAGGCCGCATCGACCTTTGCCTGCAGGTCGGCCTTGTCGGATGCAACCTTATCGGGGTCGCCCTTGACAGTAACGGCATGCGTGGCCCCACCGGTCACCTTGACATCGGAGACGTTCGGCAACACCGAGACTTTGGCGGTCAGCGTGACCTCGCGGTTGCTCGACTTGCGCGCGACCTTGCCCGTGTAGTCGTCCCAGCCGTTGCCCGAAACAGACAGGGCATCGGTATCGGAGCTCGTCCACTCGACGGAGAACTTCTTGTTGGCGCCCGCCCTGTAAGGCAGCGTCAGATTCTGGGTAACGCTCTCGGCGGTATCGCCCGTGGCATAGCCGATGGAAAGCTGCTCGGCGGCGTTGTCGAGCAGGTCCTGAAGCTTGCCTTCGTCCCAAGCGATTTCAACAGTTTTAGTCGGCTTGTATTCAACCGACTTGCCATCACGCGAGAGCTCGAACGTAACGCTCGCGCGACGCAGCTGGTCAATGCTGTAGCCGCTAGACGCGTTGGGATCGAGATAGAAGAACGTGACATCGCCGTTAGTCTTATCGTACGTAGAGGAGATGCCGACCTCAGCGCCCTCATACGAAGAGCTGAAGCTGGCGGTCTTAGTCTTAACGTCGATATCATCAAAGCCGAGCTGCTTGAGCTGAGCCTTCAACGCGTCGTTGACGTTACCACCATCAGCGCTGTAGGCGACGCTTATCAGCGCGTTTTTATCGCTGAGCTTCTGAACAGCAGCCTCGAGCGAACCGGCCTTGATGACCTTGTTGGCCGAGACGACCTCGACCTTGGAAGAGCCACTCGCAGCAACAGCCTTAAGGTACTTGTTACCGGCCGTATCGGGAACCTGGATCTTGGCACCCGTTACTTCGAGCTTGGTCCAAGCATCATCCGCGGCATCCTTAGAGTCGGCGGCGTACCAAGAAATGTCGGCGTTACCGACAGAGAGTTTGACGCCGTTGGTGGTCGAACCGTCGACACGCTTGGCGTATACATCAGCGGAGACGCTATCGCCCGCGACAAGGTTGGTCGACTCGCTCTGGAGCGGAGGTGCGGTCACGACGCGCAGCAGGTTGTACTCCCCCGCCGGCAGCACCGTGCCCTCAGAGGTCCACGTAACGGTGTTATCGAGCGCCGAGGCCTCGAGCTTGAGCGACTTGCCCACAAGCGTATCGGTGATGGTCAGAGCGCCGGTGGAGGCGTCAAGGTTATCGGTGACCTTGACCCAATTGGCGTCATCGGCGCCCTTGGTGTACCAGGTGACGGTGAGCTTGGCGTCCTCGGGCAGGGCCGAATCGGACCAGCTCGAAGAGTCGGGGATGCGAACCTTGGGCGTGAGCGTCGTGCCCACATTGAGCGTGGCGCTCGTGGCCTCAGCGGGCTTAACGGACTTGAGCGTGTACTGGCCGGCAAGCGTCACGGGACCCATGGGGTCAACCGAGGTGGTGCTGCCGTAGTACTTCTTCTGTGTGCTCTTAACGGAGTTTTCACTCGTGGCGATCACGCGGATGTACTTGCCCACCATATCGGCCGCAACCGTATAGGTGGCAGAGTCGGCGGCACCGTCGATATTCTTGAACGCGGCGTCGGACGTCGACTTGGCGTCGGCGTACTGCCACTGATAGTGAACGGTATCGGTAGATCCAACGTTCGTGTAAGAGTTGCCCTTGGTCGCCTTAGCCGTGAGCACGTTGCCCACATGCACGGCCCCAGTAGAAGAAGCGCCCTCGACCGTAACGCCGTACAGCTCGACCGCGCCGGCCTCTGAAACAGGGCCAACGGCAACGTAAGGAGTAGTCTCGCCAGAAGCGCTCGTAGCTTTGGCAACGAGGTATTTGCCAAACAGGTCAGCCGTAACCGTAAAAGTACGACTCGTTGCCCCAGTGATTTTATTGGTGCAAGCGCTAACGGAACTCGAGTCGCCGTAGTACCACTGCCAGGAAACACGAGGGTCCGCGGAGACGTCCGTTGTACCCGACTTTGCCGTTGCAGAAATCACATCTCCGGCGTAAACCTTACCGCTCTTATCGAGGGTGACGCTCGAAACGCTGACGCTATCGGCGGCGGTGACCAGAGTCGTCCCGCGATTAGCATATGAGTCGCCACCCGCTTTAGGTGTCACCACGCAACGGACAGACTTACCGGCATACTCGGCAAGCTTTAGGGTCTGCTCAGTAGCGCCGGGAATATCGGTGTAATCCGAGTCTTTCCTGCTCTGTTTAGGACCCTCTTGCCACTGATAACTGAGATCGGATGAATCAATTTCGGTCCTAGTCCCATTAACTTTTTGAAAGGCATGGACCAAAATCGTATCCGACGTAGTGTAACCGGCATAAGACTGCTTGCCAGTCGATAGGTTCTCGAACGTTAGAGAGAAAATCGTAAGTGCGTCATCGCTCTGTACCGCGACGGCGCTGCTCCCCGCTGCGCTCTGGACAGCACTCGGCTGCGGTGCGCTCGACTGCTCGGAGGTCGCAACGGTACCGGAAGACGCAGCGGCATCCGTACCGGCAGCATCGGCGTCACCCTCGCCGGCAGCCTGCTCCTCCGCCGACTTCGTCTCCGCAGTCTGCGTCACGGCCTCGGCAATGCCCTCGGCGCCCTCAGCCCAAAGTTGCGCCGGCGTGGTACCAAAAGCCATGGCAAAAGCCAGGAACGCCACCAGACCGCGCTTGGCTACGCCACGGACAATCGCTCCATGACGACGCCACGAGGCGCGCTGGCACTCGTCCTCAAACATATCCATTTGTCTCCTATTGTCTGCACTTGAAGCATTGCCCAGCGGCTGCCCCACGTCATCGCGCACATTGCGCTCGAGTACCCCCATCGGGGTCCCCCTTCCCTCCAGAGCCCAACGCGTACCGGCGGCTTTCGCCACGGCCGCGCACAAGATGGGAGGCGATCCGACTTAACCTTACCGACCCGGGCGCGCCGTCCGATCTGCGGCGCGAACATCCCGGGCCAAGAGGAATTACGGTTACTGGTACAGCCGGGGACTTGCACCCCGATTCTCCCAAACGCGCAGGAAAACCGCGCATTCGTGCGTCTCCGCACCACCATCTAGGCCATCGATTATTACTGTCAGTATGGTAGCACGCAAAAGGGCCCCGCACGCAGGCGAAGCCCAAGGTAAAAGCTATGGTTTGCGATAGGAAAGACTGTCGTCGGACCTTGCAAGAACAGCCCGTTTCAAAACTATGCCGGATTACGGGGTTGATTCAGCACTTCGCAACCATATCTGCCGTTTTCGAAAACCAACGACTCATCTACCTGCGGTTTTAAAAGTGCGAATTTCGGTATGCTCGAGGTTCGGCACTCCAGCCCCGTAAACCGGCATAGTTTTGTTCGGACCAGCCCACGCCGGCGCGACGCGAGGCAAAATAACCCGTTTCCCCCGACCCCGGAAAATCGTTAACGCTTGCCGCCGTGGCTGTTGCGCCAGATCTCGCGGCCCAGCATCAGCGCCAGCACCAGCGCACTCACGTAGCCCATAAAGCCAATGACCGGGATACCAAACACAACCGGCTCGATGCGCGCGTAGTACACCACCGACGAACCGATAAACAGACCAGCGATCACAATTGCCATCGACATGCGGTCGATAATTCCGCCCAGCTGTCGCAGCGCCTTATCGCTGCTCATGATCTGCGTGTTCACCTTAAGCTGGCCGCGCGTGAGCATGCGCGACGCCAAGCCCAGATACTCGGCCGCCTCGAGCGAGCCTTTTGCCGCTCGATAGCTGCTCGCGGCAAGATCACGCCCCATATCGCGCACGCGCGCATAGGTGCTCCTCTCGTTTTTGATATGCGTCTGGATGATCTGGATCATGTTGACGTTGGGCATGTACTCGGTCAGCAGGCCCTCGAGCGTCACCATGCCGCGCGCGAACATTGTCACCACGCTCGGCAGCTCAACGTCGTTTTTGCGCGCCAAGTTTAGCAGCGAGGTCAAAAACTCGCCGATATCAAGATCCTTAAGGTCAAGACCCGCAAAGTCGGCGACGATAAAGTCCAAGTCGGACAAAAAGGCCGAATGGTCGAGCTCGGCCGAATCGCCGCGCGTCACGGCAAAGCGCATGAGCGAATCCTTGAGCTTGGGCACGTCGCCCTCGGCCACGGCAAAGATCATATCCTTGACGATACCGCGGTCGTGGCTCGACATACGCCCGACCATGCCCAGGTCGATAAAGTAGACGATGCCGTCCTTGAGGATGATGTTTCCCGCATGCGGGTCGGCATGGAAAAAGCCGTCATCGAGCACCTGCGTCGAGTAGTCCTCGACAATCGCGGCGCCAATCTTTTCCAGGTCATAGCCCTCGGCCACCAGGCGCTCGGGATCGGCAATCGAGATGCCGTCGACGTAATCCATGACCACGACATGCTCGGTGCAAAGGTCCAGATAGGACTTGGGACACGATACGCCATGGACGCTCTTATGGAACTCATAGAAATCGTTGAGGTTTTTGGCCTCGGCCAAAAAGTTGGTCTCCTCGCGAAACGAGGTCCACAGCTCTTCGACCACGCCGTGCAGGTCAACAAACTGATCGGTGTTGACGAACTTTGAGACGATGCGCACCACCGAGCGAATGATATCGATGTCCTGCGCCATGACCTGTTGCGCGCCGGGGCGCTGCACCTTAACGGCCACGTCCTCGCCGGTCACCAGGCGGGCACGGTGTACCTGCGCGAGCGACGCGCTACCGAGCGGGTTGGGGTCGATCGCGTCGAACATCTGCCCCAGGCGCTGGCCGTATTCCTCTTCTAGACAGCGGAGCACTACCTCATACGGCACAGGCTCTACGTCGGAGCGCAGGCGACGCAGCTCGTCGCAAAACCGCTGCGGCAAAATCTCGGAACGGTTAGCCAGAATCTGCCCCATTTTGACGAACATGGGACCGAGCTCTTCAAGCAGACGACGCAGGCGCACCGGCGTAAGGTTGTCCCACACGTGATACTTTTTGATCAGGCGAACGATCTGCCCAATGCGTTCGCGGCGGCCCGCCGGCGTGAGCTGGTATTCCTCGTCCGGCGCCATCGCGTCGGGCTCTTCGGGGACCATATCGACAGCGCGTGGCTTCTTGCGAACGCCCGAGACGGCGGCCTCGACCTCATCGACAACCGACGTCTCGTCGCCCAAGGGATCTAGATTGTTGTAATCGGTAGTGGAATCTGCCATCTGCGCTGCTACTCGGCCTCTTCGGTGTCCTCTGCATCGTCGGGCTCAACGGACTCGACGGGCACCGAGGTCACGTTATCCTCGACCGAATCGACGATGTCGCGCACATGGGCCAAAAAGGCCGTACGCTCGGGGGCGGTCATAACGCGGACGCGGGCCAGGATGAGCTCATCGAGCACGCGCTGTGCCGCGGTCTCGCCCTGCATGCCCAGGCGCTCGGTGAGGTCGGAGATGGTGCCGCCGGCCTGCTCGAACATGTCGGACACGCTGCGGGCGATATCGGGGGCGCCTGCGTCCTTGCGGACCTGCTCGCCCTTGGTATTGAGGTCGTCGAGAACCTTCTTGCCGCCCTCGACGGCAACGGCGGCGGCGCCGAAGCCCACGTTGATGGCACCGTTAACAAGCTGATCGAATTTCATAACCATGGTTGGCTCCAATCGTGAACAACTGCAATGGCCTTCTTGTACCCAAGATTGGGCGAACGACACAAAATCGTTTTACCGCCAAGATAGGAATCGAGCGGGGCAAAGCCTTTGACGGCGTTTGCCCCGCTCGTTCGCTGCAGGGTTGTCTTTATCTCACGTTATCGTTCATCGCGAAGGAATTCTTCATGGCACAGCTCGTGGTGTAGAGCACCTTGCCCAACAGAGCATCGGTCTCCACGCGCACAAGCTCGGCAAAGGCCTCGTTGGCGCGGGCGAGCTCGGCGGGCACCTCGGCCTCGGGCAGCTCGGCTACGACAGCGTCAACATCGTGAATCTGCTTGTGGCCCATGCCGCCGACCTTCTCCTGGTAATCCTCGACCGCGCGACCGCACTCGTGGAAACGGACATCGGCCAGGGCGCCGATCAGGCGATTTGCCCAATAGAAATTCTCGGACGTCACGCGAACCTGCGTGTCGGCATAGTACTCAGGCATGGTCTCGACGTTGGCGTACAGCGGCACAAGCGCGTTAAACGAGTTGGAGCCAAAGGCCATCCACTGCACGGCGCGATACGCCGGCTGCGCATAGGGGCGCAGCTGCAGCACGGCGAGCTGACTGTTGCGATTGATGCCGATAGGACGATAGGCGCCGCGTGTGGCGGGTGTACCCTTGCTGCCGTAGCAGTCGTACTCCGTGCCCTGGTAGTGGCTCGAAAGCACGT
>OLPR01002713.1_pt1 | contig 12675 bp, 11 predicted proteins | sample 1672761 | NCBI WGS metagenome assembly OLPR01 (sample SAMEA3136721, study PRJEB25190) | human gut metagenome | biome: human gut; feature: human-associated habitat; material: faeces | place: Austria | collected 2013 | reverse complement strand
TTGACGATATAGTTTCTGACGTTCAGGATCGTCGATTCCTTGGCGCATGTATTGCAGCATATACTGATAGGATGTTTGTGCTTGTTCCAAACGGTTACGGAGTGGCCAGTCACCGCTGTTCCAAAGAAAGGCTTCCAGTTGGGATTGCGCTTCCTTCAGCCGTTGCTGCTTGAGTAGAGCGACAATATGCTGATATTGCTCTTGTATGGCTTGTTCGTTCATAAATCAGTATCTTTTGAGGTATGTATTCTACAAAACTACAAAAAGAATGCCAAAAAGTTCGGAATTTCTCATTTTTCATTTTTAGAAACGAACTTGCAACTGGGCTTGAAGCAGGTTTGAATTCTCTCCTTTATGGCGGTTACAGTATGTATACTGGGCTTGCAGACGGCATTTGGGATAGAACCAATACTGTACACCTGCTACATAATTGGTCTGTTTATCGGAAATAGTTTTATTTTTGTTGAAATAGTCATAAGAGGCTATTACGTCAAATTTGGGAAGCACATGGGCAGATACGGTTGCATAGTAACCATCACTTTTAACGTGTCCGTCTTTTCCAGCCAAGTATTCTGTACGTACATCTACGGATTTTGTTTTGATGGTAGCACCTGCCGACCAGCGGTTTCGGGCGTAATTCTCTCCTATGGCTATATCCGGATTAATGGAAGAAACGGCTACGGCGCATCCTTTTCCTTTAACAAAAGAACCGCCGACGGACAACCATTTCAATGGATGTACCATAAGGCTGCCTACAATGTCTTTTTGATTGTTTTTGTCTTTTAGGTTGATGCCTTGTCCGTTCATGATGGCAAGGTTATAAGTCATCAAAGAGTTAAACAAGTCTCCATAAATTAGTAATCCCATATCACGACCGCTTGCAGAGCCATACAAGGGATCACTGCCATTGATACCGGCCAGGTAATTGACAGCTTGAGAATAACAGTTTATTAATTCGACAAAGCAGGGAGACATTGGGTTCTCAATGGTATACATGGTTTTGAACTGTCCGATACGTGCTGTGAGTTGAGGGAGAAAACGGTATTCCGTGTAGGCTTCCAAGATTTTCCCGGTATTGGCAAAGCTGTACATGAAGTAAGCCGACCATTTATCGGTGATTTTACCGCGTGCCATAAAGATAACTCTCTTTATATCAAAAGTATTGCTGGTACCTTCGCCCGCATCATCGTATGTATATCCCACTTGGGCATAGCCGGAGAGGGAAATGCGGTCTTTTAAAGTGTTGACTACATCATTCAGACAAGCATTTTGTGCTTTCAGGATGCATGTGGCTGATAAAAGGATGCAGGATAGTAGAATTCGTCTCATTATTAGGGATAAGGATAGTATAAAAAAGGCAACCCTTTTTTCAAAGAGCTGCCTTTGGATGTTATTTTACTTGTTTTTATTCGTTGATAGCAGCGATACCCGGAAGAATCTTTCCTTCGATTGCCTCAAGCAATGCACCACCACCGGTAGATACGTAAGACACGCCGCTTGCCAAGCCGAACTTGTTGACACAAGCTACAGAGTCACCGCCACCTACGAGTGAGAAAGCACCGTTCTTGGTAGCTTCTACGATAGCTTCGCCTACAGCACGTGAACCGTGAGTGAAGTTCTCGAATTCGAATACACCCGTCGGACCGTTCCAAAGGATAGTCTTGGAGTTCTTGATGACATCTGCAAAGATCTTTTCAGTCTCAGGACCGATATCAAGACCTTCCCAACCGTCAGGAATTTCGTCAACCGGGCAGAACTTGGTGTTGGCATCGTTGGAGAAAGAATCTGCAATCTTGGCATCAACAGCTAAAACAAGGTTTACGCCTTTTTCTTTTGCTTTCTTCATCAGGTCAAGAGCCAAATCCAGTTTGTCATCTTCGCAGATAGAAATACCGATTTTGCCGCCCATAGCTTTAGTGAAAGTATAAGTCATACCACCGGCGATGATCAGGTTATCAACCTTACTCAGCAGGTTTTCGATGATTTCGATTTTAGAAGAAACTTTAGAACCGCCCATAATAGCAGTGAACGGACGTTTGATATCGTTCAATACTTTATCTACGGCTTTCACTTCTTTTTCCATCAGGTAACCGTCGGAAATGGGGGCAGCCTCCGCCGCTCCGGCCCGCAGCGCACGCTCCGGGTCGATAACCTTGCCCGCGTCCTTCATGCCCAGCATCCATTCTCCCTGCATCAGCCTGCGTCCCCGGAAGAACCGCGGCACGCCGAATTCCACTTGAATCACGCCGCCGGTCTGGGGCAGGCGGAAGACGCGCCATTGACCGCCGTCCCGGCCGTCGGAAACCAGCGCCTTCAGCCGCACCGGGCGCTGCGCCGTGTTTTCCTCCACGAAGAAGCGAACCTTGCCCTGTCGTGCTGCCTCCGCGTCTTCCCGCAGCACGATTCGACCGCCGCCCGCCTGGAATTCCGCCCGGCAGGAACCGAACATGGGCGCCAGCAGGGTGTCTCCTTCCTGCGCAAAGCAGAACCGGGCCCCCATGGCCATGCCCTCGCCGCCCCGCATGCTGCAGCACCAGGGCGCTTCGTAAATATGCACCAGCAAAAGATCGCCGCTGCCCCCTTCTCCGGCGCAGCTGTCGCAGCCAAAGCCGCCGTTGGGCCGCTGGGCCCGGCATACGCCGTTGATCCAGATGGCCCGGGCCGTCAGGGCATAGTCGGTATCCCCCGTGTATTCAAACAGCCGCTGGGCCACGATGAAGGAATCGATAATGGCGCAGGGCTCCGTCCATTCGGGCCGACCGAACCAGTTGCGGTTGGCATAAGTGGCCGTCATGCCCTTTTTCAGGTACAGATCAAAAATTTCCCTGGCCGCGTCCAGATACGTCTCCTGTCCGCTGACCCGATACATTCTCAGAATGGCCCGCAGCGCCGTGAGGGTGGCGTGGGTCTGGGCCTTGATGCCCGCCAGGTCGATGCTCCTGAACCGCTGGAACATCTCCTCTAGCAATTCGCCCAGCCGGGTATCCCCGGTGATCTCCCACAGGCGGCTCAGGCCGTCCATGGGAATAAACACGCAGCCGGTGTCCGTGGAAAGATGCCAGCCCCGAATCACGCAGGAAACGTTGCCTGCCGCTGCGCCGCCGCCGGTGCGTTCCGAAGGATCCGTGGGATAATCCTGCATCCGTCCCCGCAGGGGCAAAAACAGGTTTTCCGCCATGCGCCGGGCCAGTTCCAGCACCTTTTCATCTCCGCACCAGGCGTAGTATTCGCACAGACCCCTTAGCAGCCAGCCGTGGCCGGAAAGCTGCTGTTCGTCAAATTCGCCGTCGGGCAAAATCCCCTTCAGATAGCCTTTTTCGTTGAGATTGCCCTCCAGCGCCGCCACATTGGCCTTCAGATAGGGGCTCTCCTGCCCCGTCAGCCGGGTCAGCATCGTCTGGGCCAGAATGGCGCGGCCCTCCCAGTCCCCGGGCCAGCCGCTGACGTCGGCGGAGAAAATCCGCTCCGGCCGATAATCCGCGGCGGTCATGCGCCCGCAGAGCAGCGCCGTGCGCGCCCCCAGATCCCCCAGGGGCCGAATGCTTTCGAAAGAAATGTACTTCATCCTGCTTCACCGTTCTTCTTTTATTTGGGGTCGTGAATTCCCTCCGGGGTAAAGGCGATCATGGTCTCGTTCTTTTTCACCACCTGCCCGCCGATGCGGCTGGTGGGCAGATTTTCCGGCATGGGCTGGGGCGTATAATTCCCGGAAATCAGTCCCTCCATCAGTTCGATGGCGTCCGAAAGCACGTTATCCTTCAGGGGAGCGCCCAGGGGGCGGTAATCGTGGTGGCCATTGTAAATGCCGTCGTACCGGGCGCTCATTTCCCGAAGGTGCTTCAGCCCCCGGCAGGCGGTTTCCACGCTGACAAATCCCGGATTGCCGCTCTTTCCGGTAATCAGCAGGTTACAGTTCAGCGCGTCCCCTGCGAACAGACAGCGGCTGTTTTCATCCAGCAGCACCATGGAGCCCGGGGTGTGTCCGGGACAGGCGTAAGCCGTCACCACGCGCCCGCCCAGGTCGAATTTCTGGCCGTCTTCCATGGGAATGCGCTTCACCAGCGCGTTCCATTCCACAATGTCCGCCTCCGTCCAGGGATAATACCGGTCCGGGTGCAGTTTGGGAAAAATGGCGGCGTAGCCTCTCCGGCTTGCAATGTCGGCCTGCGGGTCGAAGATGGGGAAATCGGCTTCATTCATGAAATATTCACCAAACTGCCCCGCGCCGCCGGTGTGGTCCCCATGGCCGTGGGTCATAACCAGCGTAAGGGGCTTGGCGGTTAATTTTTGTATCATGGCCTTCAAATCGCCGATGCCGATGCCGGTATCGATCACCAGCGCCCGCTCCCGGCCTTCCAACACAAATACGCTGCCGGTGTCAAAAATATCAATTTCCCAGGTGCCCGGGGCAATTTGAACCACGGGATACAGCGTCGTCATCTCCATCTGTCCTTTCTCTCCCGTTTTTTCCTGCATTTTTTGCTGCTTCTATTCTATCGCAACCGGGGTCCGTCGTCAACTATGCAGGATCGGCTTCATCTTAGGTAAACTTTATGTGGGGAACAAAAACTAAACAGAAATAGCGCTTGACAAGCCCCGTTGTGCGTGTATAATAACACCATCGAATTACTTTTTATGCGTTGGGAGGCGTGCAGCTTATGTTGAAAAACTTGCATTTTGCACCTGCCCAGCGTCAGACTGCAACTGGCGCTTCTTGTAGTGCCGCTCAGTCTGCAAAGTATATCGCCCTGTGCGCAGTCGCCTGCCTGGCGTCTGCGTTTGTTTTTGTTGTGGGCGTATTGAACGCTGCCTTCCTGCTGGCCGTACGAATTATGGTGTTCGTCCTGGTTCTTATGGTCCTGGTACTTTTCGTACCAGGAAAAAGCATCCCGGAAGGTCAGCCGGTTTCCATTGCATAGAATGCAAAGGCCGGGGCACCGCCAGGATGCGGGCCCCGGTTTTTTGTATATAAGGTGCTTCGGCACCGCAAAACAAAAGGAGGAAATTCCAGTGAAAAAGGTTCTGTCGATGGTTCTCGTTCTCATGCTCACTTGCGTTCTGTGCGCTTCTGCCGAGCAGACTCTGGTGATCGGCGGCACGGGCCCCCTGACCGGAGACTACGCCACTTATGGCACCTCCGTCCGGAACGGCGCCACGCTGGCTGCGGAAGAAATTAACGAAGCAGGCGGCGTCAATGGAATCCTGTTTGATGTAAAAATGGAAGACGACCAGGCCGACCCCGAAAAGGCCATCAACGGCTATTCCATCCTGGTGGACGAGGGCATGCAGGTAAGCCTGGGCGCCGTTACCAGCGGCGCGTGCCTTTCCCTGATTGAAGAAGCGCAGGTGGACGGCATGCTGGTGATCACTCCCTCTGCTTCCCAGAAGGAGTGCGTGCAGTATGACAACTGCTTCCGCGTATGCTTCACTGACCCCATGCAGGGCGTTTACGCCGCGGACTTCATTTCCGATAACGCCATCGCCACCAAGGTCGCCATCATCTACGACAAGTCCAACGACTACTCCGTGGGCATTCACGACAATTTCGTGAGCCGCGCCGGCGAAGTGGGCATCGACGTGGTGACCGACCAGGCCTTCACCAGCCAGAGCAACATTGACTTCTCCGTGCAGCTGCAGGCCGTGAAGGATTCCGGCGCCGAGCTGGTCTTCCTGCCCATCTACGCTCAGGAAGCCGCCTACATCCTGACCCAGGCCAAGTCCGCGGGCATCGAAGCCACCTTCTTCGGCTGCGATGGTCTGGACGGCATCCTCACCAAGATCGGCGAAGGCAACACCGATGCCTGCGAAGGCGTTATGCTGCTGACTCCCTTTGCCGCCGACGCTCAGGACGAGAAGACCGTAAACTTCACCACCAAGTATAAGGAACAGTTCGGCGAAACCCCCGACCAGTTCGCCGCCGACGCCTATGACGCCGTGTACGCCATCAAGGCCGCCATGGAACAGGCCGGCATCACCGACCTGGACGATCCCGACCTGAACGAGAAGCTCATCAGCGCCATGACCGAGATCACCGTAGAGGGCGTGACCGGCACCATGACCTGGGATGCGGAAGGCGAGCCCTCCAAGAGCGCTACCGCCGTGGTCATCAAGGACGGCGCTTACGTGGCCTATTCTGCGCAGTAATTCCTTCTCAAAGTTTCATCCATCGTTTCCTGCCGGGCGGGAGTTCGCCTTCCGCCCGGCGCACCAATCCAAATAAGCGGAGTTGATCTTTGCCATGGGTACTATTACGAAACTTCTTGAAAGCCTGCTGAGTGGCCTGAGCCTGGGCAGCATTTACGCCCTGATTGCACTGGGCTACACCATGGTTTACGGCATTGCAAAAATGCTGAATTTCGCCCATGGCGATATTATCATGGCCGGTGCGTTCTCCATCATCGTGTTTACCGCCACCTGCGGCCTGCCCCCCATTGTAGCGATTCTGCTGGGCATTGTCTTCTGCATGCTGCTGGGCGTCACGGTGGAGTTCCTGGCCTATCGTCCCCTTCGAAAGGCTTCTCCCCTGGCGGTGCTGATCACCGCCATCGGCGTAAGCTACCTTCTGCAGAACGTGGCGCAGCTACTCTTCGGCACCAGCGACACCGAATTCCCCATCAGCGTGGGCAATTCCGCCCTGGCCCTGGGTTCCGTCAGCGTGAAGTACTCGGTGCTTCTGACGGTGGCGGTCACCGGCGCGATCATGATTATCCTGACGCTGTTCATCTCCAAGTCCCGCACGGGCAAGGCCATGCGCGCCGTATCCGAGGATAAGGACGCGGCCGAGCTCATGGGCATTAACGTCAACCGCACCATTTCCGTCACCTTCGCCATCGGTTCCGCCCTGGCTGCGGTAGCCGGCCTGTTCTACGGCATGGCTTACCATTACGTAGGCGCCACCACCGGCGCCATGCCCGGCATCAAGGCCTTCGTGGCGGCGGTATTCGGCGGCATCGGCTCCATCCCCGGGGCCATGCTGGGCGGCATTTTGCTGGGCATCATCGAAAAGCTGGCCCAGACCTATATTTCCACAGAACTTTCCGACGCCATCGTCTTTGGCGTGTTGATCCTGGTACTCATCGTCAAACCCACCGGTCTTCTGGGCAAAAAGATTTCCGAGAAAGTGTAGGTGATTCGCAATGAAGCTGAAAAAAGCAACTGTGAACAAGCTCATCACCTACCTGATGGTGATTGGCATGTTTACCGCCATTTATATTCTCAATGAAGGCGGCTATCTGAGCCGTCAGCTGCAGAAGATGCTGGTGCCCATCTGCATCAACATCATCCTGGCCATTTCCCTGAACATCACTGTGGGCTTCCTGGGTGAACTGACCCTGGGCCACGCGGCGTTTATGTCCGTGGGCGCTTATTCCGGGTGTCTTTTCTCCATCGCCATGAAGGAAACTTTGCCCATGGCGGCCCGGTTCCCCCTGGCCATGCTGGTGGGCGGTCTGGTGGCCGCGGTGTTCGGCATTCTGGTGGGCATTCCCGTTCTGCGGCTGCGGGGCGACTACCTGGCCATCGTTACCCTGGCCTTCGGCGAAATCATCCGCAACGTCATTCTGAACATTGATTTCTTCGGTGGCGCTTCCGGCCTGAAGGGCACGCCCCGGGATTCCACCTTCCTCATCGCCGCCATCGTGGTGCTGATTACCATGTTCGTGGCCATGAACCTCCAATCCTCCCGCCACGGCCGGGCCATTATGGCCATCCGCGATAACCGTATCGCGGCGGAATCGGCGGGCATCAACCTGACTTATTACAAGCTGCTGGCCTTCGTGCTGGCCGCCTTCTTCGCCGGCGTGGCGGGCGTGCTCTACGGCCATAACCTGGCCTCCATCACTCCCGACAAGTTCGATTACAACCGCTCCATCGAGATTCTGGTGGTGGTGGTGCTGGGCGGCCTGGGCTCCGTGCGCGGCGCCATCATCGCGGCCATCATCATGTACATTCTGCCCGAATATCTGCGCTTCATGAAGGATTACCGGATGCTGATCTACTCCATCGTGCTGATCCTGATGATGCTGCTCAATTCCTCCCCCGCGGCCATCGCCATTAAAACCCGCATCCGGGAGACCCTGTCGGGCGTGTTCAGGAAGAGTAAAAAGACTGCAATCAACGGGAAGGGAGGCAGCGAAGCATGAATCGATCCGTAGAGCGTACCCCCATGGTGGAAGTGCCCAGCAACGCCATAATTCCCGAACGCGACCTGGGCAAGATGCCCGTTCTGGATATTCGCCATCTGGGCATTGATTTTGGCGGACTGACCGCCGTGGACGACTTTAACCTCACCGTGGGCCGCACGGAAATCGCCGGACTCATCGGCCCCAACGGCGCGGGCAAGACCACCGTTTTCAACATGCTCACCAACGTCTATCAGCCCACCCGCGGCTCCATTCTGGTGGACGGCAACGCCACCCAGGGAAAATCCACCGACCAGGTGGTAAAAATGGGTATCGCCCGCACCTTCCAGAATATCCGCCTGTTCGGTTCCATGTCGGTAATGGACAACGTGAAAATCGGCATGCATACCCATATCCGGTATAATCTGTTCGATTCCGTTTTCCACACTCCCCGTTATCATAAGGGGGAAAAGCTCTCCCGCGCCCGGGTGCTGGAGCTGCTGGACGTCTTCGGCATGGCGGACATGGCCAATCACGTGGCCGGTTCCCTGCCCTACGGCGCTCAGCGCCGGCTTGAAATCGTCCGCGCCCTGGCCACCGAGCCGAAGATCATCCTGCTGGACGAGCCTGCCGCCGGCATGAACCCTTCGGAAACCGCGGAACTGATGAACAACATCCGCACCATGCGGGATGAGTTCAAAATTTCCGTCATGCTCATCGAGCACGATATGAACCTGGTGATGGGCATTTGCGAAGGCATCTGCGTGCTGAATTACGGCCGCATCATCGCCAAGGGCACGCCGGAGGAAATCATGTCCAACCCCGAAGTCATCGAGGCCTACCTGGGCAAGAAGGGAGCGTAAGAGACATGCTGAAGGTTTACAATGCAAACGTCTACTACGGCAAAATTCACGCCATTAAGGACGTCTCCTTCGAGGTAAACGACGGGGAAATCGTGGCCCTGATCGGCGCAAACGGCGCCGGTAAATCCACCATTCTGCGCACCATCTCCGGCCTGCTGCGCTCCCGCACGGGCGTCATCAGCATGGACGGCAAAAACATCTCCAACACTCCTGCCCACAAAATCGTGCAGATGGGCCTGGCTCAGGTGCCCGAAGGCCGCCGCATCTTTTTGCAGATGACGGTAATGGAAAACCTGGAAATGGGCGCTTTCACCAAGGGCAAGGCCGATCCGGCGGAGATTGAATCCGTATTCGCCCAGTTCCCCCGCCTGAAGGAACGCCGCAAGCAGATTGCCGGCACCCTCTCCGGCGGCGAGCAGCAGATGCTGGCCATGGGCCGTGCGCTGATGAGCCACCCTCGACTGATGATGCTGGATGAGCCCAGCATGGGCCTGGCCCCCATTCTGGTGGAACAGATTTTCGAAATCATCGGCAAACTGCACCGCGACGGCACCACCATTCTCCTGGTGGAACAGAACGCCGACATGGCCTTGAAAATCGCCAACCGGGCCTACATTCTGGAAACCGGCCGTGTGGTGCTCACGGGCACCGGCGCGGAGCTGGCGGAAAGCCCCGCCGTCAAGAAGGCCTATCTGGGCGGCTGACGTTCAAAAAACTCCCTGGAGCCCGCAATGGTTCCAGGGAGTTTTGCTATATTTATTTTCCGGCGTACATTCGCCCCAAAATGCGGCTCACCGCCCCGCAGGGCAACAGCTTCGCCAGCAGGGCGAACAGTTTGTATTCCCCGCCGATGGCGTACAGGGGCTTCACCCGCTTTTTCAGGGCGATGCGGGCAATGGCCCTTCCCGCGGCGGCGGGATCCATGCCGTGCTTTTCGTCCCGTTCCATTCGCGCCACCGACCGGGCGATGCGGCCGCCGTACGCGTCGTCGCCTGCGTCGCTCTTTTTCCGGGCGGCGGTAAATCCCGTGCGAATGTCGCCGGGCATCACCGCGCACAGGCTCACCCCGTAGGGCCGCACCTCGTTGATCAGCGCACCGGTGTAGGCGTTAATGGCCGCCTTGGAAACGGAATACCATGCCTGAAAGGGAATGGGCAGCGGCGCGGCCATGGAGCTGACGTTCACAATGCGCCCCTTTCCCTGTCGCCGCATGACCGGCAATATCGCCCGGCAAAGGTTGTCCGTGCCGAAGAGATTGACCTCCATCTGCCGGTGCGCGTCGGCGCTGTGGGTAAATTCCACCGCGCCGGAGATGCCGAACCCGGCGCAGTTCACCAGCAAATCAATTTTCCCCTCCCGGGAAAGCACCTCTTCCACTGCCCGACGTACCTGCCCCTCGTCGGATACATCCGCGCACAGGTGCGCAAAGGTCGAATCGCCCCCGGGCTTCCGGCTGAGGGTATAGACCTTTACCCCAGCCTGACCAAGGGCCTGGGCCGTGGCAAGGCCGATGCCTCCGGTGCCGCCGGTTACAATCGCAATCTGCTCCATGGCTGTTCTCCTCTTCCCCATCAGCGCCGCGTCAGTCCGGGTGGAAAACCGGATGCAGATCGACGCACTCCGGGCTGCTGTCCGGATTGATTTCCGTCCTTTTGCTGTTCCCAGTATACCACAAACTCGTGTTCCAATGGAAACAAAATGCAACCTTTTGTGGTAAGAAAAAAGGCAAGCAACGTTTTCCGCCGCCTGCCCCTTGAATCTGTTTTATCGATATATCTTACCGCTGCCGCCGCATCTTGAACACGTCACATTCCCTCTGCCGCTGCAAACGCCGCACGTTCTGCGGCCGGTGGACATCGTGGCGGAAGAAACCTGCCCGGAGCCCCAGCAGTTGGTGCAGGTTACTTTTCCGTGGCCATGGCAGCCGACGCAATAGTCCCACTCCTCGCTGCTATCGCCGGAAGAGCCCGAAGAACCGCCGGAAGGGACTTCGTCAAAGGGATTTACTTCCTCGTAATTCGTCGTCCGTAAGTCCTTGGCATAGGTTACATAGACGTTTCCCAGAAGGGAACGAATGTTGATCGCAGCAATTTCGTCCGAACCCTTGTAATAGCTAAACTGGTCTAAATTTTCGGGGCCGACATAACTGAGGATCCATCGCTCTTCATATCCGTCTACAGAATAATCCACCTCTTCATAATAACCGGAATCAATCAGCGCGTCTTTATATTCTATAAACAACGCCCAGGTGTAATCATTTCCAGACGAGGATTGCCCTTCCGCTCCCTGACCAAAGTAGATATAGGAATAGGCGGTTCGATCATCGTTTATACCCGTTTGGGTGAGTGCTACTTCGCCATAAAAATATTCTTCTGGGGGAACCAGCAAAAGTCCGTTATCCCCCGCAATGGGCGAAGTGTAGGAAGCGGACGCCGGGAAACAGGCCGTTCCCAAGGAAAGCAGGCAGACAAGCAGCACCGTCAGGAATCGTTTCATGAAGTTCCCTCGCTTTCTTTTCGTCTAGTGTAATATGGGCATAAATATCAATTTCATTATAACCTTGAATTATCCCGCTGTCAACATATAACAGGCCAAAAATTCGCAAAACAAACTTCATATCGCGAAATAGCTGTTTACAGGAGCTGCGGAAAAATGGTATAATGACAGTGACATTTCTGTTGGAGGCGCGGATTGAAAAAGTTCAGGCTCTTGGGCATCTTGTTTCTGCAGGCGCTGGGTATGCTGGTTTTATCCTGGGCCTGCGCATACACGCAGCTGTTAGGTCGCGGATGGTGGTTTCTTTGCGGCTGGGGGCTTTTGCCCCTGCTGTGCGCCGTCAGCGCCTATGCCGTAACGAAGGCGGGCGTGAGCAATTATCTGGCCTGGATCGCGCCGCCCTTCATGGGGCTTGCGGGGCATTATCTGGCTTTTTTTTATCACCCGGATTCCGCCGCTCCCTTTTTTATCAGCGCCCTTCTGTCGATTATCGGCGCGGCCACTGGAGAAGAAGTGAAGAAACGAAGGAAACATAAGTGATGGAGGAATCTACGATGGCAATGGAAAAGGACCTGCTGCTCACCTGTGACGCCGGCACCACCGGCTGCAAGTGCACCGTATTCGACGCCCGGGGCGAGGCGGTTTGCTCCGTTCGGCGCTCCTATCCCACCAGCTATCCCCGCCCCAACTGGTCCGAGCAGGATCCGCAGCTGATTGTGGAGGCGGTGTTTGGCTGCATTCGGGAACTTTTGCAGCAGGTCAGCCCCCAGCGCATCGCCTGCGTGGGCCTGGACGGCACCATGAACGGCTGCATCCCCGTGGACGAAGCCGGAACCGTGCTCCATCCCAACATCATTCATTCCGATACCCGCACCGAAAAGCAGGTGAACGAAATTGCCGGCGTGATTTCTCAGAAGGATTTCTACCGGCTCACCGGCAACCGCATCGATACCCACTACACCCTGCCGAAGATTTTGTGGATCAAGGAAAATCTGCCGGAGGTATACCGGAAGACCCGCTGGTGGCTGAACACCAAGGACTATCTCTACGGCAGGTTTACGGGGCGGGTCGGCGGCACGGACCGCAGCGACGCGTCCTTGTGCAACTGCATTGACATTCTCGGCGGCGATTGGGCATGGGACGTGCTGAAGGAAGCGGGCGTGAACGTGGTGCTGGTCAATTCCAACCCCGCCACC
>OLPR01002712.1_pt1 | contig 12676 bp, 10 predicted proteins | sample 1672761 | NCBI WGS metagenome assembly OLPR01 (sample SAMEA3136721, study PRJEB25190) | human gut metagenome | biome: human gut; feature: human-associated habitat; material: faeces | place: Austria | collected 2013 | reverse complement strand
ACCCTACAATTTTTGAAGCCAACTTTTAGTCGACCCTATCTAATTGCGGATTACCGCAAAAAGGAAGAATCAAAAGACTCTCCCTTCCTTATTCGATATCAAAACCACCTTCAAGAATAAATTTAGTTAACAAATTAGATGCCTTCATATTAACTTTTGGTGGCAAGATTTTCTTCTGCTCAGCTCTTTCAAAATATTGTCGAGCTTTTGATTTATCTACTGTATTTAATAGCTTGTCTAATCGTCCAAATTCATTTAAATTAGTCTTGTTCAATTTTAATAAAACACATTCTCGTAGCAATTGCTCATCAAGTCCTAAAGCATCTGCCATTTTATGAATTTGATCATTTTTAGCTTGATTCATATAATCTATTATATAATCCCTAAGTGTTTTCTCGTCATCTTTTATTGTAAAATCACCGGCTTCAATATCGTGAAGAATTATATTTGCATATTTTTGTTCTTCTGCACTAAGTGTAGCAAATGTTTTATGTACTTCATCTTTTACTTTATTGATTTCATCTTCAGTAATTCCTGGTTGAGATAATATTTTCACATATTTATTAAATTTAGAATTCATATAATCGTTATCAATAAAACCAGTATCAATTTCAGTTATATAAGACTGTATATCAAATACGTTGTCTGAAGGATCAGTACCTGGCATAGTTGTAAATAACTCTTTGTATCTTTGAACTAAGATTAAATATGTTTTTTCGTCATATAAGCGTACAACTGTTTCTTTTAAATCAACTTGATTATCGAAAACATATTCACTTTTATCCCATACCATACCTTGTAGGTATGCTGCTTGAATATATTTATTAAACTCATTGAATAATTTAGCAAACGGTCCTTGATCAGAAGAATTATCTGGTAATTTTTCAAAATCGGTAATTCCAGCATTTTCAAACAGTAATTTTATTTGACAAAATACATCGTTAAGTACTTTTAAATTGTAGTTTAGTTTATTGGCAAATAATCCAAAAGGCTTATCTCCTGAATATAATTTTATAGCTTTACTAATATTTTCCTCCATTGTATGAGGCCTTCTATAATATCTTATAATTCCAAAAGGCTTGTCAGGTCCAAATAATCTATTAGTTCTTGAGAAAGCTTGAATTATATTTTCATATTCAATCATCTTATCTAAATACAACGTATTTATCCATTTAGAATCAAACCCCGTTAACATTTGATTTACAACAATTAAAATATCTATCTGTTTATTAGAATTCAATTCTATTCTTTCATACGGTTTCTTATGAGCAAGTCTAGCTGCAATATCTTTTTTCATTTTGTCAAATGTTGCAATTTTGAAATCCTGATTATATAAAGAATTATAATCATCAATCAACTCAACCAATCCATCTTCTTTAAATTGAAAACCTGCTACGTTATCTATATGTTGGTCAAATAATGCAGTTACCTTTAAAGTAGGAGCTATTGATTTAAATAATCTATAATATTCAATTGCTTCTGGAATACTACTCGTAGCAAAAATGGCATGAAATTTTTTATTATGACTTACTCTATCAAAATTAGAAACAATATCATCAACAACAATATTTTGATGTTCATCACTCATATATTGCTGGTTTGAAACAAAATCCTCAATACCATGAACTGTTTTACCATTTTCATCTATAGAAGTAATCATTTTAACTTTCGATTTATTCATATAATGATTATATATTTTAGCCTTAGATTCATCTTGCAAGGCTTCACTACGACTATTCGCATTAACTTTAGCTAATGCAACTGCTTCCCTTAAATCCATATCTTTAAAAGTCAAAACTTTATATGGATCAAAACCTAATACATTTCCATCTCGTATTCCATCTGCAATACTATATCTATGTAATTCATCACCAAATATGTCAGTCGTTGTATTCATTTTTTTCTGATTCTCATCTTGAATTGGTGTACCAGTAAATCCAAAGAATAATGCCTTAGGGAAAGTTTCCTTTATAGTTAAAAGCATATCTCCAAATGTAGATCTATGACACTCATCAACGATAAATACAATTCTCTTTGAAGACATCTTATCCAAATCTTTTTGCTTTAATATATTCGAATCTTTACCAATATTACTCATTTTTTGAATTGAGGTTACTATAAGTGTATTTGCCGGATCATCACTTTTTAATTTTGATATAAGTACATATGTATCTTCTGTATCCTGTACGTCTTGATCAAAATCTGCAAAAGCTCTATATTCCTTTAAAGATTGAGTTCCTAATTCTATACGATCCATCAAGAATACAACTTTATCAGCATCCTTACTAGACGCAATCAATTGAGCCGATTTAAAACTTGTCAAAGTTTTTCCTGACCCAGTTGTATGCCATACATAACCACCCAATTGATTTTTATCATCCCATTTATTTTTAGCTACCTTATCAGAAATACGACTAGCCGCATAATACTGATAACTTCTCATAACTTTTAAAATTCCATCAGAATCATCAGCAACTGTATAAAAACCAATCATTTCATGAGCCATAGGGATACTTAATAAAGTTGCACCAATTTTATCCCATTGATCAATTCTTTCATTATTAAAATCAGCCCAATGAAAATAATAACTTGAATTGAATTTTCCGTCTGGACCAGGATTTGCAAAATAAGTAGTTTCATCAGGATTCATCGCAACAAAAATTTGTACTAAAGAAAATAAACCTGTGAATATTCCTTCTTTGGCATATTTTTCAATTTGATATTGCGCCTGACTAATTGGTACACCACTCTTCTTTAATTCTATATGAATGACAGGCATACCATTTATTAGTAATGTCAAATCTCCTCTACGATCATTTAATATTTTACTCTTCGATTTATAGATAGGTTGTTGGGCAATCTGATATCTTGAACTTCCTGCAGCAATTTCCATCCTATCATAGATTTTCAAGCTAATCTCTTTTCCAAAATGCAATTTATCATCCGGATTATCACGCTTAATAGACACCGTTTTACCATTTATAAAACCATTAAGTTTTAAAGGAGTTCGTAACTCATTAATTTGAGCTATAATCTGCTGCATTTCAGAACGAGTTAAAGGATAATCATTTAATCGATCGATATCGCGATTATTCTCAAATAAAATATTAGCCCAATTTTGAATTAAATCTTCTTCAGTTGGATACTTTAATATCTTATCCGACCATCCATATTTACATAATATCTTTATTAGAGCTTCTTCAAACTCTGATTCTTTATTAAATACCATAAAGCAAACACCTTCTTTCTTAATTTTTAGGTAAAACTAACCATTTAATTGTCTTTTTTAATATAAATTCATCTCGTTGATGAAGAGTGATGAGGTTGTCAAGGTTATTCATATGTTGTCCTATTTTCTTCTGTTCTTCATAACTCGGATATTTAATTTTCTGCTGATGCAGGATACTTCCCTTTATACCTTGAACCGTTCCACCTGAACTTTTAGCATTTAATATTTTCTGGAATTCAGGAGACAACAAATAGTATTTCAAATATGTATTATCCACAACTCCAATATGACCTCGATATTTTATTATTCGCTGTGCAAGCGCAATATTCGCATTATTTACCTGTGCAACATTACCACATGGTGCTTCTGTCGTTATTAATACATCTCCAACTTCAGGTTTGCCTCTACGCATCACTTCTTCATAGGCATCATCGGAAATATATTCTTTTGAGGTTTCATAATCAATGAATCCATCCTTGACATTTTTGGCCGTAACAAGGAAAATACCTTCTTTCGTTTTTGTTGGTGTTTTCCCTCTATAATCCACATAATCACATACTTCAATTAACTTACGCTGTTCCCAAGTTAATCTTAGAAAAATTCATAATTATTATTTAATATCGAATAAATTATAACCAATTGGGAATATTATTTATAAATGTATTGAAAGTTTAATCAGTTCTAACATTAATTTTGTATCAAAAATCAACAAAATTTGAAAACAGTCTTTTAGTTAACAATCAGCATTTATAAAAACATTTGTTTAAGCATTGATTTTTTTAAATTCTCCAATTTTTCTAACTTTCGCTGATGAAGAGTGATAAGGTTGTCGAGGTAATCAAAAAACCTCCCTATTCGTTTTTGTTCATCTACATCTTGTGGAATAAACATTATCATTTCACGAATAGCTTTTAGCCCAAGATTTTTAATGGTTGTACCTGTTAGACTGTCCATGAAATACCCCTGAACAGAAGGTGCTTGAAGATAAGCATATACAAATCTCTTATCGAATTCTGATACCTTTATATAAGCTGCACTTTTCCCAAGCATCAATCTCTCACCAGAATAATAAGCAAGATTACCGATTGTTCCGTTAATTGACATAAGGATAGTTGTATCATCTAGCGATTTATCTGCTGTACTTTGCTGACTTTCATTTACTTTTTTTGTCTCTGCACTAATTACAATTTTTCCATCAACAAGGTTATTTCCATTGATAAAATAAACATTTCCATCTTCACAATATATAGGTGTGCCGTGCAATCCATCCCCTATTTCGGATACACCTTCTGAGAACTTACGCTGTTCCCAATCATCAGTAAATCCATTAAATCTAATTTCAGGAGCTTTCTTCCCATTTTTAGGAAACATTTTTTCTAACATAGATTTTTTAATATTTAACAATTGATCATACTTACGCTGATGAAGGGTGATAAGGTTGTCGAGATTGTGGAAATATGTGCCGATTTGCTGCTGCTCCGTTGCTGAAACCGGAAGCATAACACTTACTTTACCTATCTCGTCCTTGTTTATTTTCATAGGAATAGCTGTTTTGAGTGTTCTATTAGCTAACCCTTTTTGAACATAATCCGATTGAATGGCATTACTCAAAAAATAAGGGTCTGTGCTTTTGTATTTCAACAATGCAAGGCTTACATAGAACGCTTTTAAGCCATTATCAGTTACAACATTCGTAGTTCCAACATCACCTATTCGTGTCATTAAAATATCATTTTCCTGTGGAAATACTTTGTAATCTCTCTTAAAATCTTCTTCAGAAATAAATTTTGAAGATTTTAATGTAGCTATGTTTTCTACTGATAAAAACATAACTCCACTATTTTGATAATTTGGTGTCTGATGAACACCATCGTATATTCCAACTATATCTCCCAACTTACGCTGTGCCCAATCATCAATGAATCCTTTGAATCTAATACGAGGAGTTTTATCATTCATGTGTGTTTCCTCCTAACAAGGATTTTAATTCTTGTAATCCTAACATATCATATTCATTTCCAACTAAATCATCTATCATAAAAATCAATTCTTTTTCTGTTTGATTTATATCGTTTTCAATATCTTCAAAAGTAACTTCGTATTTCTTAGATAAATTCTCAAGTGTCTTTATTAATTCATCAATGATATTCATAGGTATTTTTTGTAATAAATCCATTAATGGATCAATCCACTTTTTAACTAGCATATTATTTACTTCATCATCAGATAAGTTTTCAATGGTTTCTTTTGAATTTATTTCTAGAGATTCATTTCCTTTTTTAATTTCTTTGTTTAATATTTTCTTTTCATTTACTAAGCTTTGATATGATTTTAGTTTATTTTTTGTTTCTGATTCTAAATCTGAATTTTTTAAAGCAGTTTTTACAAGTTTATCATCAAACTTATTCTTTTCTTCATCATAATAATCATTTTGTTTCTCATCTTCACTTAATGATTCAAGAATTTCTTCAATTGAAGATTCAATCTCAGAAACCCTATTTTGTTTAGATAACAATGATTTTTTATCTTCCTTTAAATAAGTTTCTTGAACTAGATCAAAAGGAATAATATGTCCAAGCAAACCATCTTGTACTTCATCTTCTTTATTATTCTTTTTCTTAATCACCATTTTTGGATCCACCATTTTTGTACAATCAAATCCTTCAGTTTGAATCATTTCCAAATCTGTAGAAATCTCAATCCATTGATTATCAAAATCTTGATAAGCTTCATAAGGATCAATTAAAGCTAAAGGTTTTAACCTATTAAATAATTCATCACTTATGACTGTCGATGTTTGTGCAATATTTAGATTATTTGCATTGTCAATCAACATTTCTTTTAAAGTTGTATCAAAACCAGATAAAGACTGATTATATTTATTAATAAATTCTTTTACTTCTAAATTATTATTAACTGTTTCTTTCAAGTTATTTGTATTAAAAGAACTATATTGTTCATTCGAAGCCTTAAACAATTGATTCTTTAATGATGGGAAAACTTTCCAAATTTCTTTTAGTTCATTAATTTCACTATTTGGAATTCCTCCAAACATGGATGCATAAATATCCCATGACTCAGATTTTTCTGAAGAATCAACATATCTGGGTATATTTAAGTTATAATCATTTGAACGAATTTCATCTCTTGACACTACACGACTAAATTTATCAATTGTTGTCCTATTCTTAATAGTATCTGTAATTCTTTTTATATCGCAAGCTCTTAGTTTGTTGTTTTTTCCTTCTTTGACGAAACCTTTTGAAGCATCAATGATTAATACATCTGTATTGTCACGTTTTTGTTTTAACACCATGATAATTGTTGGAATTCCTGTACCAAAGAAAATATTTGAAGGTAATCCAATAATCGCATCAATTTTATTTTTCTCAATTAGGTTTCTACGAATATCTCCTTCTTCACCACCACGGAAAAGCACGCCATGTGGCAATACAATCGTCATAATACCATCTGATTTTATATGATATAAATCATGAAGCAAGAATGCATAATCAGCTTTTCCTTTTGGAGCTACTCCATAGTCTGAATAACGCGGATCATTTTCCTTATCTGAAGGATCCCAATTTTGCGAATATGGTGGATTGCTTGTCACAGCATCCACATATAGAGGTTCATATGTTCCAACTGGATCACTATCTTCAAAGTCAGGCCAATCCTCTTCTAAAGTATCGCCATTACGGACTTTAATATTATCCGGCAATATACCACGCATTACTAAGTTCATACGTGTTAAGTTGTAAGTATTTTGTTTTAGTTCTTGAGCATAATATTTAATATTATTTTGACCATCCATATACTTTGAAACACTTTTACCAATATTAATTAATAATGAGCCTGAACCAGAACATGGATCATAAATTTTAATCTCTTTACGATCTTTTAAATGTTCGGCAATAATCTCTGACATTAATAAAGATACTTCATGTGGAGTATAGAATTCTCCAGCCTTTTTGCCTGCATTAGCCGCAAAATTAGAAATTAAATATTCATAAATAAAACCTAAAACATCATAGTCTTGTTGACCATCCATAGGAATGTCATTAATTAAATAAATTAAATCCCTAACAGCTTTACTCTGTTCTTTTGAACTAGAGCCTAATTTAGATATCCCAGATTCTAAGGTTTGAAAAATTCCATCAAAAACTCTTTTATAGTTATCACTAATCAATCGACTAAATGCAGATAATGCGTCAGTAACATTTGACACATCAAAATCACTACCCATTTTTAACCATGCTGAAAATAAATTGTCATAAGAAATAAAATATCCAATTCTAGTTTGAAGATAATCCACAACATCTTGATCATCTTCTGTTACTGTGTTTAAATCTTCTTCTTCATAGCCATCTCTTTTTAAGAAGTTTTCTTCTCTTTCAGATAAAAATTTATAAAATATGAAACCTAGAATATAATCCTTATATTCACTTGCCTCAATTTTAGAACGCATTTTATTTGCTGATTCCCATATTTTTGTTGCCAATTGCTGTTTATTCATACTTTAATCCTTCCATTACTAACTAATTTTCTTAAATGCTTCCTTTATTGTATCTGACATAAGTTGTCTTCTTTTTTCTAAGAATTCCTCATAACTCATGTTTTCAAATCCAATTGGAATAGCATTCTGAGATAAAGTTAAATTATAAGCATGTTCACCTAATTTTTCTTTATAGCGACTTACATATTCAATTGGCGCATCATCACCAATATCAATATTTGTTTGATAATCTAAATAAGTAAAGTTTGCTGTTTGATTTCTTGTTCTATCGTCTGTGATACCTTGTTTAGCCAAATAATTCTTAGGGAATATATGATGTTTATCCGTAGCTTTTTTTGTACCATTGATTCCCGGTATAAAGAAATGAGCTAATGTAGTTGTTCCAAAAAAAATTGGTACATCTAAAACAATTAAAGACGCCACAAAGCCAAACCACGCAGGCGATTGATTACCAGATGTTTTAAACAAATCAGGTAATGTTACATTAAAGAAATCATCAGTAAATTTATTATTTATTTGAGAATTTAAATAATTCACAAAATCTTTATCAGATTTAACTTCTCGCAAATCCGCTAATATTTTTTCAACCGTTGTTTCTGCCGAACTTGAAAAGAACGCTGTTATAGTAGTCATAAATATCCATTTCTTTATTACGCTCTGCAGCTCCAACGATTTAACTTTATAATCATATTTACCAATTAAATATAATGCATATGAATATACTACTGCAATATTTGATGATATTTGCGATTTACTTAAATAACCAACCTGAGCATACAGATTCAAAAAAGAATGCCAATTATTTAAATCCATTACAATATCCAATTTTTCTCTAAACAATTTTAAATTATCTTCTCGTATATTTACTGCAAACTCTCCCGTTTTTAAATCCTTACCTCTCATTAACATATATGCGTATTTCAAACGCGCTCTTTTATAAGCCAATGCTATCGTTGTACGCAATACAAAGGAAGGCTCAAGAACGATAATATTATTATACGACGTTCCGTTTTTCGTTGTATGTGAATCTTCACAAAACTTATTTATCTTTTTGAAAATATCGTTGTCATATACAGCTAATAATGTTTCGATAAAGTTTTTTTCCGTTAATTGTGCACCACCAGAATTCACTCGAACGAAAATATCAGATACATCTTCTTCAGAAGCCCTTTCACTAATTTCCATAACAGGTAAATTATAAGTTAACAGTTCTAACAATCTATTTAAATTTGACTCAATCAATTCCTCTTCTTGATCATTTAACTCGTCTAATCCATTTTTTTCACGAGATGCATTAACTTCTTTTATATACTTTTTTCTAAATGATGGTAATGCATGATTTAAATCTGCCATAAATACATCTGAAATCTGTGAAATCCATTCAGGATCTCTATCGTACGCCTGTGTCCAGACTTCAAACTTAACTTTAATCGGATTATATGAAATACGAATATTTCTTTCTTTATAATCCTTATCTTTTACTTGTATCCCATAGATTGCAGCTATCAGTGCTGTTAATCTTTGTTGTCCATCAATAACTAGGCTTTTAGGTACATCTATTTTCTTTGCATCTATACCTATATGACCAGATTTATTCGAATCGTAAAACTGTGGAGATTCCCATAACATTATGTAACCAATTGGAAATCCTTTAATCATAGAATCAAGTAATTCTCTAACTTTATTATCTTTCCATACAAATGGTCTTTGAAGATCAGGCAAACCAATTCTACCTATATTTACATCATTCAAAAGAGTACGTAAATCATAGGGTACGTTTTTAAAAAGTTGTTGACTCATATACTACACTACCTTTTCTAAAATTATATACTATAAGTATATCACAGCTAATTCTGCACAAAATATAAATGTGAAATATAAATCTACAAATATAACCAAATTATTTAACAAAATTAATTTTTATTACGAACAATATACTCATACACCTTGGCTTTAATTGGTTTGTTATTTAAATTGATCTCTGCATCTATACATTTAAACAAGTATCCCTCACCTTCATATACATCCACTCTTTGTTTTGTATGCTCATCTACTTCATATAGTTCACCCTCTACTATAGAATTCTTATCTTTTACAATACCTGGATAATAAATCAAATCCATTTTTCTATATCCCTTTAGTGTTGCCTTTCCTAAATAATTTGAATTCTCTAATAGATTATGAGCTCTTTGCCCCTTCATTAATGTCCCATATACAAATAATCTTTCCATTGTTTTTACCTCCAAGCTGTATCTTAAATTCAATTAAAAAAAAGGATTGAATAATGAGATTCATTTCCCACATTCAATCCCTTGTCGGAATAATTCTATGACGCTTGCCATTGATATCCACAACATAGAAGGTATCGTGTATCCAAGTAATTCTTCCACATACAAGTCCATCCACTGTCTCTACACTATACATTTCACCTGTTTTTAAAAACATAATTAGATTTTGTTCTGTAATACCATGCTCCAAATTATAATGCTTTTCTGAAGTAAAATCCTTCTCCGTATTGTTAATTTGAATAGTCAATACATTCCTTGCATATCTAGACAATTGATGCGTTATCTTACTTACAATATTCTCATATTGAATAATTGTTGTATCCTTATATCGCTTTAATTCATTCATACTCTCTGCTTTAAACTTATTTCTCACAATTTCCAACAAATGAGTTGTCAATAAATATACTTCATCTAAGCTTAAAACTAAAAAAATTGGATGCACCGTTTGTTGATAGCGCAAATGATTCCTTTTATCAAAGAAATTATCTTGTGTATAGTTGATTTCTTCTTGATAATCCACATTTTCTTCTTCAACATCACCTGCCGTAGACACAAAACCAATATCCTTATAATGATTATCCTTATCATAAGCCTTTGTCTTGCAGAATGGAAAAACCACATTTAAGAAACAATAATCATTATTATGATTCTTACTCTTCCAATACCCTCTTTGTTTCAAACCACCATTCAAAGTAATTTCCTTAATAAATACATCACACCCCATAAACTCATTAATCTCATTTCGAGTCTTCGGCAAATGCATAAACTTCATTAAAGAAATTGCACGCTCTAATATTTGAAACGTAACACTCGAACTATAATCTTCAATCGAATCCCAATAATCTAATTCTTCATGATTCATCTCGACTCTAGAACGCATAGACTCATTTATAAGTATTGTTTTTGAACAATTACACGATTCATGAAGAAGTGACCAATCTATTTTATCCTGCATATAAGATGAGAGCTGTTTTTTAATCTTTTCTACAATTCCTTTATACAAATCAAAATAATTAGAATCATCCTCATCCACAATCGCAAGTAATACTTGTGTTAATAAAAAGACTTCTGAAGCATTTAAAGCCAAAAAGATTGGATGCACACTTCGAGTGCCAGAATACCACAAGGATTTCCTTTCACCAGCCTCTTTAAGTTCTTCAAAATGAATCGGTACATTTGTATTGAATATGTTGAAATCATGATTCCATTTTAAATAGACATTTAACTCTTTATTCTTATTCCTTGCATTTTCTTTAAATAAAAATCTTGCCATATCCTCTTTTGTACGAGGATACTGCAAAAATTTAATCAACTCAATCATTCGCTCTACATAACGAATCGTTTTCTTTTCTAGCTCTTTCATACCCAGATTATACATCAATGTGGGAAATTAATCTCATAAAATAATACATTCCTTCTTTCTAAGCTATGATGTAGCCAGAAACAAGGAGGACAAGAAAATGACATTAGTAATCGGCTGCAATTTTAGAATTTCCGTACAAGAAACCATGTATTTTGATTTGATTGAAGGAAAGACAGACATTCTGAGTATTCCTTATACAAAGGACGATATTTTTAAAGGAGATTTTTTAACACTCTATCCTAAAACGGATTCGCTTCTTCAAACAGACTTTGAAATCATTGGACACGTCAATACAATTGAAGATGAGAATGGCAATCCCATTAAAAAAATGATGCGCGTTATGCCTTTGATTGAAACCCAAAAGAATGGTGAATTTGAATCTTTAAATCAATCGAGTAAAGCTTGTTACTTGAACATCAAGTATTTAGAGGACATGCTTAAAGAAATCGATAAAAAGATTGACTACCTAGATAATGACCTTCATTATACAGATATTCAAATCATGGACAAACAAAAGGATATTGACTATACCGTTCTATGCGTTTATGAAACGCAACAAAAGATTGACATGCAAATATTAATGGATGCACCTACTGTATTTGATAAATACAAAGTAAATCTTGAAGATATGGTTAAGCTTCAAGAAAGAAAAAATAGCTTCAATCATCAGCTTAACCAAGAGCGTCTTGAATTCGAAAACTTAAGAAAAGTAGCCAAAGAAAAATCAAATGAGCTTGATCGATATCGTAATCTTAAACAATATGTTGAAAATCAATTGAGTTCCAACCGAACTGCCATCTGTGAATATCAATACATTAAAAAGTCTAGAAATGCACAAAAGCCCCTTTAATTAGGAGCTTTTTGTTCTTTAAGACGTTCTAAACACTCTTCAACATCCTTTTCATACTCATCGAAGCTTGTATAGTCTAGCACATTTACATATTTTGCAACCTTATCCGAATCCCAAATAGAATTCTTCCATTCCCTTTGAAGTGCAAATAAATAGTCTTTTTCCGAATTATAATCATATTGATTGATTCCAAAACGATTATCCGGATCATACTTTTCAGCCCACTTATCCTGCATCATCATTCGAGTAATCGCTAGTCCAATAATTTGTTTTCTACTTAACATATTCCTAATTCCTTTTCTTTGATTATACACCAAAAAAAGCCGCCATGTAATAGGCGACTATGATACTGATTCTATTATTTCTTGATTATTTAAAGGCTTAACTAGCAATTTGGTGACTTTGCTATAATTCTTCTTTTTATCACTTA